>ERZ778517.1694-NODE-1694-length-15222-cov-8.058746_pt1 | contig 15222 bp, 9 predicted proteins | sample MGYA00510341_ERZ778517 | MGnify/ENA primary metagenome ERZ778517 (study PRJEB29527, sample SAMN07138964) | mouse gut metagenome | material: feces | host: mouse | place: China:Nanjing | collected 2016-01-25 ... | reverse complement strand
AAAATATGGTTATCTCGTTATTTGACTATAAGAGTTTTGCGATGGATCAGCCAGTTTATGATATGGTTTTCATTTCTTCCATAGGAGAAAATATTATGCAGGGAATATTTAACTGTGCTTATAGTATCAGCAGGAAATGGAAACCGATAGCAAGACAGGTCATAGAATCAATGCAGGATTTAACATTGAGTGAGGGAAAATGATGAGGTGTACACAAATTTTATTAGAAGGATATGATTTACTGGATATAAAGAAATGTACAATTGTACAGTCAGTAAATAATCATGGGCATGCAGTCGTTACAGGACATATTCGTGATGACGATGAAAATTTATACCTGAAAAAAAGTATTGCTGAGGAATGGACTAGCATTTTGTGCGAGGGGATGGGCGGGGAGTCCGAGGTGTTATTTGCCGGATATGTCAAGTCAGTGGAGATAATGAATTTGGATGGAATTAAGGCAGTTCAGGTTACGCTGGTGACGGGCTCATACCTTATGGATTTATTGCCTAAGACAGAATGTTTTCAGGATGAGACAATAACATTTGGTGAGATTTTAGACAATAAAATGGCACAGTATGAAAGAGGAATCGGATTTATGACTGAAGGGTACAGTCAGTCTATTGATGAGATGGCTGTACAGTATAACGAGACAGATTGGAAATTCCTGAAAAGAATGGCTGGCAGGCTGAAACTGCCAATATATGCGGAGGCAAAAAGAATTGAAACCAATATATCTCTGGGAGTGGAACTGAACCCGTGTGTAATAGAACTGGATATACTGGAAAAGAAAATTTTAATAGAAAGTGAGATTGTCAGTTATATCATTAAAAGCAGGGATGTGGCATGTATAGGGGATATGGTCAGCATAGATAACAGGGATTTTTACATATATAGCCAATTAGCACGACTGGAAGGAGAAGAACTTGTTTTTACATACTTACTTAAGGATAAAAGGGAATTTAGGGCTGATAGGATGGAAAATTCAAGTATTTGTGGTGCGTCAATAGATGCATTTGTAGCTGGTGTGCAAAATGACAAAGTATCTTTGACAATCTCTTGCGATTATATGAATCGGGGGAAAAAGTGGTTTCCGTATGCGACAATTTATTCTTCGCCTGACGGAACCGGATGGTACTGTATGCCGGAAAAGGGAGATTCTGTCAGATTATACTTTCCCAATGAAAAAGAGAATAACGGATATGTGATTAGTTCTGTTCATGTCTCGGAATTTGCTGGTGATAAAAGAAGTAATCCGGACGAAAAATCTATAAAGACAAAGTATGGTAAAGAGATTGTTTTTAAGCCTGATTCATTATTGATAACAAATAATTGCGGAATGTCTATAGAGTTAAAGGACGATGAGGGAATTCATATTCTTAGCAATAAAGCAATTAATATACAGTCAGAAGAAGCAATAGGAATTACAAGTTTGAATAATTCTCTTCAAATGACAGCCCGGGATTCACTGGTGCTGAAACAAAACGAATCTTCAATTGTTTTGGAAGAAGATATTATAATTGATGGCGGCATGGTCAGAACCATATAGGAGTAGAACCGGAGAAAGCAATGAAACATCAGGAAAAGATTACAAAAGTTACAGACCAGTTTCTTCCAGGGTTGTTAGCGGGACGTTTTAAGGAAATCCGAGAGTGCTATGTCAAAAATCCAGAAATATTATTAAAAGATTTTTTGGAAACATTAAAAACCTTATTTGATGATACAAAAAGAAAGCAGGATGAGGGGAAAAAGGGCAAGGTGGCATATATTTATTTTTCTTTTTTGTACAGCAATGTCTTACTAAACAGACATGGGTACAGGGTCGAGACATTAGATGGACAGTTTTATTTAGATGACTGTGAAATAAGTGGTATGTGGTGTCCTAAACTGATATTTGATTATTTAGAAGAAGATGTACAGATTATCAGAAGAAAGATACAGGGGGAATATATACCATTAAGCAAATACGATTTGCTGGAATTAAGAAACAGTCATCTTCACAGTTACTATTCATGTGCGTTTTCTTACTTAAAAGAATTTATTAGCGGGATTGCATTGATGAAAAGCTTTAAAGACATGGAAAAAGAAGATAACATTAAATTTATTTTTGGAGAGTATATGGATATGTATACTTGTATTGGCGAAATAAACGGCAAGGAGCAAAAATGAAGTATTTTTTATTAGAATCGGATAGCTTTTACAGTAATGCGCCCAGTATAATAAACTGGTTTAGCAAAATAGACAAAGGTAATATTTGTTTGGGAAAATCCCACCTGCTTCCACAAAGGATGCTTTTTGAAATTAAAAATGACAAAGATTTGATTTTTACAGACATAGTAACACATCCTTTTTTATTAATTTCTGATGGGTTTCAAAAATTGGTTAAATTATATCAACCCAGGACACCGTTTAAACAGGTGGTATTGATGGATATGATTACCCATAACTTAAAATTGTACCATTTGCCCATTTTGAAAAAAATTGACTGCCTGTTAGAGGAAAGCAAGACAAATCTTGACAGGAGCGAGATTAAAGAGGCAGTGTTGGATTATGAAAAAATCAAGGATTACAGCTTGTTTCAGCTGGATAATGTAAAAGGTACACATATTGTTATCAGGCTTGATTTGCTGGAGAGTGCACTAAGGAGAAAAATGACAGGATTATGCATTAGAGAGGTAGAGCAGAGATAAAAATGGGAGATACGAATGAATTACAAGAACCTAATGTTCATTATTTGACATCAGTTCAGCATGAAAATACGCTGAGGATGAATGAGACAGGATATACGGAAGCAGTGGCGCAGGCATTGTGGGAAGAAAAGACTGAAAATGCGAAAAATGTCGCGGAGGCGGAAGCCAGAGCAGCCATAGAGGAAGAAAAAGCGCTGGCGCGTGAGGCGGCAGCCAATCAGGAAGTAGCTTTTATTGTACCTTATGATTATCCTGCATTTGTGGCAGATGAAGAAAGTGAGACGGAGAAAAAAATACAGGAGGCGCAGGATGAAATGATTGCAGCGCTTGAGGCATTGCAGGAGGAACATCTGGTAAGGGGGGCAATGATGCATTGCCAATATGGCAGTCATTATCGCAGACTGAACCTTCCAAGAAGTCATGGGGAAGAGGAAAATTCAAGACCCTTAATGACAGCGGCGGATTATAGTGCGGGAGAAGATGGGAACATTCCATATTTTGGAGTCTGTAGCTGTAGTAATAATAAAACGGAAGGTTCCATTTTGCTGAAAGGAGACTACCAGAGGGATATTCTGGGGAGAAAAATTTCTGACGAACCTGGAAAAAATGTGCGTGGTACGCCTTGCAGGCCGCAGATTGCAACGGAATGGCTGAATCCGCATGAAGGTACAAAAATAAACGGAATCCCGACAATCACTCCGGCATCTTTTCTGGTATGTGAGTATGGAGGTATTATTGAAGTTACGGATTCGGGACAAAATGATGATGAAACAAAGGTGAGATAAAGAAGTATGGATGCAAAGGGGTATGAGGCAGTCAGGCTGGCAGGGGCTTATGCGGGATTGAAAATAGAAGACCTGGTAATTAAGGAAGAATTTGGCACACACGCGACTGTAAAAATGAAAGCATACATTCCGGATGATATCAGCATATCAGATGTCTTGTTGATGTCCAGAGAAAAGGATATTGTCATATGCTTACATACTGGGGAGCAAAAGGATACTTTATTTTTAGGCATGCTTCAAAAAATGGAACTGGAAGAATGTCTTAAGGGAAAGTATGTATCTATTGAAGCCGTTTCGTATTCTTGGATTTTGGATCAGGAGGAACGGTCAAAAAGCTTTCAGAATATATCAATGACATATGAAATGGTGACAAATTGTCTGGAATCACAGGGGACAGTTTATGTCTGGAATAATGGTGGAAGCGAAAAGATAGGAAATCCGATTATACAATTTAATGAGACAGACTGGACGTTTATAAATCGTCTTGCCAGCATGCAGAATAGCGTTGTTTATGTGAATACAAAATGTAAAGTCCCATATATTTGCATTGGGTTACCAGAAGGAATACCAGACACGATAGAAACAATAGATTATCAAACTGGTATAAGGGAAGAATATTTTGCAAATGGTGGTCCGATGGGAGGTTTGTGTCGGGAAGATTTTTTCTGTTATAAAGTCACAAGCTATGATAATTTTTGTGTTGGCGATAATGTATCATATAAAGGGCATTCCCTGTTTGTGGCAAAGAAAGAAGTCACAATCGAGCAGGGAATCATATATTTTAGATATGAGCTGGTGCAGAAAGCAGGATGCTTTGTAAAAAGACTGTATAATGAGAAGATTGTCGGCAGTTCCATCATAGGTACCGTCCTGAAAACGGAAAAGGAAACCTTAAAACTGCATTTGGACATTGATGAGCATCAGGAAACAGAAACAGCATATCCTTATCAATGGGTGCCGGAATCCGGAAATCTGATGTACTGCATGCCAAAAGTGGGAACAAGGGTCGCACTTTATATAGCCAATCATGATGAATCAAGTGCAAAGGCTGTAAACTGTATGCGCGAAAACGGTGATTCCTGTGTCGGAATGCGGGACAGTACAGTAAAAACATTTACATCAGAACATGGGCAGATAATGCAGTTTGATGAAAGGAATGTTACGTTTACATGCAATGCATATGGAGGCAGCCAGCAGACATTCCAGTGTATGTTGAATGATGAAGAGGGAATAAGTATTCTAAGTGAGAAACAGGTAAATATTGTTGCCGTGGAGGGCATATTGCTGAAGGCTCCTGTTATTAGCGGGCAGTGCTTTACGGAATTGGATATGCTGCAGACAGGAGAAGCAGTGACGGCAGTTTCAGCCGCAAATCCAAAGGCATCCATTATGTCATTGGGAAACCAGGATTATTATGGAAATGAGACATTGCTGGTATCTCATGGAGACAATCTGCCGGAATATGAGCCTTTCGATGACGCACCTGAGGAAGGGGAGTTTGACTGGGGGCAGTTAGGGGCTAATTTTGTGGCAGGCATAGCAGTTGCTGTCGTTTCAGCGGCAGCTATAGCTGCAACCGCTGTTACTTTCGGAGCGGCGGCGCCTTTTATGGCAATATTTGCTGCGGGTGTAATAGGGGGAGCAGTTTCTGTTGTATATATGACATATTCAGACTGGCAGTCCGGAAATGTCAGTGAGATGGGAAGATATGCAATCAAAGGCTTTTCCGGTGCACTGAGCGGTTCCCTGGCAGTGATTCTTGGTCCGACTGCATCGGCGTCAAAATATGGTTTGTGGGTGTATGCCGGAAAGGCGGCGGCAGCGGGCGCTGAGGCATCAGTGGCTGCTAATTTGGTAGAACAGTTAATGGAGGCAGGAATTTACGGAGATGACATAGAGCTTTCAGAAATTGCCCATAGTTTGATTTTGGGATATATAGGCGGGGGGATTGCGGGGCTGATTTCTTATCCCCAGATTTTTAAATATAAAAAGTTCTTTAACAAAATAAGCGGCATGTCAGAAGGGCAGGTTAAGAGATTTTTGCGTCATCATGGAACAAGACCGAAATATTATGCGACGGATATAGAGGATGCATTTAGGGATGCAATGGGGCGCTTTGCCGAATCAGTAGGAAAAGACGATGTATATAAAGCTTTTCTGAAAGACCCATTACCAATATATGCAAAGAAAGCTCCTGAGGAGATTAAAAAACTACTTACACTGGCAGCTATAAGGGAAACGTCAATAGGAGGCGTTGTATCTTTGATAGATGCCATTTTGTCATCAGGTAATCAATCATCATCTGATAGGGAGTCTGCGAAACTGATTCAGGACTATATGATTCAATATGGTTATTAACTATTGGGAAGGAGTTAAGGTGATGTGTGATTCATTGCAGGACAAATATAATTGTTTGGTAGAAGACGTTTATAAAGATATTTTGAGAAACAAAGGATTTAGAAAAAAACATGGGAGTTTTGTAATGCTGGAGGGTGGTGTTATAAAGTCGGTAAATTTTTCGGGGTATTCTAATGGCAAAGATGCAATAATGGTGCGTATAAATGTGGAGGCAAGGCTTGAAAATGAAATGCAGCTGCGCAGGGAAAATAAGAAAGTTGGAAGTGGACGCTATCAAAGACTTATTCCTGATACTCCTAGCTGGAATAAGTGGACAGGGAAGTGGAAATTTAGTGAAGAGGATTTAAGTCTGATACAACACCTTATGATTTATAAAAACACAAATCTTTCCGAATTCAAGATGATGGTAGAAAAACTTTTAGATGAGGCTTTGCTTGAAATAATGCAATTTCGGACTGAGGAGAATTTGATTGCGTTTTTAAATTCTGAATGGGAAGAAAGGCGCAGGACATTTTTCAGGGAGAGGCGAAAGGCAATTTTCCGAGAGTATTTTTGGTATGGTGTTTTGGGATGCTGTGGATGCCTTATTATGAAAGATTTATTTCCGCTGGCATTTCTGTCAGTCATTTACTTTATCATTACCTGTGATATCGTATCAGATGCGTGGGTGCGCAGACTGTTTCTGGTTGCTGTCGGACAACTGCTGATATGTATAATACTGTTTTATCTATTGACAATGAGGGTGATTGACAGTTATGCAGCCGGGGGATTGGCTATAGGGCTGTCTTTGAATGGGTGCTGCAATATAACATACAGTTTATATGAACTCTATGCCAGAGGAAAAAAGTATAAAAGATAAAGGAGATGGGATTCATGCCAAACAAACCGTCATACACATTACATCTGGACAACAGTCCGGTAAAGACCTACAGCAACACCTACAGGAGGAAAAGCCTTGAGGAGATGACGACCTACCAGCTGCGCGACATCTGCACCAAGGAAAAGATCATCAAGGGCATCACCGACCCGCTCAACAGGTATGAACTGATTGAGACCATACTCCGCTACAGGGGCGAGCGGGAGGCGCTGCTCATCCGGCGCGAGGCGGAGGGCGGCATGGACAGGCTGTCCAACCTGCTGTTCCGGAAGATGGGGACGTGCCTGCGGGACGAGGGAACCATCCATAATCCGGCAAGACTCGTCCTCTACAACGGGCTTGACCTCTCGCTGTATGACAAGTATCAGGTAGGCATCGACAGGAGCAAACGAAATGACATCAGCAAGGTTGTGATAAACCACCTCGTGGAGTCCAATGTGCTGCTTGTCGGCGAGGACAACGGAATCTGCACGATTCTGAACCTCGTGAGCGACGGCTCAGACCCGGAGGGCTTTTTCCTCGAGCGGGACGGCTCGCAGCCAATCAGGCTGAGCGACCACAAGGCATACTATCTGATGTTTTTTGAAAAAAAGGAATCGGACATCCTCTACCGCGTCTACTATGACATCGAACAAAAGCCGCTTGTCAGCCTCAACTATTACCGCATACCGCTCGTTGACCTTGAAATCCGCGAGGTTGAGGACACGGACGCCATCCTGTCCATTGACTTTGGCACCACCAACACCACCGCAGGCACATACCTCGACTACGGCTACATACAGAACCATGACAACAATGACCTCTTAAACCACCGCGTGAAGCTCGACGCCGTCAATGAGGTCTATTTTTTGAATAATGAGAAAAGCGAGAAAAAATGGGTGCCGATGCTCCCGACCGTCGCGTGCGTGGCAGACTGCAGCGACAGGGACAACATCATATACCACTTCGGCTACGAGGCGAAAAAGGATACCCGCGTGAAATACTACGACGAGTCGTTCAGCATCTTTTACGAGATGAAACGGTGGGTGGGGAGCTACGAACAGGTGCAGGAGGTCACGGACAAGGAGGGGCATATCGCCAAGGTCGTCAGGGGAACCGTCATCCGGGAGTACCTCCTGTACGTCATCCGGTGTGCCGAGCAGCGGTTCAAGTGCCGTTTCAGGAAGCTCCACCTCACAAGCCCCGTGAAGCTCAAGCAGCAGTTTAACCGGATGTTCACGGATCTGCTGCCCGAGTATGAGATTGACGCGGTGCACATGCTTGACGAGGGGACGGCGGTAATCTACAACTCCATCAACAGCCTGATAGAAAAGCAGCGCTACGAGGACGGAGCACTCTATTCCGCGCTGATTATCGACTGCGGCGGCGGCACGACCGACCTGTGCTCGAGCCAGTTCACCATCAGCAATGACAGCGTCGCATACCGCGTCGACATCGAGACAACCTACGAGAACGGCGACACCAACTTCGGCGGCGACAACATCACGTACCGCATCATGCAGTACATCAAGATCATGTTTGCCAACTACTACAGCAGGAAGGAAATGGTGCACATCGACGACCTCATCACTGTCGCGAGCGAGGACATCTTCCGCTATGTGGACGAGTTCGGGAGGGATGAGGTCTACGACAGGCTCAACAAGGCATACGACGCGGCGGAGGAAATCATTCCCACGCGCTTTAAGCAGTACGAAAACCACACGCGGGACGACTACTACATGGTCAAGAACAACTTCTATTTCCTGTTCGAGATAGCGGACAAGATGAAGAAGAAATTCTATGCGAGCGAGGGGATTGTCAGGAACCGCTTCCAGTCGAATTACGACAAGGAGGACGAAGACCTGCGCATCACGCGCATAGACCGCTGGAACCTCGTTGTGCGGGAGAACGGGGAGCTGGTATACAACCACACCTTTCCCGACGTGGTGTTCAACATCAAGGAAATCGAGCTCTTGCTGAAGGCGGACATCTACAGCATCATCAACAAGTTCCTTCTGGAATTTTATACCAACAGGACGCTCGACGCCTATTCCATGATAAAGCTTACGGGGCAGTCCTGCCGCATCGACATCTTCCGCGAGGCACTCAAGGAGTTCGTGCCCGGAAAGAGCATCGAGTTTAAGCAGCAGACCCGGGACAACAGCAAAGGCAGCATCACGGAGCTCAAGCTTGCCTGCGTCAGGGGCGCCATCCAGTATGTCAATGCCAAGAAGCTCGGCTTTGCCGACGTGAACCTGCGCTACACCATGCCCGCCATACCCTACTCCATCAGTGGCATGACCCACGACAACCGCGAGGTAATGCTCATCTACAGCCTTGACCGCGAACAGACCTGCGGGCACCTGTCCAGGAACAGGAACATCGCGCACCTCGAGCTGATGCTCAAGGATGGGGACGGCATCCTCAAGTACCGTTATGCCTACCACAACAGGAAGGAGCAGTACAGGGAGAAGACATACGAGGAAATCGTGGAAAAGTATGAAAAGTACACCGAGTGCCTGCCGCAGGACGAGATGGACATCATAGAGGACGACGAGGTCAAGTTTTTCGTGTTTGCGGCGAAGGACCAGTGGGGATTTTTCCTCGTGCCCGTCATGCGGAGCGACTCCAAGCTGTACCTCGGCTGCGACCAGTTCTTCGCGTTCGAGAACGAGAAGTGGGAGATGAGCTTTTTTGATGGGACGAAGTAGCAGGGGCTAAAAATATTTAAGGGGTATGTGAAAATGAGCGACAACAGACCAACAATAGCGGACATAGAAATTCAGGCAGGCATTGCGTACCAGTCTGTATGCGATATAAAGATAACCTCACAGGAGGGGACGCATGGCAGGCTTCAGGTTCTGCTTGAAGTCAGCGAGGAGATACAGCCCAGGGATGTACAGGCGCTGTATGAACAGACGGTCATCGTGCGGTTGAAAGATGGCACGAAGCTTTTTTCCGGCATATGCACTGGCGGCGGACTGTCAAATAACGGCGGGTACAAGCAGGTCAGGATCGAGGCTGCGACACATTCTGTCAGAATGGACTGTATGCCTATGGACAGGACATTTCAGGATCCTGCCAAGACGTTGCAGAAAATAGCGGATGAGATTGGCTCTGCATACGGTGCGCAGATAACGCTTGACAAGGATGTTCCCATAACGGAGATAGTCAGCCAGAAAGGCGAGACAGATTGGAATTTTCTGTCTCGTATCGCCGCGTCATGGGGAAAAGTGATTTACACGGACATCCTGTCAGATACCATCAATATCTTTGTGGGCATGACCGGAATCAGGAATGGCAGCAGCGATGACCTGGGAGAATGCGGGGGTGTCACGAGGAACAATACAGAGCTTTCTTCGATGAATGCCAATCTGGGCAGGGGAGAAGGCTACGAAGTGGATGTCATGTCCTGCGAGACGCGGAACCTGAACCTTGCGGCAGGGGACAATGCTGGCATTTATGCCATAAGGTCGGGAGAGATAACAGCAGAAAACGGAATCATTGTAAACCGTGTCAGCTATGGTTATCCGCCAAGCGTGCGTCCTTCGGTGGAGGCATTTACCCAGCCGGATCTTGAGGGAAGCATCCTGCAAGGGACAGTCCTGCAGGTGGCTGGGAATGAAATACAGGTTCAGTTTGACACGGATGCAGGGGGTGACGGAATCAAGTGGATACCCTACGAATCTGCCATCAGCAATTCGTTTTATTGTATGCCGGATGAGGGCGACACGGTTTATGTGTACTACGAGAATAATGGAAATGCCGTGTGTCTTGGAAGCCGCCATGTGAATACCGATCATCCGGATATGCTGGTTCCGGATGAAAAGGTGCTTACCAACAAGGACAAGATGATGAAGTTTTCGAAGGACGGCATTATACTGTCTGCCACAAGAGAGCTTACGGATGCGGACTCGGACAATGCAGTGTCCATCGCCATGGGCGAGGGCACAGGCATTACGGTAACATCCGGCAGGGAGATTATCTGGGTCAGCGGAGGAGAAATCCGTCTGGGTGTCAATGAACCCGGTGATGCGGACGAACAGGCGGCGAGGGGAAAAAAGAAGTTGGAAGAACGTATAAAGGAGGGGAAGGACAGCTTTGCCGCGGAAGGCGGGAACGTCAGCTCGGCGGAAAGGTTATGGCAGCGCGAGGTCAACAAGTTTAAAAACGGCATGGAAAGCAATGTCGTTGTGGCAATAGGGCGTGCCATTTATGACAGATTTAACGGAGAAGCAGACCCGGAGCCTGATGCGGAGCAGTTTGAGACAGGCGTCCTGACGCTGTATGGCTACCAGTATCTTGACCTTGTGGTGGGAAGCAGCTGCATAAGCCTTGACAGCGATGTCCATGTATATGCGGATGAGTTCTGGTGGCTTGGTTATGAGAGGGGAAGCCACAGCAGTCAGGAGAAACCGCTTCAGGACTGGTGGGAGACCACGCTTGACGTGATACAGCTTGGGCTTGACATTGCGGGTTATTTTCCGGCGGTAGGGATTGCGGCAGATCTGATAAATGCAGGAATATCCCTGATGAGGGGGGATATTTCCGGTGCGATACTCAGCACGGTGGCAGCCGTCCCCATAGTGGGGGATGCCGTCGGCGGCGGGGGGAAAATAATAAAAGGACTCCTGAAAACAGAAAAGGCAGTTGCAAAGGCAGAGAAGATTTTGACAGTGGCGGGTGGTGTCATGAACCTTACCAAAGGCGTTTATATGATGGCACAGTCAGCCTACAGCCTGTACCTGATGAAGGACCAGCTTGCCGAGGCGTGGGAAAACAAGGAATTGTCGCCTGAAAACATAAGCCTGTTAATCAATGCAGGGCGCTGCACGGTGATGTTTGTCCGCGGGGTGCAGGCAACGAAATCAGGCATGCAGATTTTGGGTCCGCCATTAAGGGGCGCCCTGTCCAAGGCGGCAAACGGATTCGGCACACGCGTAAAGAACCTTATAGCCAAGATAGACCCTGTCAACGTGGTTACTGGAAGCCTTTTCATGGAATATGAGGATCTTGCGCTGAAAGATATCCATGAGGATTTCATCCTAAAGCGCAGATACGAGTCCATATATACCAATGAGGGGATGCTTCTGGGAAGCAGATGGTTCCTGAACATCGAGACGAGGCTGCAGCGGACGGATGACAGGGTGACGCTGCAAAAGCCTGACATGGGACTGGAATATTTCCGTCTGACAGATGGCAGATGGGTCAGCGAGAAAAATGGTGATGAGTCCTACCGGCTTACGTCGGATGATGAAGGGTATATGGTATGGGAAAATGAGACAGGGAAAAACTACCAGTATGATGCGGACGGAAAACTGCACACGGTGACAGATGCCAATGGAAATGTTACTTGCATGGAATATCAGGGCGGTGTCCTGAGCAGGATGACCCTGCCTGGGGGACAGTTTCTGGATTTTATCTTCAGGGACGGAAAGCTGGACAGGATAGAGGATGCCATAAAGCGCCAGATAAGTTATGCCTATGAAGGAGACCTCCTGACAAAGGTCACGCTCCCAAACGGCGGTGTGATTTCCTATGAGTATACACATAATGGGCATGTCCACTCAATAACCGACCAGAACGGATACACTTATGTCACGACGGAATTTGATTTCAGGGGACGTGCAACGAGACAGGTATTGTCCACAGGTGATGAGTTCATTATCCACTATGATGACAGGAATAAGAAGAATACATTTACAAATCCCGCAAATGGCGAGTGCACGATATATGAGTATGGCAGGCAGAAGGTAGTCACAAAACAGACAAATGCCGATGGCACATACATGGAAAAGAAATATGATGCATATGAGAACTGTATCTATGAGAGGGATTTTAACGGCAACGAGACGTTCCGTGAGTACGATATCAGGGGAAATCTATTAAGGGAGACAACACCTGACGGGATAACGACAGAATATGCCTATGACGGCAAGGGACGTATGACACTGCGCACAGATACGGAGGGCGCAGAGGAAGTATGGGAATATGGCAGCACCGGACTGCTGGAAAGACATCGGATAAAGATAGAGGAGAACCGCTATGCGGTAACAGCCTATACCTATGACAGCCGCGGAAGGGTGCTGACGGAGACAAATCCGCTGGGCAATGAAATAAATTATGACTACGAGGGGCTTTTGGGAGAGCCTGCGGCAAAGTTTTTGCCCGAGGGAGAGGCCACATTTTATCGTTATGACGATGCCGGCAGGCTGATGTTAGAGAAAAACGCAGCCGGGACGACGGGTTATGGCTATAATAGGCGTGATGACCTGACGTTAAGAACAGACCCGATGGGTAACACGACATACTATGGACGCGACTTACTTGGAAACATGACCGAGCTGCGTCCGCCCATACAATATGCCGCAGGAATGCATGGAATCCGCTACCACTATGATTCCATGGACAGGATGGTCAGTGCGGAGACGCCGGAAGGGAATCTTTACCTGTACCGGTACGGCAGTGAGGACAGTCTGACGCTTAGCATCCATCCAAACGAGGCAGCGGACGGCGGCGAAAACGGAATCCGCTATGACTATGATGACAGGAACAGGCGTATCAGGGCGCATTATCCTGACGGCGGATGTGAGCGGTATTTTTATGATGGCAACTCGAACATCATTAAAAGGGTGCCGCCTGGCTGTTATGACGAGGAAGCGGATGACGGAGCAGGGTATGTCTATGTCTATGACAGCATGGACAGGCTGACATCCATAACGAACCCCATGGGAGAGCAGGAGGCAGAATATGCCTACGACCATAGTGGAAGGGTCATCCGGAGCCAGGAGGACGGCGCGGAACAGAGCAGCATTCTCATGTACAACAAGGCGGGATGGCTCACGCAGGTGCGCATACCCATGGATGAGGAAGACGGAAAGGTGCGTTACAGGCTTACCGTCTACGGATATGACGACATGGGACAGCGGACGATGGAAAAACGTTATCTCGATTACCAGACCATGGACAGCGCGTCAGGAAAGGTGAACACCATAAGCTATCACTATGACAAATCAAACAGGCTTGTAAAGGTTACTGATGACACCGGCGCATGCATGGAGTATACTTATGATAATGCGGGGCGCAGGACGGCGGAGCGCATGCATCTTGATGGCACTACCTGTCAGGAAATAAGGTATTATTATGATGCGGCAGGGCGGATTACGAGAAGGTGCGAAAAGCTTGAGGACAATGCGCGGTATATGGGGGACATTCCGTATGCCATAACGTCTTATGCGTATGATGCCAACAGCAACCTCACCCGCGTTACATTTCCGGAAGGGGGGATGACAGACTATACCTACAACAATGACAATCTGCTGGTGAAAGAGCGCCATCATGAGGAGGACAGCGGCATTGACATGACGTTCGTCTACCGCTATGACCATGCAGGGAACCTTATATCGGTCACTGACAGCGGCGGAAATGTGACAGAGTATACCTATGATTTGCTTGACAGGAAGACCGCGCAGAAGAATCCGGACGGCGGTATACGCCGGAGGGAGTATGACAGGGATGGGCGGCTCATATGCGAGGTATCACCGCAGGAGAACGCCGACCGGGGACTGTTTGCACAGGGAGTCAGGTATACATATGATGCCGCGGGCAGGCGTCTGACGGCAACGGCGCCGGGCGCAGTTGTCACGGAGCACAGTGTCTACGATGCCATGGGCAGGATTATCATGCAGAAGGACGGCGCGCGGTTTGGCTACGACCTGTCGGGGCGGCGCACCAGCGTGACAACACCCGAGGGGGCGGTGCAGCAGTTTGCATATGATGCATACGGAAACATGACAGCCATCACCGATGGGGAGGGGCACACGACCAGCCTGACAGTCGACGCGTGGGGGCGGATAACAGGCATCCGGAAAGCAGACGGTACAAGGGAGCAGTATACCTATGATTTTGCGGGGAACATGCTGACTGCCACCGATGGGGAAGGACATACGGTAAGCTATACATACAACCGCAGGGGTCTTCAGGAATCAAGGACGGATGCCGCAGGAAACAGCGAGAGCTTCCGCTACGACAGGGATGGGAACATGGCGGAGAGCACCGACCGCAACGGCGTGCGCGTCATCCATACCTACAACATGTTCCACAGCCTGACAGCCCGCCGGAGCGAGGGCGGCGACATCTGTGAGAATTTCACGTACTATCCCGACGGAAAGCTGAAAACAGCCATAGGTGGCGGCATGCGTTACGCCTACCGCTATGACAATATGGGAAGGCTTGCCGCCAAGAATGCCAGCGGAAAAGACTTGTTACAGTATACCTATGACCTGAACGGAAACCGTACCGGCATGACTGACTACACCGGAAAAACCACGACATACCGGTATGACAATGGGGACAGGCTGGTGGAAGTCACCGATGGGGGAAGGCGGCAGGCAAGGTACACGTACAACACGGACGGCACGCTTAGGAGCATGGAGGCAGGAGCTCCCATGACAGGCGGCAGCCTGCGCACCATGTACAGCTATGACAGGGACTTTAACCTGACAGGGCTCACGACATTTATGGACGAGTACTG
>ERZ778517.1672-NODE-1672-length-15412-cov-8.735300_pt1 | contig 15412 bp, 11 predicted proteins | sample MGYA00510341_ERZ778517 | MGnify/ENA primary metagenome ERZ778517 (study PRJEB29527, sample SAMN07138964) | mouse gut metagenome | material: feces | host: mouse | place: China:Nanjing | collected 2016-01-25 ... | reverse complement strand
AAGGCGTAGCCCGCAACCTGAACCAACTTACCCGCCTTGCCCATGCGAAGGGATTTACGGGGATAGTGTCCCGTCATACGGCTATTGTCGTGGACATTGAGGGCTTGTTAAGGAATCTTCGCGATGATCGGTAAAATCATCGCCGGATCATCATTCGCGGGGACGGTCGGATATGTAATGAAAGAACAATCGCGAATATTGGCAGCCGAGGGTATAACTCTGCCCGATGTCCGGGAGATGGTGCAGGACTTCAAAGACCAAACATTACTGAATCCGCGTATCAAGAATGCTGTCGGGCACATCTCCCTTTCGTTTTCTGCGAAAGATGGCGTGCGAATGATTGACGCTTTGATGCTGGATATTGCCCAAGAGTATATGCAGCGCATGGGAATTACCGACACGCAGTATCTGCTGGTGCGTCACCTCGACCAACCGCATCCGCATTGTCATCTGGTCTATAATCGGGTAGGAAACAACGGACAGACCATATCGGACAGAAACATTAAAATCCGCAATGCAAAGGTTTGTCGCGTATTGACCGAGAAATACGGGCTGCATCTTGCGCCGGGCAAAGAATCGGTACGTCGGGAACGCTTGCGGGAACCCGACAAAACAAAGTATGAAATATACGACGCAATTAAAGCGAATTTACCGAATTGCAGTAATTGGATCGACTTGGAGCTTCGGCTGAAAGAGCGAGGTATTAGTATGCGCTACAAGTATTGCGGTTCGACCAATCAAAAGCAAGGAGTATTGTTCAGCAAGAACGGATTCGAATTTTCAGGCTCGAAGATAGACCGACAATTCAGCTACTCGAAGTTGAATCGACACTTCACGCAAGCACAGCAACAAACCCGGCATCGGACAACACTTGCAAAGGAATTCCATGCGGCCATAGGCAATTATCGGTCGGCGTTCACTGACCTATTCGGCAATATGGGCGGTGGAGGGAATAAGGGCCAAGCGGATGCAGGTTCGATAAACTTCGGCGGCAATATCGGTGCATTGCCGTTGCCGCCCAACGATTCGCCGGTCGGATTGTCTGCGGATCAACTCCAACGCAAACCCGGTGAAAGTCCCGAAGAACATATCGCCCGCATCACGGCACTGCTCAACACCGTTGCTGAGGCGATGGCGGTAGCAACCATGGAACAGAAACGCAAGCTGCGAGACCGAAAAGCGAACAAGCCAAAAATGAAATTATAACCCTAAAACAAGCAACAATGAAAGAAAACGATATGATGTCCTACGAAATGTACGAAGACTTCAAGGAGACAATAGTCAAAACCATCAAGACCGAATTATCGACAAAGAATAGCCAACAAGGCGACAATGATCTGCCGCAACGAATAGAGCAAATCGTTCGTGCCGAACAAGAGCAACATCGGGCAATAATAACCCAGCTTGCCGGACGATTGGAGAGCATCGAACAGAGCAACATAAAGACCCAAACATGCATAGATAGTCTGCAAACATCTGTCGATGCCATCGAAATACCAGAAGAACTCCCGCCGAGAATCATGCAGCACAGAATATCGCTTGCCATCGAATCGAAAGGAGTATTCTGGACGATGATGGGCATGATGTCGGCAATCGTGCTGCTGTGTACGATGCTGTATTGGACCGCAAAACCCAATTACGACCGCATCGACAACGACCTGAAATACCGCTACCTCAAAATGAAAGGCGAAGCAACGCCCGAACGCATTGCTGAACTGGAAGAACTATTCGAACTGAACCGCGACAACGCAAAAATCCGACAAATAAAAAGAGATGTCGAAGAATACGAACGAACCATACAACGCAAGGTACGGTTAGAAGAACAAGCAAGGCGCAAAGTACGCGAAGCAGAACGCCTGAACGGAAACGCCTCCCGACTGAAAAACAAATAAGCCATTCCCTTTGTCCACAAAGGTATTGCCGCCGAAAGAAATCCGCAAGGTCATGCAAGTTGCTCCGCAAACCTTGCGGATATTCTTTCCGGTGGCATCGGCTGGTCGCTACCAAAGGAAATGGATGAATCTGAAAATTACCTTATTCCCCGCTCTGGCTGTCGTAGTATGCGATTCGCTCGCGGCAGACCTTTTCCACGATGTCGCGGAGCTGCTCGACCTTGGGCAGAAGCGCGTCGATGTCCTCCTTCGTAATCTCGAAATCGGGGTTGTAGCGCGATTCAATGTAGGCGCGTTGCAGCAGGTCGAACAGCCGTTTTTCCTCCTCCGTGTCGCGCGGGAAAGCCTTGAAAATATCCGTCGTGTGCTTTTTTGCCGCGTTCATCAATTCGGAGAGGTCATGGCTCTTGTGGCCGTAGAGGATGAAGACCATCGGAATCGTCCGCAGAAAATTCTCGGCCGACTGGTGAAGATGGAAAGAAGAGTGAGCAAATAGATTTTTCCTAATATTGAATAACGTATCCTCCAGGAAGCAGTTAGCCTGGCCAAATTTATCGTCGAAATACTTTTGCGCCCTGTCCCGAATCTCGGTGTAGTCGAGCTTTCGGCGCCGGGCCAGTTTATACGTTCCCGAATCGAAGAGTATAATGCCGTCGCGCTTGATTTCCGTCTCGAAATAGTGGGCTTTCGTGAGGGCATAGTTGAAGTCGTCGATGCCGTAATTGACGAATTGCGGGTGGGTATGAAACGGGCGATTTTTGTTCTCGAAAAAGCGGTCCTTGATTTTCTCGTACAACGAATATTCGACTGCTCCGATTGGCTTGCGCGTCAGAATCACGATGTCGTAATCGCTCATATAGTAGGTCGGTGTGCCGAACTCCACGCGCTGGTCATAGTCGACATACTTGTTCTTGGCATAGCTGCCGAACAGCACAATCATCTCCACTTGTTTGACCTGCTCGCGGATAAGCGCGGTCAGTTGTTGCAAATCCTGTCTTTTGCGCGGCGGTAAAAATCGGATGCTTCGTTTCATAATGACAAAATTATGAAATTTTCCGACAATGCGTTTTGCAAAACCCATAAAAACAAGTACATTTGTCTATTGTTCTGCAAATAGTCTGCAAAAGGTTTCCGACGGAGGCGGCTGGGGCCGCTTAAAAGAAACCTGCGGATTATGAAACGGACAATCGACGACACGGCATAGGCCGACGGACATAACTATAAAGGGTAAACAACTCTTTATGCCTAAAGCAAACATAGGAACCTCTTTCGGGAGGGTTTGAAGTTGGTATAATGGTTGTCAGTCCTTGTTATGTTCTGCTCCTTTGTGGGCAGAACAAGCAAGGGCGCAGGACAGCTTCAACTTCGGGTTTCCTATGACCTGCTTTAGGGGCTGACACCGCGCCCCCTTTTTATTTTTGTCGGGCGCAATCACCAACGCTCATTCCAGCAAGTTATGACGTCCGGCGCCCTCCGAACACCCCAAGACATACGGCTTGCATCCATCGCCCTTTTAGGTGATGGACGGACGCGGCATGTCGTTCGGCAGCCGGCATCGGTCGCTTGCAAAATATCCGCATGCCCATGACTGAGGTACCTTATACCATCGGTTTCCTGGGCGGATTCCGGGATTATCGCCACAACTCGGATTTCATTGATAACGCACTCGATTATTATTGTGGGCGGCATGCGCGTTTGCGTGTCTTAGTGTCGCCGACTACTGAGAGCGAAACACGCCTTGCAACGCGCATTCTTGCAGCCCGGAGAAGTCGCCCGGAGATAGAGGTCGTTTCGGTCATTGCGACAGCACATCTGCGGAGCTATGAAAGAAGCGGGACGGGTTCGACGGTTACGCATCGCAATAGGATCATCGCAGCGTCCAACTATTACATCGTTGTTCCCGAGACATCCATAGGCAACTATGCAGAGCAGCTCCACCAGCTGTTCATCGCGCAATGCGACCTGATTCTTTACAATGGCTACGGGCGCAATAAGACCGACCCGTTTCTGATCCACGCACGCCAAATTGGCGTTCCGGTTCCGATAGCGTTTCTTCCGAAGTTTACCGCAGATGCAACGAACATCGAAAAAGTACTCGATGCAAGTTTGAACTTTATTCGGTCCAATGACTTTCGCGTGCCGGCCGAGAAACTGCCACAGGTATTTCTGCGCAGCTGGACGTCGCAATCCGGGCAGGAACGTTATGCCCGCATCTCCAGCCTGGACGATGTGGCAGCCATATTCCGACTGGACGACAAAAACATACGACTTAAAGTATTTGCCTATGCGCTGGCCATTCATGCGAACTTCTGGGCCAACCCGGAATGCTGCGATGCCGACAGTGTGCATGTGCTGTACCGCCTTTTTTGCCGACAACTCGACCGGATTGCCCAGGCCCGCGCATCGGGACAACCGTCCGAACGGTTCGAGTTGTTTGACTTCGACCGACAACTGAAAGATGGCTGGAGGTAAGGAAAACCTATTTATCAACGATTGTCTGCACACATATGCAATCAACGTGAAGACCGCAAAAGAAGAGGATTGAGCGCTCAATCCTCTTCTTTTTAATTTCATCCAAAAAAACATCGAAAAATAATTCGCCACATTTTTACAATGAAGCCTATAACAACTCACATAACAGCATAACAAATAATTGGCGTTTACACTTCGTTTCTTTATGAAAAAACAAATACGGCAGACATCAAGTTCGAGGACAAAATTCGGAAAGATGCGGGCAAGATGCGCAGAGGTTGACCATCGTAATACCGACAGCGCATACACCCGAAATCGGTGTGGCAACAAATAACGCCATGGGCCATCGACTGCTGAAAGCTATTACGCCAAGAGCTGACATAATACCAATAGAGAGTATGTAATATGCAATGTATTTTTTGCCATAAAGATGCTTCTTGGCCTACAAATGTTGAACATATTGTTCCGGAATCCTTAGGAAACAAAGATATGTGTCTTCCCAAAGGATATGTTTGCGATGAGTGTAACCACCATCTCGCAATCAAGGCAGAAAAGGACCCACCTTTCCGATATAGCATTTTTTTTCATATCTTTATGGCAAATATCATCCGAACAAGATATCCGCACCCATGAACCGAATAAAAGAAGTCCTTGAAGAGAAGGGCATTAAACAGACTTGGCTGGCCGAAAAACTCGGTAAGAGTTTCAGTATCGTCAACGCCTATGTCTGCAACCGTCGGCAACCCAGTCTCGAACAGTTGTTCGAGATCGCAAGGATTCTCCAAGTCGACCCGAAAGATTTAATAGAAAGCAAAAACGAATAAAGATATGGAAGTTCAGACTCAAGGGAACAGGATCAACTGCCCGCTCAAAGATAAATGGCAAATTGCTACTCCGGAAGAACTTGTCCGACAACGATATATTTGCTATTTAGTAAATGAATATCAGTACCAATTAGAGCAAATGGGACAGGAGATCACCGTTGCTAATGGACACCGCGGACAAGGTAAAGCGCGCGCGGATATTGTCATATGGCGCTCCAAAGAAGACAAGCAAGCGGCAAAAAGTCCATTAATCGTCGTAGAATGTAAGGCTGAAACAGTTACGATTCGCGAAGAGGATTATTATCAAGGTTACAACTATGCTGCATGGGCTGGAGCCGATTTTTTTGTAACAACCAATCAAAAGGAAACACGGATCTTTCGCGTTGTCAAAGGACATATGCCTAAACGACTCGAAAGAATCGTCGATATCCCCAAAGCGACAGATAATGGGAAAAAGATAAAAGAGTTGCTTGCTCAAACCAAAGCGTTTACACGTGATGAATTCTCGAAACTGCTGTTTACTTGTCATAACATAATCCGCAACAACGACAAGTTGTCTCCAGAGGCTGCGTTCGATGAAATCAGCAAGATTCTATTTATCAAAATCCGCTATGAACGAAATGATAACAAAGCTCGAATATTTTCCAAAGAGGAGTTTAAGAAATTAAAAACATCATATGAGGCCATTCAATCACGTGATAGCCGTCCATTCTATCAACAATTGTTCGAAAATACTAAAGAAGATTTCGCCAAAGATGACTTATTCGAGCCTAACGATACGATAAAGATCAAGGAAGCAAGCTTTGAAGCCATCGTTGAAAAATTACAAATCTATAACTTGTCCAATACGGCAGATGACGTTAAAGGTATTGCATTCGAGAAATTTCTCGGCCGTACATTTCGGGGAGAACTTGGGCAATTCTTTACACCTCGTACTATCGTCAATTTTATTATCGACATACTCGATCCACAAGAAGGTGAAATGATTTGTGATCCTTGCTGCGGCAGCGGCGGTTTTCTGATTCGAGCGTTCGAATATATCCGCGAAAAAATCGAGAATGATATTCAGCTTGCAAAGAATCGTTTGAAAGAGCAATTTTTAGACGATGCTTTTGACTCAATGACAGATAAACAAAAAGAGACAGTCACTGGACAGCTGGCCTCTTATCTCAACCAATTGAACACCGAACTCGACACACAGAATCAAGGTGGACGTGTTTATAACCTTTCTCACAACTGCATCTTCGGCACGGATGCCAATCCTCGCATGGCACGTACTGCAAAGATGAATATGATTATGCACGGCGACGGACATGGCGGGGTCCATCATCACGATGGATTGCTCAACGTGAACGGAATTTTCGAAAACCGATTCGATGTTATTTTGACTAACCCTCCATTCGGGTCTCGTGTGGAAAAATCGTTGTTGATTACAGACGCTGATCGCTTCGCAGATAACGAAAAAATACAGTACTATATCAATCTCTACGGTGCCGATTATGTCGATGCCATGAAACAAATCACCGATCATATCGGCACACCTGTTCTTGATTTATATGAAGCAGGAAAATTAAGCGGTCTAACCGAAGTGCTTTTCATCGAAAGATGTATTCGGTTGCTGAAACCGGGTGGACGTATGGGAATCGTCCTGCCCGAAGGTGTTCTTAATAATACGAATCTACAAACTGTTCGGGAACTTTTTGAAAGCATGGCGAAAATCGTCTTGATCACCTCTATCCCGCAGGATGTTTTTATGGCATCTGGTGCTACCGTAAAACCCAGTTTGTTATTTTTCAAAAAATTCACAGACGAAGAACGCGTACAGTTCGACAACATAAAACAAGCTGCAAAGGAAGAGGTTACGGACAAATACAAAGAGCAGCTCGATGCACTCGAAGCCTTTTTGACCGACCGGAAGAATCCTGCCGACGAGAAAAAAGCCAAACGCATAGAAAAGCGAGCTTTAGATGCAAAAATCGCGACCGAAACATGGGCAATCGTCAAAGAGAAATTCGATTATACAATCCCTATCGCCCAAGTACAGAAAGCTGGTATTACGACAACGGGAGCCGCTTGCGAAAATGAACTGATCGATTTGGTCAAGGAATACACCCCTTATCGGAAAGCAAATCACCTTTGGACTACCAAAAAGCTGAATTACAAATACAAAATCGACGAAGACAAAGTCATTCGCGTCGATCAAGACAGTAATACGAAAGAGTTATGTTAGAGTCGACATCTCATAAATATTTGGATTTTGTAAGGTTCCCGGAGCTTTACAATTGGAGCGTGCAATACTTGAACGACTCGAAGATTCGGTTCAATAAGAAATATCCTTTGGTTCGAATCGGCGAGTTTTTAACACGCAATAAAACGGCTGTAACAATCCAAGATGAGCCGGTATATCAGCGGGTAACAATTCGGGTGCGCAATGGAGGCGTTGTCCCTCGAGATGAAGTAAAAGGAGCCAACATTGGGACAAAGAAACAATACGTCATTTCGTCTGGACAATTTATTTTATCAAAGATCGATGCTCGGAATGGAGCAATGGGAATTATTCCGGAATCTTTGGATGGAGCTATTGTAACACAAGATTTTTTAGCATATGATATAGATAGGACGAGAATCAATCCTCAATATTTGGTTTTGATAAGCACTACCAAGCAATTTATCGACTTTTGCCAAAGTTGCAGTAGTGGAACAACGAATCGCCAACGTGTTGATGAAGCTAAATTTCTAAGTATTCGCATTCCTCTTCCTTCATTGGATGAGCAGAATAGATTAGTCAAAGATTTCAATAATATAATGACGTTCATTAAAATGGAAGAAATGAAAGTCATTGATATAGAAGTAAAAGCTGTGGTGGCTGTTCGTGAAGCATTGGGCGTTGCATTATACCCGGGATATACTGAGGAGCAATTAATTCGCTTGACGAATTATGCGGCAATCGATTCATGGAGTGTTCCTAAGATTTTGCTTGCTGGTCATTCTCCATTTGGGGAAAGTAAATATAAATGCAAAAAATTATCAGAACTCGCATTTATCAATCCTCGAACAGACCTGTCTATGTTAAATGATACAGATGAAATGTCATTTATACCAATGGAAGATATATCCGATGATTATGGCGAATGGCAGAATAAAAAGATTGGAAAGAAAGCCGATGTCAAAGGATACACAAAGTTTCAAAATGGCGATATTATATGGGCAAGAATTACTCCATGTATGCAAAACGGTAAATCGGCATTGTTAAGTAACTTGATTAATGGCAAAGGATATGGTTCAACAGAATTTCATATTGTACGAATAAATTCCAACGAGATTTTGCCTCAATACATACATACTTTATTACGTCATTTCGATGTATTATCAAATGCAAAAAAATATTTTACCGGCTCCGCTGGTCAACAACGTGTTCCTGCATCGTTTTTATCGAATTTACTGATACCGATTCCACCTTTGGATATTCAGAGACAAATTGCAATTGAATACGCAAAAGCTATGGATATAACCAAGCAAGGATATATAAAAATACACAATTATAAAACAAAGATAAAACAAGATTTAGAAACCCAAATTTTTGAATAACAATGGAATCCAATATAACCTTAGAATTACTTATAGAAGAGCAGAAAGCCCGAATTCCCCAACTAAAATATGAGCCAAATCCTCCTGGATGTTGGGGCTTTGCATATTATTATTATGATAACAATGAATCGTATCAAAAATGGCTCGCAACTACAAAACGATATCTCGGCATCCATTTCCCCAATGATAAAGACATCAATGAATTCGATACAATAAGTAAAGAAAATTTAAGTCCAGGACAACAAAAGAAATTATTAGGTATTCTTGAAGCATTTGCATTATTACCGACAATTATTCCAGATTCCCGAGCTACACAAATAACAGAGAAAAAAGGGCGAGGGCGCGAGGCAATCAATGTCACTACTACGATCAACAACACGAACAGTCAGGCACAAAATCAGGCACAAACCATAGCGGTCGAATTATTTCTCGAAGCGATTAAAGACGATCTGACAGGACGGCAAATAAAAGAGTTGAAAGAAGTCGTAGCAGCATCGAATGGCGATCTGCAAAAAGCAAAACCCGGAATTATCGAAAAACTGAAATCTTTCGGAGCAGATATAACCTCCAACGTTGTTGCCAACCTAATTACAAACCCGGCGATTTGGGCCTCATTCTAAATAAAGTTTGCCCAACTAAATAAAAGAGACCATGGCTAAAACTATTATCGAAATACTCCAAGAGCAGGCCGAAATCGCAGACAATTTCGCAGCTATGGCACAGCGAGTTGCCCCAGAAATACCCATCATGGAATTTCCGGAAATTCCTCGTTGGAACCCGGAGATTCCTATTATGCGATTCCCGGAAATCCCCAAATTAAAACCAATCCTTCCCGAAATAGCAAGAATGCCCATTTATAAACCGGCATATCCGGCCAGTTACACGAAAGATAGGTCTTCATCCAAAGTGCCCCAACCTAAAAGAATAAAATCTGCAAAGCCAAACCCATATGCTGGGCAATATTTTAGATTGCAGGAATTTAAGATTATTACCCGGTATAAGAACCTCGAAGATTTGTACGTTGACTTCCGAAACACGACCTCTTATTGCACATTCATCGGATTGAACGGCTCAGGGAAAAGCAATGTAATAGAGGCCATAAGTGCTGTTTTTTACAGTCTTTATAGATTAGCGTCATTAAAAAGTCCAAAGAAAACAGATCACTGCCCATTCGACTATCGAATATCATATATACACAATGAACGATTGGTCGAGATAGAAAACGGGAAAACAAAAGATGGAAAGAAAATTACGGAAGACATTCTACCTAAGAATGTTATCGTCAATTATAGCGGAGAAGAAAGTCGTTTGTGGCGACAATATTACGAGCCTATCTATTCGAAGTTTTGTAGTAAGCTGACGGATGAATCCCAACGGTTCGAGGCACCGCAAATGCTCTATATCGATAAATCTTGTTGGGAGATTGCCTTGCTGACATTGCTATATTCTGAAAGTGAGGATACAAAAACATTCGTAAATTCTCTTTTCGGTGAAGTGCAAAGCATAGCATTCGAATATAATACAAATGCATTCAAACATTGGGAGCAGAATTTCGCAAAAGTATTTATTGATGAGTTAAAGAGACACGATTCTTATACTGTCGAAGAGTTTCGGGCACTCGTCCAGAGTATAGATTTCATCGATAGCGAAAGAACTTTGTTTCTGTTGTTATATCAAGCAACTAAACATGACGACGATTGCTTAATCTCTAATATCAATATCGAATTCGAGAACGGATCCAATGTGGAGGGATTGAGTGAAGGCGAAAAAAAATTGATTCTGGCTTATGCCATACTGCACGTTTTAGCGACAGAAACCAGCCTTACTATGTTTGACGAGCCGGACTCACATGTTCATATAGCTCGCAAAACGGAGCTGGTAGAATTGCTGAATACAGAAAATAGATATAGTATCGTTTCCACGCATTCGCCGATCTTCATAGAAAAGATGTGCGATACAAATATCCGTTTTTTGAAAAACGGGCATCTCGAAAATGTTGAAAAATTAAAGCATATTATAGAACTCAGCGGAGGTAGGGTAAATTATTTGGATGGAGCGTTTATACTCTCTTCAAAACATGTTGTGGTTGTGGAAGGTAGCTCGGACATCAATTATATTAAACGAGCTATAGAAATTTTCAGCTCCCAAGATAGTAAGTATAACTGTTTGAAACAACTATCCTATTTACCTCTGGGAGGGGCGGATCATACAGAGAGTTTCTATAATGAGGTTATCGTAAAGGCATTAGAACCTATCGAACGTGTCCTGTTTATTTACGACTATGATCGCAACGGTAAAAAGGGATATAAAATAGTCGATAAATACAAAGCTAAGCAGCCGAAAATCAACGCTATTTATTATCAGCCAGACTATTCAGGTGATACGACAGATAACGATTTTTTTGTTGAAGACCTATTTCCCCCAACATCTTATCAAAGCATATTGGATGAATTAAGAAGTATTTCTCAATACAATGTCTTCAAAAGTCGCAATCGAAGCACTTGCGACATGATAAAAAGCCACATTAACGAACATTATGCTGATGACGCATTCAAAGAACGTTACAAAGGATTTCAACCTCTTTTGGATTATTTGATCGAATATTTCTTTCCACTGCCGACTGAAATTAAAGGTATTTATTCAGAAAAGGCCCTATTACAAGGAAAAAGCGACGACATTATACACATATACGAATCATTGAAAGCAGAAATAACGACTTTGGGCAAGAGTATTACCATCCATCCGCTCAAACATTACATTGTACTGAGAAACAAGGAAGCACAAAATATACTTTCAATAGAAATACAATCCAAAAAAGTCCTTGTATATATAAACAAAAAGAAAGGAACACTTGTAGATAAGGATAGTTTAACTCTCGATGTATCTAATAAAGGACATTTAGGAAACGGTGATTATAAAATCGAGATAACATCGATTGATCGAATCAAACCTGTAATAGATTTTTTGAATAAAGAAGTTTTTAACAATATATAAGAGTTTATGTAATGAATAGTAGTTCTGTTGAGTAAGCATATTTACATCAAAACCTAAAATCCTAATATAAAACAAACGACACAGACCTCGCATGCTCGACACCTCGCAGAATCTTATTGTTATCAACGGTTGCATCCGCACCGCCCAAATCGAGAGCTGCCGATACGAAGCGCCCAACAGGTATTACATCGTATTCGCCGGCAACCCGAAAGAATATGTCTATTGGGTGGATAAGGTGTTGTGGCTGAAGAATCCGGAATCGCTCGACCCAGCAGTTTATCAGTTGGCCCACAATGGGCGCCGATTAACGAATATCTCGGCAATATTCAAGTTTCGCGACTATACACAAACTTATTGGCTTGTCCGGTTCGAGAACGGCACGGAGAAAAGCTACAAAGGCTCCGATTTGCAAGTAACCGGTTCGTGTCTGGCCGATCGTGCATCCAATAATATCTTCCAATACCTGCAACAAGTCGCCGCAGCCAATGCCCTATCGGGCGATGACGGAACAGCACTGCTGGCCAAACAATACGACAAAGTACGGTTTGTATCGGACGAAACAGTATTAGCTACCTACCTCAATCCCCGTCTTTTCAAACTTAAAACCTATGCGAAACGGCGATTAATCTATCCGTTCGGTAGCAATGCGAGCCAGCTAAAAGCCGTGCAAAAGGCTTTCGAGCATTCGGTCAGCATCATTCAAGGCCCTCCTGGAACCGGCAAGACACAGACGATTTTGAACATCATCGCCAACATTCTCGTTGCCGGAAAAACGGTACTGGTCGTCTCGAACAACAACTCGGCGACCGATAACGTGCTGGAAAAACTCATCAAATACGAGTTCGGCTTTCTCGCCGCACCGCTCGGCAATTCGGACAACAAACAGCGCTTTATCGAAAGTCAAGAGAAGGAAAAACAATATCCGCAGGCACTTGCATCTTGGCATACCGCCGAGGCGGACCGTCCCGAATTTCTCGAACGGATCGATCGGCAGATCGAATTACTGCACAGGCTTTTCGCCAAGCAAGAGCGACTTGCCATCGCCAAGCAGGAATTGCAGGCTTTGGAAACGGAGCGACGCCATTTCGAGCGGGAAATCGGAGCTTCCGATTACAAAATCACCTTGCGGAAAACCGGCAACATTCCCCGCTTGACCCGCTTATGGTTCGACCTGCAACAATTCGCCGAAGATGCGGTTCTTCACTCCGGCTTCTTCGGAAATATGCGGCAAAAACTTCGCTGGGTCGCGATTCGGCTTCGTAGTCGTCGGCTGCTCAAAGGGTTATCGCGCGATTTCTTCCGACGCGATTTATCTGCTATCGTATCGGACTTGCAAGCAGCCATTTACGATGCACGGCTCAAAGCATTGCGTGCCGAAATTGCGGAATTGGAAACCTATATCGCATCGCAGCATGCAGAGGAACAGACGAAGCATCTTTCCGAATGGTCGATGCAGTATCTGAAAAATTCGCTTCATCGCAAATACGGAACGGATCATCCCAAGCCGATATTCTTATCCGGCGACCTCTATTTCAAACCGCAAGAGGTGCTGAACGAATATCCCGTCGTGTTGAGCACGACGTTTTCGGCCCGCAGCAGTCTGTCGCCCGAAACGATATACGATTACGTCATCATGGACGAAGCGTCGCAAGTATCGGTCGAGACCGGGGCGCTGGCCCTTTCATGTGCCCGAAACGCCGTTATCGTCGGCGACTCCATGCAGCTACCGAATGTCGTTACACCGGAAGCACGGCTCAAACTCGACGAAATTGCCGGACAATTCCCCATCCCCCAATCCTACGACTGCGCCCGCAACAGTTTTCTGGAATCCGTCTGTCGGGTGATTCCCGATGTTCCGCAAACCCTGCTGAAAGAACACTATCGTTGTCATCCGAAAATCATCGACTTTTGTAACCGAAAATTCTACGGCGGTAACCTCGTTATCATGACCGGCGACAACGGTGAACCCGATGTCGTTTGCGCCATTAAAACGGTCGAGGGCAATCACGACCGCCACCATGTAAACCAACGTGAAATCGACGTCATCCGCAAAGAAGTACTGCCAACGCTTTCGTACGAAGCCGAACATATTGGCATCATAGCTCCTTACAACGCACAAGTCGATGCATTGCAGCAACAAATCGGAGCGTCGGTCGACATCGCGACTGTGCATAAATTCCAGGGCCGCGAAAAGGATGCGATCATCATGAGCACCGTCGAAAATCAAATATCCGACTTCGTCGACGACCCCAATCTGCTGAATGTCGCCGTGTCACGAGCCAAACAAAAGTTCTGCTTGGTCGTAACCGGCAACAAGCAGCAAAAAAGCGGCAACATCAGCGACCTGCTGGCTTACATCGAGTACAACAATTTCACAGTTACCGAAAGCAAAATCCGTTCGATCTTCGACTACCTCTACAAGCAATACACCGAGGCCCGAATGGCTTATCTGACCACACGCAAACGGGTTTCAGAATACGATTCCGAGAACCTGACCTACGCCTTAATCGAGGATATTTTACGCAACAATACAGCCATGCGCCACCTCGACGTCGTGTGCCATCTGCCTTTGCGGATGTTGATTCGAGATTTTTCGTTGCTCGACGAAAGCGAGCGCCGATATGCAGGGAATGACCTTACACATGTCGACTTCCTGATTTACAACAAGGTCGGCAAACAGCCTGTGCTCGTTATCGAGACCGACGGGTATCAGCATCATAAGGAAGGTTCCCGGCAAAAAGAGCGCGATATAATGAAAGACCGCATACTGGAATTGTACAGCATTCCTTGCCAACGCCTGTCGACCAAAGACAGCAACGAGCGAGAGCGGATAGAAACCAAATTGAAAGAAATTCTACATATCGATTACATGTTGCCGGGAAAATAATCTCATCCTCAAAATCTCAACGACAGAGGCACGTAACGATATAACAAGTAAATAATTAGCGTTTTCCACTTTTGTTTCTGCATCGCAAAAAAACATCGATAAGTTCGAACAGCAATTAGATAACACAACCTTGCAAATCAGCACACCTTATTAGCATATAAAAGAATACCCTATCGGGGTTATGTTGTGCTATTTAAAAAATAATTATACCCTAAAAGGTGTAAATAAAAATTATTTCACTATTTTTGCACCCAAAGAGGTATAATATGCAGACGACATTATCGAAATACGTGAAGGTTATGCGCAAACAGCATCGGCTGACGCAGGTAGAATTGTCCGAGAAATCGGGCGTAGGACTGCGGTTCGTGCGCGAGCTGGAGCAAGGAAAACCGACGCTGCGGCTGGACAAAGTCAATCAGATTCTCAACCTATTCGGAGCCGAGGTCGGAGTGGTGCCGATGACAAAAACGGATGACCGATGAAACAGGCAGCCATCTACCTCCACGACCGCAAGGCGGGACTATTGACCGAGGACGAAACCGGTTACACGTTCCGCTACGATGCCGATTATCTCCGCCTGCCTGATGCTGAACCGGTCAGTCTCACGCTGCCGCTTACGGAGCGGATCTACCGCGACAAGGTGCTGTTCCCGTTCTTCGACGGATTGATTCCCGAAGGATGGCTGCTCGACATTGCCGAAAAGAGTTGGAAAATCGACAACCGCGATCGGATGTCGCTGCTTTTGGCCTGCTGCA
>ERZ778517.1666-NODE-1666-length-15442-cov-8.280886_pt1 | contig 15442 bp, 13 predicted proteins | sample MGYA00510341_ERZ778517 | MGnify/ENA primary metagenome ERZ778517 (study PRJEB29527, sample SAMN07138964) | mouse gut metagenome | material: feces | host: mouse | place: China:Nanjing | collected 2016-01-25 ... | reverse complement strand
CTTAAGAAATATAGTCTAAATAGAGTGTCCAACTTTATGGGTTCACTTCAAGTGATGTTGCCTTTAGGTTGGACTTTTTGTAGGAAGTCTAGATCGTATCCTTGCTTTGTATATTTACGTACCGCTTTTTTTGATAACCTTACCATTGTGCTTGCCTCCTAGATTTTTTCATTCATGTTATTTATCTGTTCTAAGATCTGCTCTTTTTTGCTCCTAGAGATCACTTTAGGAACAAAATCCTGATTACCATAACTCATAGCTTTACCTACCAGGTCATCTAATTCATTGACAGTTTGTCCATAAAGAAACAAGATAAATTCTGAGTTATAGATCTGTTTTTGGATCATGAGTTCCGTTTTGATGTTTTGTTCTAAGATCTGTTTTTGATCTTGTAATTGTGCTCTGATACGCTGATTATTTGTTTTTTTCAGCTTAGCTTTCGTTCGGTTCAAACAGGACGTGAGGTATCTCACCTGTCTAGTAGTATCAGTTGGCAACTTAGTGCTATAGATCTCAAGATCATATTGAAATTGGATCAACCAGTTATGGTAGTTCAACAACGTTATCTGTTGTTCTTCATGGCCAAGATTTAAAATATCTTTACCCTGGATCTCTAATAGTTGTAAATATCCTCGTTCATTGGCTAACTCGATATACCGGCCACGATTATCCATTATTTTTTTATACGGAGCGATCTTCAGCCATTCTATGAAATCAGAACGATCTCTTACCTCCCCAAACCAATCAGAAATACCTGCGCTAACATTACTTAATTTATCAAGCATCTATGATTCCTCCTACTTTTGAAAGCTACGGTAAAACCGCTTCTTTCTTACCAACGCTATAAACAGACAGCCTAACGTTGTTTTTCCAGCCACTGCCGGCATCAATAAATAGCCTACCCACGTGGGAGTTAATCCCACATACACAAGTTGCATATACCGCCAAATACCTTCATTGGGAAAAATCTTGCTCATTGTGAAAAATGCGATCACTAAAGATAATGCTACTGCCACTAACTTCCACATGACGAAGCCAGCAACCTTCATTTTGGCGTAAATATCTCTTGTTACACCATAATTTCCATTCATAAAATTACCTCCGAAAATTGATTTAACGCTTTTTAGGATACTTTTCTTTAGGCAATACGTATTTTTTAGGATAATTTAAGCTAAACTTGTAGCCACACCTTCTAACAGATCCTGACTAATATTACATAACCGTTCAAATAAACATTCATCAAAAATAAAATCTTTAAATTCCTTGTGATCAATGTCGCCTTCAAATTTTGGAAACTCCTCTATCTCGTCTAAATAATTCAGTCTGGCACCTCTAAGAGAAAAACGCTTATCTTCATCTATTCCGTCACTTTTCTCCAGGTCACACACGATCTTTACCGCCTTAACTACCGGTAATCGTAATATCATTTCAATAGCACTAGCTTTTCTTAATTCTTCGGCTGTTTCTGCATAAAAATCTTTCAATAATTCCATAGTCATATCTCCCTCGCTATCATAGTTTCATTTTCTACAAGTCCATAGAAAAAATCTCCGTACAAGTCTGTGAGCTTGCGAACACGCAAAGCGCTTGGACTTGTACGGAAATTTGGGCTATGGCATACAAAAGGCGTCTTGACGCCTTGCGCAAGGAGCTTTAGCGACTGAAGTTATTAAATTCCCCTAGCGCGGTGGGCGGAGGCTGGAGCGCCACCATTCAGAGAATTATTGCACTTCAACAAAACAAAAAACTCGTAGTAGTTGTGATCTACGAGATTTCTTTGTATTCATTTCAATTGATAGTTAGCTCTTGTTCCACTATGCTTTGCTAATATTTACTAATTTCTATGACTTCTCCGTTGAATTGATCAAGCTCAAAAAATGTCTGATGATCAATACAGGTGCAATCATTTCGACGGTATTCTTCATATTCTTGTAGATCCTCATAATAGTAAATCGCACGTTTATCCCAATCGTTAGGTACCTCTTCTCCTTCATCAAAATAGCTAAAATAACCACGTTCCTTATCTAAAAAGAATTCTGCTAACTCTTGATGTTCTTCTGCAAATTCATAAAAATTGTCATAAATCATTTGCATGATGTTCTCCTCCTCGTAAATCTCTTTGATATTAAGTTACATTTTCTATAAGTTCATATACTCCAGAACTATGCAAGTCTGCTAGCTTGCTAGTACGCGGAGCGCTTGGGCTTGCGTAGTTATGGAGTATATGATATGTGCCAAGAGGCGCCCTAGCGCCTTGCGGAAGGAGCATCGGCGACTGGAGCTATTAAAATTCCCCTTGTGCGGTGGGCGGAGGCTGGAGCGCCACGATTTATGGGTACTGACCACCCGACTGAAAAATACCCTGCAATTTACAAAAAACGGGAGCAAATTGGTAGCATTTTGGTAGCAAAAAGGGAGCAATTTGCTCCCAATTCGCTACCATTTTGCTCCCACTTTCACTTTTTAACAATTTGAGACAAAAAATGCCCAGCAGTGCAGGGCAAAGTTTTTATTCAACTCGGTATGTCGCACCATTATCTCTGATATCTTCATACATTTCCAAATACTCTTTAGATATATGCTTGGCTTTGTCTTCTAAAAACTTAGCATGTGTCAATTCCAAGGCTTGATATTCATTAGCTTTGATATTGGCTGGCGTAATTTTCATGTCTATACACAGCAGTGCTTGCATGAACCACTTAGGATTTTCATCATGCAGTGTCTTCAACGTTTTAACGTAAGTATCAATTAAATTGATAGCAACACTACTTTCGACCATTTCTTCCACACTTTTGCCTAATAGCTTTTTATAGTGTGTAGTTGGTACTCGAGTCTCTTGATAGCAGTATGTCATGTCTGTTATCTTTTGCGCCATTTTATTGAGCGACAACTTAGTAAATTCATCAAAATATGTCTTCATTTTTCACACGTCCTTTCTATGCAATTCGGTTAAGCTTTTTATCGACCTTGATCGTGCCAAATTCCGAGTATTCGGGCCTAGTTATATTGTATACGTACGCATAAACATAACCTTCTTGAGCAGACTCTATATCTGCTTGATACCTATCAGTGTCGTCCAATACAACTAAAATACTGACCAATTCTTTTGTGCGAAGTGCACAATATGCGTATGCCCCACGTTCTTCCAATTCTTTAGCAACATTAGGGTGGTTAGCCTTCAAAAAATATTGTAAGACTTCAACTTCAATACCAATATCTACCGGAAAACCTAGAACACTTTCTAAAATTTTTTCAGCTTGTACCCGTTTTTCTTCTACACTAACCATAGTTAATTACCAACTTTCTTTGTATTATTGCGTGTCATGCACGCCACGTTTTCTCCAAGTTCATAGTTGTAAGGTGCGTACAAGTCTGTTAGTTATCTAACACGCGTAGCGCTCGGACTTGTGCGCTCCTTACAACTATGACATGTCCCAAAAAGCGTTCTAACGCTTTGCGGAAGGCATTTTAAATGCCTGGAGTTCGACTATACTTTTCTAGCGCGGTGGGCGGAGGCGGAGCGCAACTGACTTATAAATAAAAGGCTTGAGCAACATTACAGTCTAACTCAAGCCTCTATTCTAGCTAAAAACAAATGTTTCCTCATCGAATTTGGTAAATCTATGTCTCCCGGCTATCGTTTCCCAATAATCTGTTTCCCACTCTTCACAAAATTGTGTATTAGATAATTGCGAAACATAACCATCTTCAAGCAACATATGGTAAGCTTTGGCATAATCTGAACTTAAATCGTAGATACACTCTGTACTTACGCAATAAATCCCATCATCTTCAATCTCAATATCATCAACGTCAAATCTTGCTTCATTAGCAGCCAACCATTCTCCAGACACTAAAAAGCTTTCCTCGCACGTAGCTTTGAGCCGACTTTCTAGCGTCATCGTTGTACTCTTGACCTCTTTAGTTATAAAATCATAACTAGAAAATGTCACGATTTCCTTGTTCAAATTCGATATGATATGTTCCACACTTTTACTCATCAGTACCTACCTCCATCTGTTGTTGATTAGTAACATTTTCTATAGGCTCATATCCATAAGATCGATGCAAGTCTGTTAACTTACTAACACATGCAATGCCTGGGCTTGTAGCGATATTATGGATATGATATGCCAAAAGGCGTTTTTACGCCTTGCGGAAAGATGTGTTAACGACTGAAGTTTTATCTTGATTTTAGTGCGGTGGCAGGTGGTGGAGCACGTTTTAGATTTTGTAAATTATTATTTTTCGGCACACCACAAAATATATTGCTTACTACGATATTTATTGTTATAATTAAGTTGTAAACGGTTACCTATACATAAGAAAGGAAAAAACACGGAATAAATAATATGTATTTGGTAACTAATATGTCTAATGTACCTACAGCTTATAAATCAACTAGAAATGAGGTCTACATTATGAAAGAAAAAGCTGCTACTCGTTTAGACATTATCACCTATCTAAAATTTTCATTACTACTTTTTATCGCATTTTTTGCACTATTTTCACCCCATACTGTTAATGCCGATACTCAAGAAACTAACGAAACAGAATATGTTGAAACTACGCCTCAGGATATTGATAAGCTAAAACAATATCTCAAAACGATGGATAAATATATTGATAAAAACACAGGATATTTTGATGAAAATCTTGCAATTGATAATAATGAAGAAGAGCTTATACTCGAAGCTGGCCGCGAGTATAATGAGATTCGTTGGCAAGAATCTCAAGGAATGTATGAATCTATAAATAGAAAAAAGCGAAGTATCGCAGACATTACACGTTATGGTAATTGGTGTGGGAAAGGAAATAATGGTCGTGCACCAATCGATATACTTGACGCACAATGCAAAAAGCACGATAATTGTTACTCCTCTAGAGGAATGTGGAATACCTCGTGTGACATCGAATTTCTCCATAACTTAGCTAGAAACTTTGGTGCTATAACTAAACGTGGCACACACGCTACTGCTTATGCGATAGCAGCTATATCTGGGTTTGCTTATAAAGTTGGCGGAACTGCTAAATTAAAAAGCATGTACCCTATCCTTATACCATTTATCCCGTAACAGTTATAGGGAGTGAGTCATCATGACTGCATTAAAACAATTTTGGGACTATTCACTATTAGAAAAAATTACCTTGCTATCATTATCAATTCTGATAATTCTTTTACCGCTAGAGTCAATTTTATCAGCTTTTCATATGGGATTTGTTTCTGTTCAATCTTTTTTGATTGTATGGTTCATAACTGTACTTCTGTGTCTAATAGTACGTAAATGGCTATGGCTATTAATTTCGATTTTCTCCCCTTGGGGAACATTCGTGTTTTGCACATGGTTTTTGGAGCCTGCAATTTGGTATTATGGCAAAGAATGGTTTGGTTTAAATCTCTATTGAGATAACATAATTGTAAATAAGCTAATGGAGTTCGTATCATTTTAGGCTCTTTGTCAACCACTGTGTAAAGAGTAAATATTTTTAGAGAAGCTCTGTGAGAATAGCTTAGGCTGTTTTCACAGAGCTTCTTGTATCTTTACCAAGATATGTTTGGAGATAGATACGAGCTTTGAGATGTTCAAAATTACGATAACCATAGACTGTTCTTTGGCCAATTTCACTCTGACAATATTTCTTTCTGAAAACACACCTTTAACCCTTATAATTGCTGGTATAGGTGTCAAAATATCTTCAGCCTGATAAAATGTCCAACACACACTGTCGACCGTAATCTTCTCAAAATCCGGGTGACCACGATATATCTTGAACTCATATTTATTTGCCTCTTGACCACCTCCAAGAAGATAGTATCCCTGTACGATCTTATAATCTACTTCACTATCCATTAGCTCACTCCCTTACAATTAAGTTTTTTGCTTACCGCTAGAAATTCCATAACAACAAAGCAATAAGACATACGCTCCATAAAAACCAAAAATCAAAATCTGTATCTATAAGCTGCTTAGCCCTAATTAGACTTACCAGCGTAAAGATACAAATAATCATAGTCATAATCATAAACATAACCCCCGCCTGTGACGAAGTTAATAATTTATTTAATTCTTCACCCAAATTTCTTAGCATATCGCAAGACAAATCAAAAGGATTTTTATTTTTCAAACTCTACACCCTCTCTTTACCACGATACATGGTGCAATTCCCCTAGGATCGCCATTGCTTTGCCATTTATGTAAGAATCTATATGCTGCCCCCTCAGTTCTAAAAAACAGAGGTTTATCATGGTACACTAAATAATCTTGTAAGCTATAAGAAAAAATTTGATACATAAACTGATACCTCACTTTTTGATATATTTGCACTGTGCTTTGATTAGCCACACTATCATAGATATATGTATATGGCAGTTTGACCTTTTTATCATGACGTATTCACACTCAAAAATTCCAATTGTTCTCCTTTCTCTTGAATATCAAATTCGTTGTGTGTAAATAGCGCTATAGTCCGTTCTAATTCTTTATAATTGTCGTTGAGTATCTTTGCTACATGATCGATAAAAAGCTGTTTACAAGCTTTATTTTTACTTATGGCACCCACAACAAACAATGCAATCAATACCAATGTTGTTCGGCCATTTCTTTTGATGTGCAAGTCAAATAAGGCTTATCAACGGTGCATTTTTTTCGTAGATAAGCTAGTAAATCATCCTCTCTTTCTTTGAAGTGACTGTTCCTACGTTCTTCTCTTGGTCGTGCGAATTTATACCAACTACTTTTAGAAGTAAATAACTCGGCCTCTGTTAGCGAAGGATCTACCCACGTTTGCATCAGCTGTGTTATATACGCGCGTTGTGCTGCTTTGTATTTACCAGAGTACGCACTGTCTATTATTCGCTGCACCTCAACTTCTCTCAAAGGCTGACTCAATCTACCATTAAACTGATAAAGATTGAACTCACAATTTTCTTTTTCTTTACCTGAAGAAAAAAATGCAAGTGCCAATGTCAAAATAGCGTTATTGCGCCCTAAAACGCCCTTTTGGCCACGAATCCGGCCACGATGTAGTAACATATCAAACCACGGTTCGTCGATTTGACGTAATCGACCATGTTTCCTGATCAATCGCATCTCATGCTCTTTATTTTCTTCTAGCAATGAGTCAGATCGCTTTAAGGACCAATTTAGCCACTCATCAAATGAATAGCGATAATCTTGATCAAAGAATAAGACGTTGTCTTTCCGTGGAACTCGTGCAATTCCAAAATCATTACACCCCATATCAACGTTAAATTTTGATGCGTAAGCTTTTTTTAGGTTTCTAGAAATCTTTTTGGCCACATCTACCACTTTGTAATTAGTCTTACTCGTAACAAATGCCGGGCGACTTAATACATGATATATTTGATAACCTTTGGGAGTTTCAAGAACCATAGTAGGCATAAATCCCATATCTAAGCCTAGTAATAAAACTTCAGACCAGTTCACACTTTTACTATCAATATCGATCACAAATGTGTTGATTTGACGCAGGTTCTTCTCGCTGTATCCCTCTACAATGCCACCAAATTCTCTCTTTTTTCCATAACGGTAAACATTTGGTGTCCAATGAGTAAAATTATCAGTATTATCATTCATAGCCTCGATTGATGTTAAGATCACACCACGACCTACTTTTAGTGCCTCTTTTTCTCTGAAACCAAAAATGGACCCCTTCATTTTCTCTTTATGTCCTACGGGCTTAAGATGACTGTTTAAGTATTTGAACTCCCGTAATCCACTACCAAGGATCGTTTTGTATACCACGTTCATGTTTACCATCTGGCCTCACCACCTAAAAAGAATATAAAAAATAGACCTACACCAGAGTTGATCTCTAGTATAGGTCAAATATTTTATATTAATTTTCAGTAGCTAATTAAGAGTTTTTTACCTACCGAGGAAAACTAAACGCTTAGCCACCAAAAAAGTGGCGGACCTGTGACAAAGCTTATTCTAAGAAGTCTTTTAATTGTTTGGATCGTGAAGGATGACGCAATTTACGTAAAGCTTTGGCTTCGATCTGACGAATACGTTCCCGTGTAACGCCAAAAACTTTACCAACTTCTTCTAAAGTCCGCGTCCGACCATCATCTAGACCAAAACGTAGACGCAAAACATTTTCTTCACGATCAGTCAAAGTATCTAAGACACTTTCGATCTGTTCTTTTAATAACTCATAAGCAGCATGTTCAGCTGGACTTGTTGCATCTTGATCTTCGATAAAATCACCTAAATGCGAATCATCTTCTTCACCGATCGGCGTTTCTAAAGAAACAGGTTCTTGCGCGATCTTTAAGATCTCACGTACTTTTTCAGTTGGCATGTTCATTTCTGCCCCGATCTCTTCAGGGATCGGTTCACGCCCGAGATCTTGGAGCATTTGGCGTTGGATACGGATCAATTTATTGATCGTTTCCACCATGTGCACAGGGATCCGGATCGTCCGTGCTTGGTCAGCGATCGCACGCGTGATCGCTTGTCTGATCCACCAAGTTGCATAAGTTGAGAATTTGAATCCTTTACGATAGTCAAATTTTTCAACGGCTTTCATCAAGCCCATGTTACCCTCTTGGATCAAGTCAAGAAATGACATTCCGCGCCCAACATAGCGCTTAGCGATCGAAACGACTAAGCGCAAGTTTGCTTCGGCCAAACGTTGCTTAGCTTCTTCATCGCCTTCTTCGATCCGCAAAGCTAAAGCCACTTCTTCGTCAGCAGTCAAGAGATTGACACGGCCAATTTCTTTAAGGTACATCCGAACTGGATCATTGATCTTAACACCAGATGGAGCTGATAAGTCACTTTTTGCTAATTCTTTTTCTTCATGACTAGCTTTCTTCAAGCTAAGTTCACTTGGATCACCATTTTCATCCACAACTGAGATCCCAGCATCTTCGACCCGCACGATCAAATTGTCCATTTGTTCGGCATCTAAGTGAAATGGCGTTACCATTTTATCAGTCAATTCATCGTATCTGATTTCTTTTTTTGGTTTATACTCACGTAATAACTCACGCAATGCTTTCTTATATGCCACCGCATCGAAATTCGTATTTTTTTTCTCTTCTGCCAAAATAGAGGCCTCCCTTAAATGATTGACTTCTCTGTCTGCTTTTTTTTCAATAATTCGATCAGTTTAGTCGTCTGTTCCATGATCGCTTTAGCATCTCCCAGACGTTTTGCTTGCTCTAATTTGGTCTTTACCACCTTGATCTGCTCTTCTAACGGAGAATGTTGCATGATAAAGGCTAGGCAATCACTGATCTCTTGTTCATTTACTTCACCATAATCACCTAATTCAAGTGAAATGATGATCTGTCTTAAATGTTCATCTTTTAAAAAGTCTAAAAAACTCGCACTTTCATACTCGGAATAACGATCAAAGTATCCATCAGCCAATAAAAAGATCGTTTCATACTCTTCGTGGATAAATGAAAAATCAGCTAGACCTTTGATGCGCAAAAAGACATCATGTTCATGTAATAAACGGTACAATAATAATCTTTCGGCTTGTTCAGCTGGGCTATAGCGTTTTTTTTCTTGACGCTGTTGGGTACTATAAACGACTTTATCCGAGCGTTTGAGTGAATTTGCCTGATCTTGTTTTAATTGTTCTGACTGGACCTGTTGCATCAAAGCCTGAAGTTGACTAGTTAAGTTATTCTTATCTAGCTCGAACTCTTTGGCTAAACGATTGAGCGTCAGATCGCGTGCCAGCGGATCTTTGACCTGCGCAACTTTTTCTAAAACATCTGTGATATACGCTAATTGATCACTTTCAGTCTCAAGATTACGGCCTACCCGAAAATATTCTAGATAAAATTCTAACTCAGTGCGTTCATGTGACGTCACAAAATCTTTAAAATTTTCTGGACCGTATTTACGAACATATTCATCTGGATCAAGCTTTTCAGGTAATAAGATCGCTCCAAGATCAAACTTGCTCAACGGTGCGATCAATTCCAAAGCGCGCTTAGTAGCTTTGCGCCCCGGAAGATCGCCATCATAACAGATATAGAGTTTACTTGCCGTTTGCTCTAAAAGATAGATCTGTTCACTCGTTAAACTCGTCCCCATCGAGGCTACACCATTTTTGATCCCGGCCCGCCATGCCGCTAAGACATCCATAAAACCTTCAAATAAATAGACTTTACTTTCATGTCTGATCGTCTTTTTAGCCTTATCAAAATTAAAGAGAACTTTACGTTTATTAAATAAGATCCCCTCGGGTGAGTTGAGATATTTAGGCAATTTCTTATCAGGGGTCAAGAGTCGTCCTGAAAAAGCAATGATCGATCCAGTTTGATCTCTGATCGGAAACATGATCCGATCATTGAAACGTTCAGCTAGATCTTCACCTTCACGTTCGCTAAACAAACCCGATTTTCGCAAAGTCTGATAATCATCAAGCTTTTTTTCATGAAAAAAGGCTTGTAAGATCTCAGCTTGCGGGGCATACCCCAACTGAAACTCTGCAATCAGTTCATCACTTAGACCACGTTCATGCAAATGATCCAAAGCTGGCTGACCTAACTTAGTATTTACTAAAATGTGATGATATAACTGCCCAGCTTGCGCATAAAGCCGCTTTAATTTACCAGTCTCGGACTGCGTGTCTTCTGCACCAGCAGCATTTTGCGGTAAATACTTAGCATCAAGCTCGATCCCAGCTAACTCAGCCGTACGATAAACGGCTTCCGGAAATGTCAGGTCCTCGATCTCCATCAAGAATTTGAAAACATTTCCCCCGCGACCACATGAAAAACAGTGAAAGAACTGCTTGGGTTCGTTTACAGAAAATGAACCCGTTTTTTCTGTATGGAAGGGACACAATCCGAACCAATTGCTCCCAGAACGGTGTAACTGGACATATTGGCCTACGATATCCAAAATATTGACATCCGATCTGATCTGATCGATCACATCAGTCGGTATCCTACGTTGACTTACCACGGCCTCACCCCATTTTTAAATATAGTTACGAAAGGTCGCACACAAAAGCACGACCTTTCATAATAAAAATTATACCGATACTAATTTTATAATAGATATATCTTTATTGCAAGAGTAAACGTAAACAATTACTATATCAAATTGACATGTTTTTGACAAGCATTATTATTTAAACATCAAGAGTTTTAGAACTAACCCCCTCAAGTTTAAACTTAGCTTTGGTTGACTAAATTTCATCTGCTAACTTAATTAATGATGTACTTACCCTATCTCTCCACTTTCAATTTTATTAATCCATTGATGTACTTCTTGTTCACTGGTTGCCATTTTGTAGTACACGCCGCTTTCTTGCAAGTGATTGAAGTACTTTTCCTGGATAATCTTTATTTTTTCATCCCCTAAACGCATATTTTCAGCCTTGGTCTCAATCATTAAATAAGTTGGCTTGAAATCTCGCTCAATCTTAAAAATAAAGTCTGGTGTTGTCGTCCCGTTATCATAACGTGGAATCTTAATAGCTCGCTTAGGTAGCTTACCAAAAACCGTTATATTGTTATCGTATGTTTTCTTTAATATTTTTAATTCTGGGTTAACACTGTCATAGCGCAATGGTGGTCGATCATACAAGTACTTGTCATCGCTTGTTGAGTTATTATCAGTATAAATGCCTAATTCATTCGCTGAAATCTCATCAACAAAATCCTGTTTTTTATTGTCGTAAATTGACGTAGATGAAGTAAAATCTAACGGAACATATTCATATGAGCACTTAACTTTTTCGTTGAAATCCGTATTGAATCTGTTCACCAAGTTATTGAGAGTAAGCTCGTTAATATATGCTTTATTCCCACCTAATCGCTTAATAGCTAAAATCATCTGTTCATGTAAAAACTGTACGGGAAGATTAGTCCGAGTTGCTAATTGCTTCAAAAACTGCCCATATTTCATAGTCAAATAAGTAGTCTTATAATCGTAGTTAGTTTCTTGAATCGTAGCATGTTGTTTATTAACCACCACTTCCTGTGAAATCATTTGTGGTGTCTGTAAAACAAAAATGTCTTTACACAAATCTTCAAACACATTCTTAGCAATAATTTTTGCCATATTATCGACATCATCATCAAACCTAATCATCCGTCGACGAGATAATTCCTGCCAAAGTTCTTTAAGTTGATTCCAATTGGACTTGCGTAACTTAACTTTCGTAGAGGGATATTTTTTAGGATCTCTAATTTTTCCTGATGCAACCCTAGTTTTATTTTCAAGCTCAGGGTAAAGCTGTACTAAAGCATCATACCCCATAAGAGTCTTACCATCTAATTGAACATCAGACTTAAATTTATTAGAGCGTGTAATAATTTTATGTTCATCTAAATCTGCAAGCAACTTATCTTCGTTGAAAAGTTCATCTGTCTTCTGACGTGCTTTAACAATTAAATCAATCATCTCGTCAGTCAGTTCTTCATGATTCATTTCAATAGGACTGTCTTCGTTTATTTGGTCAACCAGCTTAGTGGCAAAGTCTTTTTCATCATAACCTATCAAAAAGGATAAACGACTTTCAAATTCATCTTGTTGTAGTCGATGCCCTGTCTCATCGACCGGCAAACGTAACCCCCGACCTACTTCTTGAATCTTACTAATTTCAGAACCTGATGTACGGAGCTTAGCAATCACAAAAACATTAGGGTTGTCCCAGCCTTCACGCAATGTCCATTTTGAAAAGAGAAAACGTCGAGTAATCCAGTTGCCATCCTTGTCCTTAAAACTTAGCAGACGTTCCTTATTTTTCAAGATATCGTTAACTTCGGCCTGGATGGCTTCATCTCCGCTCCCTCGGTCTTCACTGAAATAACCGGCATATACTTCTTGCTTATCCTTTTTCAAATCACGCAAGGTTGCTCTTAAGAAGTCTAGATATTCTTTTTCACGGTCTTCAACAGTTAACTTATACTTAGCAATCAAGCTATTAATTTTCTGTCTAAGCATATCTTCAAAATGCTGAGCCAACCAGCCTTTGGTATGGTCAGGACCACGAAAACTAGCAATACTATCAATAAAAAACAAAGATAATGTCTTCACTCGTGGCGCTTTGCCATCACTTTCAGTGCGCATAAAGTTACGCTCCTCAGCTTCGAAGTGACGATCGATTGCTTGATAAATAATTTCATCCTGGTAGTTTTGTGAGAAGGTTCCAGGGATGAGCTCCATGCCGGTCTGTAATTCAAGATTATTTGATAATTCTTTCCCACCAGCATAAGTAATATCACTAGCAAATCCTTCATCAATATCTACGAGTTTTTCACCCCTATTGATTACATATTCTTTTCCGTTGCGAGAAAGTATCAATTGCTTGGCATTTACCCCTTTAACCTTATAGCGCTTATTCGCTTCTTGTTCGGTAATATTTGGGTAATTGATATCAATGGCCTTAACCAATCCCTGATTGAAACTGTCAATGGCGTTAAGCGTATACTGTGCCTTACCACGATAATAATCTGTAACAGTTTTCTTATTTTTACCACGGCCTGTTGTACTTTGCGGAAATGTAGCACCAAAACGAACAACTAATTGTGGGTTCATTTCCATGATGGACTTGTAAGTTATCTTATCGCGTGGAAAACGGTGTGGTTCATCAATAATAATGATTGGACGAGTTGCAGCAATAGCTTTCATAGGATCAGTTTCCCCACCAAGCAAGGTTTGATCATAATCACTCTTATGCATCCCTGAATTTTTACTGAGCATTCCAGAATTAATTAATAACACCTGAATCTGGTTAACATTTTGACGAGTAGCTTCAACAAATTCAGACAATTGAGCGGGAAAGTTTTTTCTACCCTTTTTATTCTTGAAGTCCCCAGCATTAATTGTATTTAACTGAATGGATACATTTTCGTATCCCGATACACCAGAAAAGTACTGCCGAGCATAATCAGAAGTAATAAAACTCTTGGTACCTTCCTTGATACTTGGAGTAGGAACAACAATGACAAACTTGAAAATACCCTGCTTGTGCATTTCATACATCATTTGAGTGTAAACAAATGTCTTACCTGTCCCAGTTTCCATTTTAATATCAATAAAGGATTTCTCGTTGCCAGCATATTTCAAAATTGGATTAGCATAAATATATCCCGCATCAGGAGAAGTTGAGTTAACATCAACGCCCGCAAATTTTTCATTAATAGCGTCAATAGCTTCAATCTGGTGTGGTAAACGTTCAAGTTGAATTTTCATATTAATACCTCTTCAAAAGACCAATAGTACTATCTAGCTGTTTCAGACCAATTTCAAGTTCACGAATGCCGGTAATATCAAATGAATAACCAAATAAGATAATAGTTTGAACTGTTAATTCATGATTACCAATCTTATTAAGTAATTCTTCAGTACTTTCACCTGTCCATCCTTCATTAATGAGATAGAGTCGACTGTCTTCAACTAATTTTGCTTTATATCCAGCAAAACTAACTTCTTTAACATCAGTCTCAAAATTATAGCCATCCTTAGCAAACCAGGTGGTTAAGATAGTTTGTTCACCAGTAGCATTACCAGCAACTCCCAGTGCTTCACTAGAGAAGTAACTAACCATATCATTAAACAAATTAACATTATCAGGATCAAATTCTTCAATTTCTTCAAGAGTTTGTTTAACTGGATTAACAACTCGGTAATGCTTAAAACTACCATCAAAGTCTTCTGGTATCATTAATCCATTCTCTTCCTTGATTTTAGTCGCCGCCCGACGAATCCGTTCCCTTGAAATTTCATCAATGGTTTTAAAACCAGCTTCATAAGCGACCTTTCCACCTTTAGTTGGAACTGCATTACCATCACTATTTAATGTATATGTCTTCTCTGGCAATTGAACCATAATGAATTTACGATGGCCTCCGTCTTCGGCATTAAGTTGCATTACTGCATCTGCTGTAGTTGACGAGCCAGCAAAAAAATCCAAAATAATTGACTCTTTTTTAGAACCCATTTTAAGTATTTTTTTCAATAAGCCTGGAGACTTTGGAAATGTCATAATATTACTACCAAATAAATCTTTAATCGCTTTTTTTCCATAATCATTATTTATTTCTTTATCTACCCATAATGATTTTGCAAGGGTGGTTGCCTTTTTTCCATCTTTAACTAAATAATCTTTTCTGTAAATTCTCCAACTGTTACCTGACTTCCCTGCAATCAAAAGGTTATTCTCATTAACAACCTTCTTTTTCATCCATGTCCAACAAGTTTTCGTTCCATCCGGAGCATCCGGCCAAACCTCATCAATATAACCATTATCCTTTACAACTGAAACTTTTAAAGTTTTCGGATTCACATAAAGAGGATAATATAGGTTAGGCCTTGTTACAGGATTAAATGATTGATTTCGATTTCTCAATCCAATTTCTCTATATTTACCCAATTCATCTTTCTTACCTGAATTGTCAAATTAAGTTAGAAAAAAACTACATGCTCATTTGTAATGTACT
>ERZ778517.1638-NODE-1638-length-15738-cov-3.567302_pt1 | contig 15738 bp, 11 predicted proteins | sample MGYA00510341_ERZ778517 | MGnify/ENA primary metagenome ERZ778517 (study PRJEB29527, sample SAMN07138964) | mouse gut metagenome | material: feces | host: mouse | place: China:Nanjing | collected 2016-01-25 ... | reverse complement strand
GACAGACGATCCAGATCTCTTATGGTGATGATTATATTTGGCCGACTGCCAATATGAAAGCGATGGAACAGCTTCCGCTGGAGGCTAACTCAAAGAAAGTGATCGTGGAAACAGCAAAGAATGTTGTGGATGTACCGCGTGTTCCGGGTACTTATCTGCTTGAACGTGAGATCAGCAATGCCTTCAATGACATTGTCGTAAACGGTCAGGATGAGCGTACCAGGATCGACAAGGCGGTTAAGAGCGTAAATCACGAATTTACCCGCAAGCTGGAAGAGTTTGGATATCTCGACAGTGAGGGTAAGACGATCAAGGATTACAACATTCCGACTTTGGAAACTGTCAAAAAATTGATTGGGAAGTAAGAGATGGAGTGGAATATGGACGAAAATAAAACAAAAGCTGCCGTGGCGGCAGCGCCGAAAAAAAGAAGTAATATCCGGAGGAGAGAACGCTCAAACTGGCATGGATACCTCTTTATGGCACCATATGCACTTGTGTTTATTGCATTCATCTTAGTGCCGGTTTTGATGGCAGTAGTCTTATCCTTCACGAATTTTGATTCGATTCAGGTTCCGGAATTTACCGGATTCCTGAACTACATAACACTGATAACCAGTGATGAAGTCTTTATGCAGTTTGTACTGCCGAACACGGTGATCTATGCGATCGTAGTCGGCGTCGGCGGCTATGTGTTATCCTTCATCCTGGCGTGGGCTTTGTGTAACCTTACAAAACTGCCGCGAACAATACTGGCGTTGATCATTTATTCACCGAGTATGACCGGTCCTACGGCGATGACAGTATTGTGGAAGGTTATTTTCTCCGGTGACCAGACAGGACTTCTGAACAGCTGGCTGATGAATCTGGGTATCATCAATGAACCGATCATCTGGCTGGTGAATGTGAATTACCTGCTGCCGATCGTTATCATCATCGGTCTCTGGTCATCCATGGGTGTCGGCTTCCTTTCGATGATCGCCGGTATCCTGAACTCTGATGAAGAACTGTATGAAGCAGCGGCGATCGATGGGATCAAGAACCGTTTCCAGGAAATGATCTATATCACGATCCCGCAGATGAAACCGCAGATGCTGTTTGCCGCCGTTATGGCGATCGTAAACGCATTCCAGAACGGTCTGATCTCGACACAGCTGACCGGTAACCCTTCACCGGGCTATTCGGCACAGTTGATCGTAAACCACATCGAGGACTACGGTTTCCTGCGATACGAAATGGGTTATGCGGCGGCGGTTTCCGTTGTACTGCTGCTGATCGTACAGATATTCTCGAAATTCTGTAATGTACTGCTTACAGATAAGGATTAATAAACAGAAAAGGAGGGGAAATAATGGCATATAAAGGAAAACGCATGAATCCGCAGAAATTTGAAAAGGGACAGATCAAGATCATTCTTTTGCTGCTCCCACTGACGTTATTTATGTTTTTGCCGATTCTCTTTATCGCGAACCATGCGTTTAAACCAATGGATGAGTTGTTTGCATTCCCGCCGACATTCTTTGTCAAGAGTGCAACACTGGAGAATTTTACAAAACTGGCAAAATTCAGCCGGACATCCGGTATTCCCATGAGCCGTTATGTGTTTAACAGTATTTTTGTAACGGTAGTGACGGTGGGATTGTCCCTGGTCTTCACGACGATGGCGGCATTTGCGCTGTCAAAGCTGAAGTTTAAGGGAAGGAACATGATGATGAATGTCAACCAGATCGCGCTGATGTTTGTTCCGACAGCAGTTCTGATCCCCAGATACCTGGTAATCAGTAATCTGGGAATGATCGACAATATCTGGTCGCATATCCTTCCACTGATGGCGTATCCGGTTGCCCTGTTCCTGGTCAAACAGTTTGTGGAGCAGGTGCCCGACGCCCTGATCGAAGCGGCGTACATCGACGGCGCCACGGATTTTACCGTGTACCGCAAGCTGATCATACCGATGATCATGCCCGCCATGGCGACAGCGACGATCCTGGTATTCCAGCAGGTGTGGGCGAATATGGAGACATCCAACTATTATATTAATGATGACGGACTGAAGACATTGACGTTCTATATGAACTCCCTGCTGAATGCAAACAATACCGTTGCCGGTCAGGGTATGTCGGCAGCCGCGACGCTGATTTTGTTTGTGCCAAACCTGATCCTGTTTGTAATCCTTCAGAATAAGGTTATGAACACTATGGCACATTCGGGTATCAAATAACAATTGCAAAAAGGCGAAGAAAAGAGGCATTATGAGAAGAAAAAAGAAAATCTTGAAGCTGATGGCTTTGCTCTTGGTTGCAATGGGTATCGCTTCAGGGATCAATAGTGTGACCGCATCTGCGGAAACGCCGTATCTTACTTATACCGTCGACGGATACGGCAGGACAGAAGAGACGCAGACCGGTTATTTAGCACAGGAAACCATTATCAAATTCGGAAACCAGTTTTTGAATGGTGCCAACGATATGTGCGTGACAGACGACGGAAAGATTTATGTAGCCGATACCGGCAGCGGAAGAGTGCTGGTGGGGACTACAGACGGGAAACTGGTAACGACCTTCGGGAAAGGCATACTGAAAAAACCGATGGGCATCTTTGTCACAAAAAACAAACATGTATATGTGGCAGACCATGATGCAGGCACGGTTTTCGAATTCGACGAGAACGGCAGCGTTGTAAACAAATACGGCAAACCGGATAACCCGCTGTACGGGGAAGACATTCCGTTCCAGCCGCAGAAGGTGATCGTGAATAAGGCCGGGATGATGTTTGTTGTCTGCAAATCCAATACCAACGGTATTGTGGAGATCTCTCCGGCAGAGGGAGGTACCTTCCTTGGATATTATGGCACGAACTTTGCTTCCGTAAATCTGCAGCAGATCATCTACCGTGCGATCATGACCGATGAGCAGAGATCCAAGATGGTGAGCAATATGCCATCCACGCCGGATAACCTGGCGATCGATGATAAGGGACTGATCTATACCGTTACCCGCGGTGAAAAGGATGCGACCGTCAAGAAACTGAATATTGCCGGCAAGAATATGCTCCAGAGCGGTACGGAGGGGATTTATGATGATGCACCTGCCGCAGTGGCAGTAGGAAATCATGATAACATCTATGTGGTATCTGCCAAAGGTTATATCTATGAATACAATGACCAGGGTGAACCGCTGTACATATTTGGAGCTGCGGATGACGGAACCCAGCGTGTGGGTCTGTCTACACAGATCACCAGTATCCAGGTAGGCAAAGACGATTCGATCTATGTACTGGATGCGGACAAAAACCAGATCCAGGTGTACCGTCCCAGTGAGTTTACGCAGAAGCTGCATAATGCGCTGAATCTTTATTCACAGGGTAAGTATACAGAGAGCCGGAAACCGCTGACGGAAGTCCTGAAGATGAACAGTATGTTTGACTATGCCAACAAGGCAATGGGTCGTGCATATTATCAGGAGAGCAACTATGACCAGGCGCTGCACTATGCCCGTCTGGCAAAAGACTGGAGCGGATATTCGGATGCATTCTGGGAGATCCGGAACCAGTGGCTGAAAAATAATATTGTGACAGCACTGCTTGTGATCGTGGGGCTCTGGATCCTCTGGATGGTGCTCCGCAAGCTGGATCAGAAAAAAGGCATTTTCAATGGCGTGAGGAAGGGCGTTGGCAAGCTCAAAGAAAACCGTCTGCTCTCCAATATCATGTACTCCGGGTATTATATGAAGCATCCGATTGACGGCGCCTATGGGATTGCCAGGGAAGGAAGGGCATCCTGGAGCGCACCAAGTATCATCCTGCTGATCTTTACCCTCGAGTATGTCATCAATAAATATCTGTGCGGTTTCCTGCAGAAGACAGTGCGGGATGGACGATATGATATTTTATCCGATGTGGGAACCGTTGTGATCGTTATGGTGGCGCTGACAGCATGTAACTACCTTGTATGTACCATTAACGAAGGAGAGGGGACCATCAAGAAGATTTATACCTATTTTGCGTACAGTCTTCTGCCCTATGTGATGCTGACTCCGGTCAATTTCCTTCTCTCTCATGTACTGACTATGAATGAGGAATTCCTGATCACGCTTGTCAATGTGATTATCTATGCGTGGATCCTTATACTGGCGGTGCTCGGTATCAAGGAGGTCAACAACTATACGGCGAAGGAGACGACGAAGATCATACTGCTGACGATATTTACGATACTGATCGTTTCCCTCCTGGTATTTATCATTTATGTACTGTGGGCACAGGTATTCGAGTTCATCAGTGCAGTGTTCGGAGAGGTGGTGTATCGGCTTGGTTACTAAGAAATGGAGAAAACTGGTTGCCCTGTTTACTGCGGTGACAGTCATGACGGCGAGTGTGATGAGCACATCGCACTTTGCTGCAGCAGCACCGGCAGATGCAGGCACTGGAGAGGAAGCTTCCGCGGGCGGGGATACTGCTGCGGGAGACGATAAAACAGAAGAAAAGAAGGATGAGGATAAGCAGCAGGTCACCGATGACGGTAAGGTTATCATGAGCGGTGCGGTAGGTAAGCCAGACCGGTCTAAATGGATCACCAAAAAAGACTATCAGCTGATGGCAGAGAGCGACACCTATAAACTGTATCTGTATGAACCGAGATTTTCCATTATGCTGGAGAATAAAAAGACGGGAAAGATCATCGAATCCACACTGAGTGATGAGAAGGATGATGGTGACAGTAACGTACAGTGGAACGGGCAGATGAAATCGGGGATCGTGATCACCGCCATCAAGGGTGTACAGAATACGCTGCAGGCGGATATGGTTTCCCATCCCAACACGATTGAGACCACGAAGAACGACAAAGGCTTTTCCTCCAAGATCTATTTTAAGGAATACGATTTTGGACTGACCGTGAATGTGACACTGGAAGGAAATGACCTGATCGTGAATGTGCCGGATGATTCGATCATTGAGAAAAAGGACGACACCTTTATCTCCACGGTGAGTCTGTTTCCCTTTATGGGATATTCTTACCTGGATGAACAGAAGGGATATATGCTGATCCCGGATGGAAACGGTGCGCTGATCAATCTGGACAACAAAGAGGGGCGTTATGTCACCGGTTATTCCCAGCTGATCTATGGATCCGATGCAGGTTTTGTGGAATCTACGACAGAAGCAAAGCTGTGGGAAGAGCGGTATGAGGGGCAGACGGATAAAGGACTTCCGATGCTCCAGGATGCCAATCAGGTATTTGCCCCGATTTTCGGAATGGCTCACACGGAGGACCAGAAAGGTTATCTCGCCATCGTGGAAAAAGGTGAGAAACGCGCCAGCATAGAAGCGCAGCCAAATGGCGTTATGGTAAACTACAACCGCTGCTATGCCAAATTCCTTATTAGAGATATGTTTACCCAGCCGCTGAATAATACCAAATCCGGTACAGTACCCCGTGCCGAGGCAGACCGTACCCATACGGATCTGCAGGTGCGTTATGTGCTGCTTGATGGAGACGATGTCAATTATTCGGCAATGGCTACGAAATACCGCAATTATCTTCTGGACAACAAACTGCTGGTCAAGAAGGATTCCGCCTACAATATGAGAGTGGATTTCCTCGGTACAGAGAGGGAAAACTTCCTGCTGAGCACCCGTGCGGTGACGATGACGAAGACAGAAGATGTGAAACGGATTTTTGATGAACTGAAAAGCAATGGCGTGGCGACGTTGCTCTCCGTATACAAAGGGTGGCAGGATGGCGGTCTCTATGACCTGCCGATCCGCAAATATGATGCGGACAGCCACATTGGCGGAAATTCCGATCTCAAAAATCTGATCAAAGATTCAGCGGGTTCCGGTTACAATGTGTATCTCTACAATGATGCACTCCGTCTGAATCCAAGCACCAATATGTTTAACTTCAATACGATCAAACGTGTGAACAAACGTGCCTTTGAAGAAGATATCTGGGCGGAAGTGTATGATACATTCAATTATCTGACACCGGAGACCTCAGCAGAAGATTTTACGGATTTTGTTGACTCTGTGAAGGATAAGGAACTCGATAAGATCGCCCTTGCCGGGATCAGTGATACGCTGTTCTCTTACAGCTACAAATCTGATTACTATACGAGGAACAATACAGCGGATGTTTATGCCAAGTTGCTGACAGATAGTGCATCAAAAGCAAATATCGCCATGGAGAAGCCAAACGCTTACCTGTGGGCAAACGCCAGCGCTTTTCTGGATATGCCGCTGGGAAGTTCGGATTATATGTATGTGAATGAAGAGATTCCGTTTTTGTCCATGGTACTCAAAGGCGTGATACCGATGTATTCGGATTATGTGAATTTTGAGGCAAACAAACAGGAGTTTAAGCTTCAGATGGCAGAGGCGGGAGTATTTCCTTCCTTCTATGTAACAGCAGAAAATTCTTCAAAGCTGATCTACACGAATTCGGCAGACTTGTACAGCACCGAGTACAGCACATACAAGGATGACATCATTGCATACGACAAAGAGTTCAGAGCCATGAGTCAGGTGCTTGGTGATGCCAATATTGTAAAACACGAGACACTGGAGAATGGCTTAAAGGTTGTTACTTATAGTAACGGTGCGAAAGTATATGTCAACTACTCTGACACAACACAGGTAGCAGATGATGTCGCAGTAGAGGCTATGTCCTATTCTTGTAAGGCAGGTGAGGCTGAATGAGTAAGAAAATAAGTGAGAAAGAACAGAAAAAAGAAAAAAAGCAGAAAAAAGTTAAGATTAAAGCAGGGCGTCTGGCGAGGCGTGAGGCATGGATGGGCGTCATCTTCATCTCTCCCTGGATTGTCGGGGCATTGATGTTTTTGCTGTATCCGATGATCGAGTCCTTTGACTTTGCCTTAAACAATATCCGTATTACAGCGATGGGTATGAGATTTACGCCGGTAGGATATGGTAACTTTACGCAGATCCTGTTGTCGAATCCCGAGTTCGTACCGAATCTGGTCAATTACGTAGTGTCGACCGTGATCTCGGTGCCGGTTATCGTAGTATTTGCCCTGATCATCTCGATCATGCTGAATCAGAACATCAAGGGAAAAGGCATTTTCCGACTGATCTTTTTCCTGCCGGTTATCATTGTCAGCGGTCCGATCCTCAATATGCTGAATGCAGAAGGGGCGGGAAGTATCACGGCGCTGGACACCCAGGCGATCACTACGGCGATCAACGGGTTTCTGCCCTCTATGCTGGCAAAGCCGATTTCCGGTCTCTTTGAGAGCATGATTACGATCCTGTGGTATTCGGGTGTACAGATCCTGATCTTCCTGTCAAGTCTGCAGAAGATCGATCCGGCGATGTATGAGGCAGCGAAGATCGACGGTGGTTCCGGATGGGAATGCTTCTGGAAGATCACGCTTCCTACGATCAAACCGATGATCCTGTTGAACCTGGTGTATACGATTGTATTTATATCAAATAATGATACAAATCCAATCATTGGACTTATCAAAACCTCGATGTTCTCCGGTAGTACGGAGATGGGATATGGATATGCGTCTGCCATGGCGTGGCTGTATTCTGTCGTAGAGCTGTTGCTTGTCGGATTGTTTGCCCTGTTGTTCATGGCGAAGAAGGATGTCTACGCTAAACAGGTCAAGAAGGCAAAGAAACAGAAAAAGAAAGACGAACGAGAGATCAGGAGAGTGAGAAGGAGGAGTGCAAGAAATGCGGCTAAGCAGGCAAGAGCGGAAAGCAAATAAACAGGCGATGAAAGCCCTGGCGGCGAATGCGACGTCAACGCAGCCTAGATTTACGAAAGAAAAATTTAGGAAATTTATGCTGGGCTCAAAAGAAAAGCAGGGTTTTTTGAAACCATTTTGCATTTATGCATTGCTGATCTGCATCGGATTTATTTATCTGAATCCTATTCTGCATATGATCAGTACCGGTTTCATGACGCTGGATGATTTATTGGACTCGTCCATCAACTGGATTCCGAGTACCCTGACGGTTTCCAATTATGCACAGGCGGCAAAGAGTATGGATTTCTGGGCGTCTCTGGGAAAGAGCATCATTATTGCCGGAGTTCCCACGCTGTGTAACCTGGTATCCTGTTCGATCATTGGCTATGGACTGGCACGTTTTGAGTTCCCGTTAAAGAAAGTAGTATTAGGACTCATTATCTTTACCTTTATCCTGCCGAGCCAGGCTACGATGATCTCCACCTATGTACTGTATTCTGACATGGGTCTTCTGGGAACACTGTGGTCATTCGTGATCCCGGCCCTGTTGGGACAGGGACTCAATGCCCCGATCTTCATCCTTATATTCTGGCAGTTCTTCCGTCAGGTACCGAAGGTGCTGATCGAGGCGGCACAGATCGACGGAGCCGGTTACTTCAAATCCTTTTTCCGGATTTCACTGCCATCGGCGACGCCGGCATTTATCACCGTGGGACTGTTCTCCTTTGTGTGGTACTGGAATGAATCCTATCTGACGCAGATGTATGTGTCGGGAGTCATGCAGAAATCCGGATGGACGACACTGGTGATCCAGCTGTCCAACTTTGCGACAAACTATTCAGAATATGCAGTGACATCAGGCGGATCAGCGACTACCATCAATGAATCCATCAATATGGCGGGTACGATGCTGAGCGCACTGCCTCTGATGCTGATGTATTTCGTACTCCAGCGGTATTTCGTAGAGAGTATCGACCGTACCGGTATCACTGGCGAATAATCAGAGTTCTGACATGATCACTATGTTTTTTAAAAAATATAGTGATCATGTACAAAAATTATAGAACTATTATGGCGGTTGTGATATAATAAGCCATAATCCGACATGGACAAATATCAAATAAAGGAGGAAAAAAATGAAGAAGAAGTTATTAGCCCTGGCACTTACCGTAACTATGATTGTCGGAATGACAGCCTGTGGCAAGGGAGGTGGCAGCGCCCAGCCAGGCGACAACAAGAGTGGCGAGCTCAAAGTTTCAGGAGAGACAGAAAATGTAGAGATCAACGGCATCACCTACAAAAAGGCAAAGGATGTGACAGATGAGAAGATCACGCTGAAATATTTCCACTTTGACCAGGATGAGACCGTTAAATATCTGGAGAAACGTTTCGAGCAGATCTATCCAAACATCGATGTTGTACCGGTATATGAAAACGTGGCAACATACAATGATACCCTGACGTCCCTGATGTCAAACAAAGATGCTCCGGACGTGATCATGTTCTCAGATGCGGACTATGCACTGTCCAATACACTGCTTGCGGATATCAAAAATCTCTGGGATTCCGATCCGGAGACCAAAAAGATCGCATCTACGATCAATGATGCTGGTATTGGTACATTTCAGTCCGGACACAGATATGCTGTACCGGTTAAGTTCTTCCCAGGTGTTATGTACATTGACCTGAACGTACTGAAGAAGCTGAATATTCCGGCTCCAGACAGAAACTGGACATGGAAAGACATGATCGACCTGATCAAGAAAGCAACCGTAAAGGATTCTCCAGACGGAAAAGCATACTTTGGATGCGGATATTACAACAGACTGGATTCCTACTATGGTATCGCTTCTTCCCAGAATGTCATTGGTGAGTTTGGTTATGACGGGGAGAAATTCGACCTGGAAGCATGGGCAACCGGAGAGCAGGAATTTGCAGAACTGAAACAGGGCGGTTATATCGCACCTCAGCCGAACACAGTAGAGATGGAAAACTGGACAGGCGACTTTGAAAAATGGTGTGGTGAGTCTGAGCATGTAGCGCTGTTTACCGAAGCATTCTGGACCTTCCAGGGATCCTGGAATACAAAGAATTACAAAGACAAGTACAACATGGATATCGTTCCTTATGTTGTTCCGGCGGTAAGCAAGGACGATGCAGGTAAGGATCACCACAGTATCGCTACCATCGACTTTGGCGGTCTGACACCGGCTACCCAGCATCCGCGTGAAGCATATGAGCTTCTGAAGTTCATGAGCTTTGGTATTGATGGATGGAAGACAAGGATCGAGATGTACAACGATGAGAAGAACGTAAATGCCAACGGTCTTCCACTGAAGAATGATGTAATGCCGGCTCCGATCACCACCGATCAGGAAGTATGGGATGCATACATCGACATGTACTGCAAAGACATGGATGATACCCATGTAGGCTACTGGAGAGAATACTTCAAGAGCTGTCTGCAGCCGATCCCGTATGGATGGACCAGCATCGCAGGCTACTGGAACTTCTGTAATGAATACTTCAACAGTATTGGTATTCATGACAAAGTGGATTCCGGTGAATCAAAGGCGTCTGACTATGTCGATGAGGCAACGAAGAAGGCGAATTACTTCCATGCCAAGGCAATGCTTGATTATTTCGGACCATCCAACTACAACGTATTGTCCGATGAGGATGTCAAGAAATATACCCAGATGCAGAAAGACAATTCATGATGAAATAAGTGCTTAAAAAGGCAACTGACTTCAAAAGGGCGAGACAATAAGTCTTGCCCTTTTTTCTATTTGCAGTTATAATAAGAGTAATATTATTTAACAGAAGGAGGCTGTGTTATGTCAGCAGGAAATGAATTGAAATACAATGAACCGTGGATCATGCAGAGGGCTGACCCTTATGTATGCTGTAAAGATGGATGGTATTATTTTACAGCTTCTGTTCCGGCATATGACGGCATCATACTGCGTCGTTCAAAGACATTGGACGGGCTGAAAGATGCAGAAGAAAAATATGTGTGGAGGAAACATGAAAGTGGTCTGATGAGCGCCAATATCTGGGCGCCGGAGATGCATTATCTATTTGGGAAATGGTATATTTATTATGCCGGCGGTGAGGCGGACAATATTTTTAATATCCGTCCTTATGTACTGGAATGCCAGGGACCGGACCCCATGGAGGATGAATGGATTGAGAAAGGAAAGATGGGACGTGCAGAAGGAGATATCTTTTCTTTTGAGGCTTTTTCGCTGGACGCCACGGTATTTGAGCAAAATGGCAAATATTACTATGTGTGGGCGGAGAAAGTCAGTGTGGGACCGCAGATCTCAAATCTGTATATTGCAGAGATGGAATCCGGCTACAAACTAAAGACCGTCCAGGTTCTGCTGACGACGCCGGATTATGACTGGGAGCGCCATGGATTCTGGGTAAACGAGGGACCGGCGGTGATCAAACATAACGGAAAACTGTTCCTCACCTACTCAGCAAGTGATACGGGTGTGAATTATTGCATGGGGATGCTGACGGCGGATCAGGATGCCGACCTGCTTGACCCGTTGTCATGGAAAAAAGAACGATATCCTGTTTTGAAAACAGATAACGAGCGGGAAATCTTTGGACCGGGGCACAACTCCTTTACTGTGGACGAAGAGGGAAATGATATTATGGTCTATCATGCGCGCAAGGAATCTGTCATTGAGGGAGATCCTCTCTATAATCCGAACCGCCATGCCATGCTGATGAAGATACGCTGGGACGACAGGGGATACCCGGTATTTTCTTATGAAGACTAGACAAGGAGGCTTATAGAGTGGCGAAATTAATCATTAATGAAGAAAACAGGAAGAGCAGGATCGAGCCGGAGGTTTACGGGCATTTTTCTGAGCATCTGGGACGGTGTATCTATGAAGGAATCTATGTCGGAGAGGATTCGGACATTCCCAATGTCAACGGGATGCGTACTGATGTGGTAGAAGCGCTGAAGGAACTGAAGGTACCGATGCTCCGCTGGCCGGGCGGCTGTTTCGCCGATGAATATCATTGGAAGGACGGCATCGGACCAAAAGAGAACCGTAAAAAGATGATCAATACACACTGGGGCGGCGTGGTAGAGGACAATAGCTTTGGTACGCATGAATATATGGAACTGTGCCGTCAGCTTGGCTGTAAGACCTATGTCAATGGAAATCTGGGAAGCGGTACGGTACAGGAGATGTCCGAATGGGTAGAATACATGACGTTTGAAGGTGTTTCTCCGATGGCAGACCTGCGCCGGGAAAACGGTCACGAAGAGCCATGGAGGATTGACTTTTTTGGTGTGGGCAATGAAAACTGGGGCTGCGGCGGCAATATGACGCCGGAGTTTTATGGCAATGAGTACCGCCGCTATCAGACCTATGTGCGGAACTACGACAAAAAGAAGCCGGTCAAAAAGGTGTGCTGCGGCGCCAATGTCGATGATTATTACTGGACAGAGGGCGTGCTGAAGACGGCATTTGCCAATACGAAGGAAGAGGACGAGCAGCATGGTTTTATGGATTATCTTTCTCTTCATTATTATGTACATCCGGAAGGCTGGAAAAAGAAAGGAAGTTCCACGGACTTCAACGGAGAAGTGTGGTATAAGACGCTTGGTAAAGCGCTCTATATGGACGAGCTTGTAACCCGTCATGGCGCGATCATGGACCAGTATGATCCGGACAAAGAGATCGGGATGTGTGTCGATGAGTGGGGCTCATGGTACAAGGCAGAGCCCGGGACCAATCCGGGATTTCTGTACCAGCAGAATACAGTCCGTGATGCATTGATCGCCGGGATCACTCTGAATATCTTTAATAAACACAGTGACCGCGTAAAAATCGCAGCTCTTGCCCAGATGGTAAATGTGCTGCAGGCAGTCCTTCTCACGGAAGGGGAGAAGATGATCAAGACCCCTACCTACCATGTGATGCATATGTACCGTTATCATCAGGGAGCGGATCTGGTAGAGAGCGCACTGTCCGGGGTATCCGAGATCGGGACAGAAGAATGGAAGGTACCGCAGATCACAGAATCGGTATCGGTAGACCGGGACGGCGTCCTGACGATCACTCTCAATAATCTTTCTATCGAAGCGGCAGAGGATATAGAGATCCAGTTTGCCGGCAAGGGTTATACAGTGCAGGAGGCAAAGATCGTTACCAACACGGATATGCATGCCATGAATACATTTGACGCGCCGGAAGAAGTGACAGAAACGGACTTTACTGCCTATACGGCAGATACAGAGGGAATCCGGCTGACGATACCAAAGAACAGCGTACTGGCGCTCCGTGTACAGAGATAGAGGGCAGGGATGAATAGCCGGATATGTAAAAAATGCCTGCTCCGCGAGATGGCAGAAGAGGATGCCGGTCAGATCCGGCGCTATCAGGAAGCCATCAAAGAGCCAGACCGCGCCATGCCGGCGATCTATGAAGAGAGGCTTGCCGCCTGTAAAAGCTGTGATCTGTTAAACACGGGGACCTGCGGCGCCTGCGGCTGTTATGTCGAGCTGCGTGCCCTGGCGAAAAACGGGCGGTGTCCGTATAAAAAATGGAAAAGATAAAAAAACAGGCAGAGAATCGGATTCTCTGCCTGTTCTTTGTGGCAATTACTTAACTTTTACCTTAACCTTAACTTTCACTTTTTTATAATATGCAGTGATTGTAGCCTTTCCTTTTTTCTTTGCAACAGCCTTTCCGCTCTTCTTATTGATCTTCAAAACGGAAGATTTGGAAGATTTAAAGCGGACAGAGGATGCTTTGATTCCATACGCTTTTACCTTATATTTGTATGATTTCTTCCTTTTCAGAGATGTCTTTTTCTTACTGAATTTCAGGTATGCTTTCTTTACCTTGATTGTCTTGGTCAGAGTTTTGGTCGTATTGCCGATCTTAAGAGTCGCTGTAATCTTGGCCGATCCCTTTTTCTTTGCCGTAACCTTGCCCTTGCTGTTTACCGAAGCAACAGATGGTTTGGAAGACTTATAGGATACGGTGTAGGAAGATCCTGTCACACCGCTCAGTTTCATCTGGGCTGTCTTGTCCTTATTGCCGCCGGTATAGATCGTCGTTTTGGAAGCACTGAGCCCTGGTGTTTTTCTTGCCCCAAAGATTGTCTGGTTATTTGTACCGATTGCCGTGAAGGTAAGGATCTGCTCATTGTTCGTCTCTTTGCTCTGTTTAAAGAACACACCGCTGTAGGTGACGCCTCCGACAACGAAATCCGCATAGTAGGTACCGGCTTTTGCCTTCCAGGTACCGGTGACATCACCCGTGATCCTGCCATTGCTGTTCAGTATGATATTCTGGTATCTCTTGACATTTGTGCCATCTGAGGCAATACCGTGATTGATATAGGCATATTCGCCGACGATCTCGGCGCTGCTGTAGCCGGTTTTCGATATCGTCTCTCCGGTGTTTTCATATACAGCGGTCACCGGCCAGCCCTTTTCATTCATAAACTGCTGGTGTACGCGGAGTTCATGGACTTCCGGATGCATCTTCCCTTCAAAACGGGTGTGGTACAACAGATACCGTTTGCCAGTCTTCTCATCGATCAGAGCCGAATTGTGACCGGGCGATTTGTAAGGATACCAGATATACGGCATCTCATAATTTCCCATCACCTTGACGCCGACATTGCTGTGACTGGAGCTTACAGAAGCCATGGCAGCCTGCCTGCCCGCCGCGTCGGTATACGGACCATCTGGATTTTTGGAACGGAAGAGCCGCATATTATATCCGCTGTTGGAATCCAGGAACTCATAGGAGACATACAGATAATAGTAATCGCTTTCCTTATCGTACAGGATGTATGGTCCCTCGCCGGACTGACCATAACCGCCGCAGATTCTCGTTCCGAAATATTTGTCTATGATCCGGTTGCCGGAAGCGGTGCCATTCTGTCCCGGGTATTTGACGTCGCCCGTAGCGGGATCGATCTCGAGGATATAAATACCACCAGACCAGGAACCGTAGGTCATCCAGTATTTTCCGTTTTTGTCTTCAAAGATCGTAGGATCGATGGCATTCGGTGCATAATGTGTATTATAGCCTTTGTCACCGTTAAACCAGTCGTTGTTGACGCCGCCCTTTAATCGGCCGCTTTTGATGAGCTCATCGATGTTCGTGTTGGTGTATTTGGTGTCAACCCTGCCGCCGTCATAGGCGCTCTCTTTGGTAAAGCCAGAATAGATCAGGGATTTCTTATAGGTATAAGGTCCTTCAATGTTCTGTGAGACGCCATAGGCGATGACGGAGCGGAACGCCGTGGAACTGGTGCAGAAATACATCATATATGCGCCTTTTGCTTTCCCGGCTCCGTTGTCATAGAGTGGGTTCCAGAATACATCCGGAGCCCAGATACGATAATTCTGTGAATCGGCATCGTTGCCGCCCCCTGCCCATTTGAACGGTTCAGAAAGGTTTGTTGCCACATTACCCAGTACTTTGCCGGGCGTCTGCAGCTGCGTCCAGTTGACCATGTCTGTGGAACTGGCAGCTGCCTGATCGGTTCCGAATACATAATATTTCCCCTCTTTGGATACCGCAACGGATGGATCATGTACGGTAACAGAAGTTGCAACCCGTGCCTGGGCGGCCGGGATGCCAGAGAAATTCAGTGGTGTCAGGACTGACGTGGCAGCCAGGACTGCTGTCAACAGGCAGGACACCATACGTCTTGCATTTTTCTTCATAAATGATAACCTCCATTTCTTGCCAATCGTTTCTTGTGTTGCATATTTCTCTGATATCTATTATAATTCAGAATAGGGACAAAGTCAAAAGAATTAGTGTGTCAAAACTGTGTAAAAGATGTGTAAGTTCTGGCAGTGATTCTGAATGGTAAGGGGGAAGATCGTAAGAAAATGAGAAAAGGAAAAAGAATACTGGCGCTGGTAATGGCGGCAGCGTTTGCCGGACTGACAGCATGTGGGGGGGATACCTCTGCACCGACTGCGGCGCCGGAGAAAACAGAACCAGTGATGAAGGCACTGGAAAAC
>ERZ778517.1629-NODE-1629-length-15835-cov-4.500507_pt1 | contig 15835 bp, 11 predicted proteins | sample MGYA00510341_ERZ778517 | MGnify/ENA primary metagenome ERZ778517 (study PRJEB29527, sample SAMN07138964) | mouse gut metagenome | material: feces | host: mouse | place: China:Nanjing | collected 2016-01-25 ... | reverse complement strand
CAAGACCTACGCCCTCGACCGCATCACCGGCCTGAGACTCTTACCCGAGACCTTCCGTCCCGACCCGGCCTTTGATGCTGCGGAATATATTGCCAATTCTTTCGGCATCGTTGTCAGTGCCACGCCCGTGCGCCGGGTGGCGCTCAAGGTCGACGCCAGGCTGGCAAAATATTTCCGCGCCCTGCCGCTACATGCCTCGCAGGAGGAATTTATACACGACGAGTATTCAATCTTTCACTACCGCCTGCGCGTGAGCCTCGACCTGGTCGAGGAAATATTGAAATACGGGCCGCGCATCGAAGTCCTCTCGCCGCCCGAACTGCGCAGCCTCGTCGCCGACGAGCTCGCCAAAGCCGCCAAGATATACGAGAATAAGACATAAACATTTCGGCGCAACATTTGTATATATTATGTATATTATATATCTTTGCAAAGTAAAAGCTCACTAATTATGGCAAGCACACTCGCAATTAAACGCAAAAATATCGACTTACCCATCGACACACTTAAGAAGCTCTCCATCCTGGCCGCAGCCCAGGGGCGGAGCCTTAAAAACTATATCGAGGCAATACTTATTTCAAAGGCAGACGCAGTAAATATCGAAGTAAGCGAAAATCCATCTCCATCTGGCGACCCATGGTTCGACGACCCTGAAAACATGGCTTCGGTGATGCGCGGCGTAGAAGAAATGAAAGCCGGGAAAGGAACCGAATGCTCGATTGAGGAAATAACAAAAGAATCAGTACACATATAATTACAATACGGTGAAGTTATAACCATTATAGGAGCTTGGACCTCCGGGACAAGCCATAGACGAGACAGGGCACTATATGCTCGAATTTTAAGATATTAGCACCACTTACACTATGGCTTGTCCCGGAGGTCCAAGCTCCTATCGTCGTAACCCCTATCTTTCCGTTATTTTTGACATGACTCAAAAATTTTCGTACCTTTGCGGCATGAAAGAGTTAGAGGAACTTGCCGTGACCGTATACTGCGGTTCGTCGGCGCACCTTGCCCCGATATATCTCGAGAGCGCAGCCGAGCTTGGCCGCGCCCTTGCCGCCCGTGGCGTAACCCTCGTGTCGGGCGCGGGCCGCAGCGGCTTGATGGGCGCCGTTGCCGACGCCGCCATAGCTGCCGGGGGCCGCACACACGGCGTAATACCGCAATTTATGGTTGACCGGGGCTGGAATCATGCCGGCATGGACGTGCTCGACATCGTGCCCGACATGCACACCCGCAAGGCGCGGATGGCCGAACTGGCCTACGGCTGCATAGCCATGCCCGGCGGCGTGGGCACATTCGAGGAGCTGATGGAAATCATCACATGGCGACAGTTGGGACTCTTCCGTGGCAACGTGGTAATCCTCAACATCAACGACTACTACGCGCCGCTGCTGTCGCTCTTCCACCAAGGCATACAGGAAGGTTTCATACCCGCCGACCACTTCAGGCTCTTCAGCGTGGCATCGTCGGTAGGCGAGGCCGTAGAGTTGGCCCTGGCCCCCTGCCGCCACATCAAGGTTTCGCCGAAATTCTGACATGCCCACCGACAGCCTCGACATACACCCCGTAGCCGCCACGACCTTCGAGCCGCCCCGCCAGGCAGCGCAGATGTACCGCGACGGCATCAGCACCGTGCTTGTCGACAGCATAGCTGCCGACACGGTAGCCGGGCGCATACCACACTTCATACCCGTCGCCGAGGCCGACAGTCTGCGCCGCGAGGCCATGGCCGACACCATGGCGCAGTCGCGCCTGCCCGAGGTACCGTCGGGACTGCGCGAGGGCGTGGCACCGATGGGTATGTCGCCATCATATATAAACTCCACACCACTTGCAGCCCTGCTGATGGGCACGCTCGTGCTGGCCGCCCTCAATGCCGGGTCGATGCGGCGCGCCCTCAAGGCATACCGCGCCGAGCTGTGGAGTGTGAGGCGCCGCCCCAACGTCTTCGACGACGAGCAATCGGTGCCCGTACCCATAGCCGCCGTCCTGGCTCTTGTCTTTGTAATCTTCGGCGGCGTGGTGCTCTATAACCTGCACGGCGTGCCGAGTCCGGCGACATTTGCCGGCGCCACGGCGTCGATGGGGCTGCTGGGCGCATACTATATCTTCCAACGTTGCGCCTACTGGCTGGTGGGCTACACCTTCACGACGGCCGACGGCCTGCGCCGATGGCTTGGCGGTTTTGCGGCCACACAGGCCTATGCGGGCCTGGCCCTGGTAGCACCGGCACTGTTGTTGATATTTCAGCCCCAATGGCAGAGCACGCTCATAACAATCTCTCTATCAATATATTTCATAGCCAGAATATTATTTATCTCAAAAGGTTTTAGAATTTTTTACCAAAATTTTTGGTCTTTGCTTTATTTTATTTTGTACCTTTGCACTTTGGAAATTTTGCCGATGCTCATAATATGGCGCCTGTCAGCACTGCTGACATCAGCGATGTGAAAGCACCGGCCATCGTAGCAGCAACCACTTTATTGTACCGAGAGTGAAAATCAAGAAGATACTTGTATCCCAGCCAAAGCCGACCACCGACAAGTCTCCGTACTTCGACATTGCTCAGAAGCACGATGTAGAGCTGGTTTTCCGACCCTTCATCAAGGTCGAAGGTCTTTCTGCGAAAGAATTTCGTCAGCAGAAAGTAAATATCCCCGATTTTACAGCCATAGTATTTACAGCGCGCACAGCCGTCGACCATTTCTTCCGTCTATGCGAGGAAATGCGCATAACCATACCTATGACCCTGAAATATTTCTGCACCAGCGAGACCATCGCCAACTACCTCCAGAAATATATCGTATACCGCAAGCGCAAAATCTTCGCCTCTCCCACAGGCAAACTCGCCGACCTCATACCGGCCATGCAGAAGCACAAGACCGAGAACTTCCTGCTTGCCGTGAGCGACGTCAACAATGGTTCTGACACCGCCCTGCTTGCCGCCAACAAGCTCAACGTGACCCAGGCGGCCATGTACCGCACCGTCAGCAACGACTTCACTCCCGACGAAGCCTTTGACTACGACATGCTCGTCTTCTTCAGCCCCCAGGGCATCGACTCGCTCCTCAAAAACTTTCCCGACTTCAACCAGGGCGACATCCGCATCGCGGCCTTCGGCCCGGCCACAGTCAAGGCCGTCAAAGATGCCGGCCTGCGCCTCGACATCGAGGCCCCCACGCCCAAGGCCCCCTCTATGACCTCGGCCCTCGACCTATACCTGTCAGAACAATAGCAGCCTCTAACAGGGCCACGCACTTGAAAAAATACGGTCTATACAAGAAACAAAAACTCTGCTCTACCACTGCTATCGACCAACTATTTAGCAATGGCGGGGCAGAGTTTTCGCGTCTTGCCTACCCGCTACGCGCCGTTGCGCGACGCAACGACACGCGCCGCTCCGACGCCCCGGTGGCTTTTCTAATCTCCGTGCCCAAGAAGCGCCTCCACCATGCCGTAGACCGCGTGTTGATGCGCCGGCGCACACGCGAGGCTTTCCGCCTCAACCACCAGAACTACCCTCTCCCCGACGGATGCCGCGTCGACCTTGCCTTTATCTATGTAGGCAACGGCCTGATGGACTACCGCCCGGTCGAACGGGCCGTATGCCGCATTCTCGAAGCCCTGCAGCAGCACTATGCACAAGTTAGCGAAATGCCTCAGTAGTGCCGCCACGTGGCTGCTATGCGTGCCGATAGTGTTTTACCGCGCCTGTATATCGCCGCTTACGCCCCCGAGCTGCCGCTTTACGCCCACATGCAGCCAGTATGCCCTCGAGGCTCTGCGCAAGCACGGACCCCTGCGAGGCTCTTGGCTGGCAATCAAGCGTATATGCCGCTGTCACCCCTGGGGAGGGAGCGGCTACGACCCTGTACCATGACACTGGCAGACTTCGACGACATACACACCCACGGCCGACGGGGGCCCTCGATGATTACCAACATCAGCCCCGACGACACCATCGACACTTCCTACGGTGAGGCATGGTATAGCGTGGGCATACACCCCTGGGATACCGAAAATCTGACTCCGGGCATATTCGACCGGCTGCGCCGGCTTGCCTCCGACCCGCGCGTGGTGGCCATAGGCGAGGCCGGACTCGACGCACAAAAGGGAGCAGGGCAAGACATCCAAGAAAAAATCTTCCTCGAGCAGGCCGCCATAGCCGAAGAGGTCGCCAAACCGCTCATCATACACTGCGTGGGCCGCTTCGGGCGCATCATGGAGCTACGCAAAGCCTTCCACCCCAAGCAGCGCTGGGTAATCCACGGCTTCCGCCGCAAACCCGAACTGGCGCGGCAGCTCGTCGACGCCGGTTTCGACATAAGTATCGGCACGAAGTACAACCCCGGCGTGCCTGCAGTCGTACCACCCGGAAGGCTCTACCATGAAACAGACTGCGACAGGCCCTGACGACCTGTCGCTGACTTGACAAACAATCCGTAAATTTTTTCCTGCTACAAAATTACAACCGCCATCATACCCCGGCAATACCCTAAATCGGGTATAAATCGGGGCAACAACCGCGTTGCCGAAAAGACTATAAGACGATAAACAAGACACATAAATGCAAAAATTCAAAAAGCACATAAACGTTTTATGCATTTTTGTCCCCTTATATCTTTTTGTCTCCTCTTGTCAGGCACGTTCTTTAGCCACCTTTTAGACTGTAGGATTATCAAAATTACACTTAAACACGTTAATTTTTAGCTTTTTTTGTGATTTTTAAAATAAAGCCGTAACTTAGCGGCGTCATTACTTGTTGATGGCGCTGACAATTGTCTAACCAAACCCTAAAAATCCTGTATACCGCAGCCACAGATCTATCCAAAACTATCATTTTGCTTTTACAAGCCAAAGTCTTTAACTAAAACTAACAAACAATCGTTTCACCAAATCTCTAACCACTTAAATGGCCAAGAAACTATTCACATTGCTCGTCTTTGCAGCATTGCTACTGCCAATAGGCTGTAAATACGACGACACGGACCTTTGGAACTCCGTAAATGACCTCGACGACAGAGTAGGCAAACTCGAAGTCGCAGTACAGAAACTCAACGACAACGTACAGGTGCTCTCCGACCTAATGAACGGCAAGCTCTTCATACAAAGTATCGAAGACAAGGGCAACGGCGTGCGTGTAATACACTTTATCAACGCAGCCGGCGCAGAATCGACCATGGAAATCCGCAATGGCAAGGATGGTGCCGACGGTAAGGACGGCATCAATGGCGCCGACGGCAAAGACGGCCTGGATGGCGCTCCCGGCAAAGACGGCGTAGACGGCAAGGACGGACAAGACGGGGCCCCCGGTAAGGACGGTGCCGACGGCAAAGACGGCAAAGATGGCGTTGACGGCCAGACACCCGTCGTCTCGGTCCGCCAGGATTCTGACGGCAACTGGTACTGGACCCTCAACGGCGACTTCATACTCGACCAGGCCGGCAACAAAATCCGCGCAAACGGCATCGACGGCAAGGACGGTGCTCCCGGCAAAGACGGCGTCGACGGCAAAGACGGTCAGGACGGTGCTCCCGGCAAAGACGGCGTTGATGGCAAGGACGGTCAGGACGGTGCTCCCGGCAAAGACGGCGTCGACGGCAAGGACGGTCAGGACGGTGCTCCCGGCAAAGACGGCGTCGACGGCAAGGACGGACAAGACGCCATTGCCCCGGCATTCCGCATCAACGACCAGGGCAATTGGGAAATGTCGCTCGACCAGGGCCTTACATGGACTGCCGTAGGCCAGGCAACGGGCAAAGACGGCGATGCATTCTTTACCGACGCCCAGACAAGCGCCGACGGTAAGTATGCCTACCTCACACTCGCCGACGGCACAGTGCTGACATTAGAAATTTATAACCAGTTTGGCATCACATTCGACATAGCCAAGACTGTGATTCAAGAAGGTCAGAGCCGCACCATCAACTTCACCGTGACCGGCATGACCAAGGATACCCAAATCGAAGTAATCGGTAAAAACGGCTGGGAAGCCGATGCCGAGCTCGGCAGCAACGGCAAAGGCACAATGACAGTCCAGGCCCCCGACAACACAGGCTATGGCAAAGTAATCGTGCTCCTCTCCGACGGTGGCAGCAAGACCATCATGCGCACCCTGTCGTTCCTTGCCGGTACGACCAAGGCATCGACAAGCTCGGTAGAAGTACCCACCGAAGGTGCTACCCAGACCCTGAGTGTTGAGACCAACCTGCCCTTCACTGTCAAAATAGCAGATGATGCCAAAGACTGGGTAAGCCTGGTAACATCGCGTGCTGCAACGGCTACACACACCGAGACATTCCAAATCAAGGTAGAACCTACCGAGACCCCCTCGCCTCGCACAGCCCTGCTGTCGCTCGAGTCAGAAGACGGTACCGTCCTTGAGACAATCCTCGTCATTCAGCGACCCGTCAGCTTCGATGCCAAAGACCTGGTATTCCGCGTAGACCCGGCCAAGAGCACAAACACCAAGGGCGTAGTGCTGCCCATTTATGCTATCAGCGGCGCCATCACTGTCGACTGGGGTGACGGCAACGCATCGGAAATCGCTACAATGACCTCGACCTCGACCCGCTACCCGGCACACAAATACGAGGACACCTCGCGTCAGTACAACGTAGTGGTCAAAGGCGTAGTCACCAACCTCAACGGCACATCACTTTCTTATATCGCAGGTGTGACCGAAATCGCACAATGGGGCACCGGCAATGCATATACCGATGTAAAAATCACCAGCGACTTCATCACCTACCTGCCCGAAGCAAAGGGCACAGAGTTCGCCAAACTCAAAAATGTACAGTTCCGCAATTGCAAAAAACTTGTCAACGTCAGCCCCAAACTCTTCCATGGCTGCACAAAGACCACACTCACAAGCGTTGCCAGCCTCTTCGAAGGTTGCAGCAGTCTTCCCAGCCTTCCCTCGGGCCTCCTCGACGGACTTACAGGCATCACAAGTGTGAGCAAGATGATTTACAACTGCTCGTCGCTGACCGATATCCCCGAAGACCTACTGAAGGATGTCAAGAACAATTGCAATATCGCCTACTTCTTCGGTGGTTGCAACTCGCTCAAGACCGTTCCCGAAGGCATCTTCAAATCTCTCACCAACGTCAATTCTATCGGTAACCTCTTCGAGAACAACACCGGTATCGAAGACGTTCCCGAAGGCCTCTTCCAACCGATGAAGGGCACGCTCACAAATATCTCGTATGTATTCAGGGGCTGTACGTCGCTCAAGAGAGTTCCGGCCAAGCTGTTCGACGGCTGCACGAAAGCTACTACAGTGGCATATATGTTCAGCAACTCGGGCATCGAGGAAATCCCGGCCGGCTTCTTTGACTTCGCCACCGTTGTCTACAACTTTATGGACCTCTTCGACGGTTGCAAGAACCTGCGCAAGGTAGGGTCGGGCTTCCTCAACAACTACAAAGACGGCTATACCGGCAATTCAAAATTCTCATTTATCTCTGCATTCCGTTACTGCGAGAGCCTTACCGAACTGCCCGACCAGTTTGCCAGCGAGGCAACATGGTCGCGCGTCGAAAACTTCAACAGTATGTTTAACGGTTGCAAGAGCCTTGAGAAAATCCCCGAGAACTTCTTCAAGGGCCTCGGTACAGGTCTGTACAACAACAAACCATTCAAATTCTCAAACCTCAACTCATTGTTCTGGGGTTGCGAGAAACTTACCAGCCTGCCTCTCGACGTTTTGTTCAACAGTCCCAGCGGCCTCTTATGCACCAGCTTCTCAGGTACATTCTTAGACTGCAAATCGCTCACCTGCAAAATCCCGAGCTACACACTCACCGTAGGCGATAAGACCTACGAGGTAATGCCCTGGGAACGCAAGAGCTATGTAACCAGCGAGGATAGCGAAATACAGGCAGCCGCCAAGGCCGTCTTCGGCACCTCCACAAACTATAGCGGCTCACGCTTCGTAGAAGGCGCCACCGGCATCCAGGGCTGGAAGTCGATACCCGCAGACTGGGGCGGCGGCGACGACGGCATCACCGCCAAGCCCGACGTAGTTGCCAAGATTACCCATCCCGAGAAACGCGAGTACTACACGATTGTATTCGACTACTTCGGCACACAGGTAACCGACTTCACCTACTACCTGAGCACTACCGCCGACATCAAGAAGAACCTGCCCAAATATGGCAACTCGCTCGAAAAGATGGTACGCGACAATGGCCGCTTTATCTACCACGACGATTACCAGAGCCACTTCTATGCACAACTCAACAGCGAGCTCGGCGGCGGCCTCGAATTTACCGAAGCCGAACCCGAGACCGAATACGGCATGATTGTCCTTGTCGAGAACTCTATGGGCTACAAGGTTATCTACACCACCGCTACGACAGGCTCGATTCCCACCGGCACGGCTGAGTTCGAGAAATTCAAAGGCACATATACCGTCAAACCCGCCGGCACCGTTACCGACACCTACGGTATCGACGACGACGGCAACCCCTACGTCCTCGACACCCCCGTTCCCTCGTTCGACATCACAATCGACACCTACCGCACCGACTCAATCTACACCCTCTCGGGCTGGGGCTATACAATCTTCGACGAGCACAAGCTCCACGCGATGTTCAACCAGGAAACAAAGTCTATCGAGCTGTGGAGCGGCAATCCGGGCAATGTAGGCGTAATGTCAGGTTTCCCATTCGACAAGAACGATAACCCCGACGCGATTTACAGTTCTTATAGTGTAGCCTTCATCGGCATAATCGAAGACCCCGTTTCAGGCCAGTACAGCATCTGGTCGGCAGGCAGCAACAACGAGTGCTATCTTGCAGGCACATATATAGATGCCCTCAACGGTTTCAGGCTTATCGGCCAGAAGAGTGATTACAACAGTACTACCCAGAACGATATCTACTGGGCCGGCCTTGAGGCCTCTCTCGGCATGGGTTCACAGAGTGGTTCGCAGACCTGGATACCGCCGCAAATCCTGCGTCCGGAAAATAGGTTCCAGTACCAGGGTAAGGAGTATACCCTCTACCACCACGGCCCCTACACCGTGACCCGCAAGTCGGCAGCCACCACAGCCAAGGCCAAAGCCCCGGCACGCAAGGCCGCCGCAACACAGACCCAGAGCCTCACAGCAAAAATACGCTGACATAACCAACGACAGTGGGCACACATCGACAGTGCCCACTGTCATACTTTCTTTTAACACAACTGCTTAAGATAAATCAATGAATAAGTATATACTGACAGCTCTCGCCCTACTCGCCGCCACGACAGCGGCCTCGGCTCGTTACCTCAGTCCCGAAGAAGCCCTCGGACGACTGGCCACAGGCAGCGACGCCATGCGGGCCCCGGCATCTGTCACAAAGTCTCCAAAACTCGTATATTCGGCAAAATCTGCCAACCTCGAGCGCGTATATGTTTTCGGTAATGCGGCAAATCGCGGCTACATGGTGGTCAGTGCCGACGACGTGGCACCCGCACTTTTAGCCTACTCCGACAGCGAGACGCTCGATATCGACAACATGCCCGACAACATGCGCTACTGGCTCGACGAATATGCACGCCAGATAGCATACGCCGCCCAGAATGCCGAAGGCGACGGAGAGCCTGCCGGGCCGCAAATCAAACAACGCCCCGACGTGGCCCCCAAGCTCACAACCCTCTGGGACCAGATGGAACCATACAACATGCGCACCCCTACCGTGCAGAACCTGTCGACACCCACTGGGTGTGTAGCCACTGCCCTCGCCCAGATTATGAACTGGCACCAGTGGCCCGTACAACCCAAAGGGCAGAAATCGTACACATGCACCAATATCGGGAAACTCAGCATCGACTACGACCGCATTACTTTCGAATGGGACAAGATGCTCGACCGTTATTATAGCTCAAGCCCCGAAGAGAATATCGACGCAGTATCTTGGCTGATGATAGCCGTCGGTTATGCGTGCGAAATGTCGTATGCCCGAGGCGGCTCGGGAGCAAGCGGCTTCAAAGCCGCGCTGGGCATGACCGAGCATTTCTCTTACAGCAAAGCCCTGACTCTCGAAAACCGCAACTGGTACGGTATCGAAGAATGGGCCGACCTTGTATACGACGAATTGACGACCAACGGCCCTGTATATTATGAAGGCTCGGGTACCGGCGGCGGACATGCCTTTGTATGCGACGGCTACGAATCGTCGACCGGCTTCTTCCATTTCAACTGGGGCTGGACCGGCAAAGGCAACGGTTACTACCGCCTATCGGCCCTCAACCCCGACTATGCCGGTGTAGGTGGCAGCCTTTTAGGATATAATTACTCGCAAGATATTATAAAAGGGCTCAAAAAGGCCCCTGAAGGGGTCGAGGAAGACTATACCTACACTTTTGCGCCGCGTATGGGCATCAAGCCCATACAGACCGAGGTAAAACTTGGCGAGAGGGCATCGGCAACCGGTTACGACACATCCGACGGCTTCATGAACTATTCCCTTGTGACAGTGCCTAATGTCGAGTTCGGCCTCAGATTCCACAATGTGGCTACCGGGGTTGACAAAGACATACTATCAAACAATGGCAAGCACGACTTCGCGCCAAACTACATCACTAACGTAATTGTCTACAACGTCCCGGCCGACCTCGAGGAAGGCGAATACCTTGTAAGCCCGCTATGGCGTCACGACGAGCAGGCATGGCAGACTATGCGCGAACAGCCCGGCACCCGAAATGACATCAAGGTAACGGTAAAAGACGGTGTAGCACATTACGATTATGGCGAGAACAAAGGCCGCATAGAAATCGAGCTTCTCGAAGGCCCCGAATTCTACACCACCGTAGGCGAATTTACCGTAAGCGGCACCATGAAGGCTACCGGCTCGAAAGATTTCAGGGGCACACTCACAGCCGTATTCCTCGCCCTTGACAAGGATGGTATTCCCCAGGTTGTAGACCAGGGATATGATGATGTACAATATGAAATAATGAGTGGGACTACCACTGATTTTGAGTACACCTCGTATCCGCGCACCCAGAAAAACCTTGTCGACGGTGCCGACTATTACTACATCGCCATAGGCAACACCGTTACCGGCGAACTGGTAAGCCCCTACTACCCTATCAAAGTCGGGAACCGCTACGGCAAGTTGCAAATGTCGACCTACAATTTCAAGGTCATCAACTCCAACTTCCTCGACCCCGAGAACGTGAGCGTCACCGCCATGGTCAATGTCAAGGCCGGCGTATACAATGGCCCATTGGCCCTTGGTTATTCGCTGACAAAAGACCCGTTTGAGCCCATCCGCTTCACCATCGGCGATGATATCGAGCTGATTGCCGGAGACGACAAACAAATCACCATAACGGGCATCTTAGACGATGTCGAAGCCGGCGACATGTACTACACGCACCTGCTTTATAAAGACAAGGACGGCCAGTGGGCCCAACTTTCCAACTATCCTGTCATCGTGTCGGTCGGCAAATCGTATTCGGGTGTCGAAAACGTAGCCACCGGCGAGGACGAGGCTGAATATTACGACACCTTCGGCCGCAAGGTCGCCAACCCGTCCCCCGGCAGCATCTACATCCGCGTGACACCGCAAGGCTCTAAAAAAGTGATTTTCTAATCCTATACTCCAATACTATGCCCGGGCCCAAGCAGCCCGGGCTTTTTCATGCGAAATCGCTTTTACCTTATGTCCTTTTTGACATTATGTCTTTGTGACTCCTTATGTCGGCGAAGAGGATTGTCACGCAGACCCTGCACACCTATTCATCATACTTTGGGTAGAGATTTCGGCTTTTTTGCCCAACTTACCAATCTTAAATTATGTTATTCGACATATTATTGCTAACTTTGCGGAAAAATTGGGGCGCGGGCCCGTGGGGGCCGGCCTAAGGTGTAATTTAAGGTAATTTCATGGATTTCATTAGCGATTTACTCATGCCTGGCAACGTGAGCATTGCATCTACTTTGGTGCTGTACTCCTTTGTCATTGCTGCGGGTATCTACATCGGCAAGCTCCGCATCTTCGGGGTCTCGCTCGGTGTGACATTCGTGCTCTTCGTCGGAATCCTGATGGGTCATTTCGGCTATGTCGTCGACAACGACGTGCTGAAATTCGTCAGGGAGTTCGGCCTCATTCTATTCATTTTCTCAATCGGTCTGCAAGTAGGCCCGGGCTTCTTCTCGTCGTTTAAGAAAGGCGGCATGAGGCTCAACTTCCTTGCCGTCCTCATCATCGCGCTCAACGTTGCCATAGTGCTGTGCATCTACTACTTCGGCAACATCCACGACATCTCGGCCCTTGTGGGCGTGATGAGCGGCGCGGTCACCAACACCCCCGGTCTCGCCGCCGCCCAGCAGACCGTGAGCCAGATGGCCGGCGGTCCCGAGCAGGCAAACATCATGGCATCGGGCTATGCCGCCGCATATCCCCTCGGCGTTGTCGGCATCATCCTGTCGATGTTTATCATCAAGTGGATATTCCGCATACGGATTGACGACGAAATCAAGCAAATCGAGACCGACCAGGAAGACTCGCAACTCAAGCCCTACTTTATGACCGTCGAGGTCGAGAACAAGCTTGTCGACGGCAAGACCATGCTCGAGCTTCACGATATCGTGAACACCAACTTCGTGGTATCGCGACTGATGACCACCGAGGGCAACATCGTCATACCCAAATCGTCGACCACAATCCACACCGGCGACAAACTCAAGATTGTATGCTCTGCCGCCGAGGCCGACCGCTTCCGCGCCGTCATAGGCCCCGACGTAGAAATGGACTGGGATTCGACTCCCACACCCGTATATTCGCGCCGCATCGTCATAACGAAGAGCGAGTACAACGGCGTGGCCCTCGGTTCGCTGCGCCTCCACAACGGCTACCAGGTCAACTGCACACGTGTCAACCGTGCCGGTGTCGACCTCCTCGCATCCCCCAACCTGCGACTCCAGATGGGCGACCGCGTAACCGTGGTTGGCAACCTCGAAGATATCGACCGCCTGGCCGACCGACTTGGCAACTCGATGAAACGCCTCAACCAGCCCAACCTCATCACCATATTCGTGGGCATCATCCTCGGTATCATACTGGGCTCAATCAATATCGGCTTCGGCATGAAACTCGGCCTCGCCGGCGGCCCCCTCGTGGTGGCAATATTGCTGAGCCGCTTCGGCTACAAGGCAAAACTCGTCACCTATACCTCGACCTCGGCATCGATGATGCTACGCGAGCTGGGCATCTGCCTCTTCCTTGCATCGGTCGGCATCGCCGCCGGTAAGGATTTCGCCGCATCGGTATTCAACGAGACCGGCATGTGGTGGGTAATCTGGGGCTTCGTAATCACCCTGGTGCCCCTCATCATCGTAGGCTGCATAGCCCGTGGGCACGACCGCATCAACCTGCTCACCATCATGGGCCTTGTGTCGGGCTCCAACACCGACCCACCCGCCCTTGCCTACGCCAACAACTCAACCGGCAACGACCAGCCCGCCGTGGCCTACTCTACCGTCTACCCATTGACGATGTTCCTGCGCGTCGTCGCCGCCCAAGTACTCATCCTCTGCCTGATGTAGGATTGGAGAATAACCACATACCAACCGGCCAGCACCCCAGGTGCTGGCCGGTTTTTGCGTGTTTTTTACATTACTAATCATTAATCTAATATTTTTCGTTATCTTTGTGACATAGAATAATTTTATGGCACCGAGGCAGAGAGCTAAGGTATATGTATTTACGAAAGGCACATATCGAAGATATGGAGGACGTGATGCGAGTTTTCTCGCAGGCACGCCTTGCCCAACGTCGAGCCGGATTCAGACAATGGGAGGACGGCTATCCGTCAATCGATGTTTTGAAATCTGACATTGACAGAGCCATAGGTTTTATCCTCGATGACAACGGCAAAACAGCAGGCTATATCGCAATAGCTGCGTATGACGACGAATATAACCGCCATCCCGAATTATGGGACGTTGGTAAAGATTATGCCGTCTTCCACCGTATTGCTCTCTCAGACGATTATAGAGGCAAGAAATTATCAGGCATATTATTCGATTTAGCCGAGTCGCATGCACTGAGAACGGGGGCCGCTTTTGTCCGCATCGACACCGGCCTTGAAAATAAGCCCATGCAGCACATACTATCAAAAAGAGGATACATCAATCTTGGTCGCTGTGATTTCATCTGGGGCGAAAGGCTGGCCTACGAAAAACCACTTCCATAAAACATTAGGAGCTTCTACGACAAGGTTCGGGGATACACCAAAGTCGTAACATCGGATAATACTCCCTTAGAATTTCATTTTAATGACGGGACTTTACGAAGATTAGAATAATTTGTTTGCTTGTTTTAACAACTTGAATAGAACATATACAGTGAATTTTATTAATTTTGCAACAATACTTTTTGGTTAGTTATAACACCAAATAGTAGTTATGATGACTGAAAAAGAATTACAAAAATACCTACTTCACCGATTTCCGAAAGAAGATGCAAGTTGTGATTGGAAGGAAATGAAAAATTTAAAAAATTCATTTTCTGGTGACCCACATAAGGATGTGATATCCTATCTCTCAGGTATTTCAAATATGGAGGGCGGACATCTTGTCATTGGGGTCAAAGATGGTACATTGGACATTGTCGGCACAGACTTATCAAAGTTTAATTACGATAAGACTTCTGTTATATACCAAATGGTTGAAATGTGCCCTAATCTACCTTCGGAAGGCTTATTCATAGAAGAATTCATTACCTCAGACACAAACAAAGTTGTCTGGATAATAAATATTCCTAAACATCTTCCCAGACGTCCGGTATTCGCTCATAAAAAGAAGTGGCAGCGAATAGGCGATTCCCTTGTCGAACTTACCCCCGAGAGAGAATCCGTAATTCTCAGCGAAGAGATTATTCCCCATGATTGGTCTGCAGAGATTGTAGAGGATGCTACTTTTGCCGACCTTGACAAAGAAGCAATTGAAAAAGCTTTAGAAGGATACTGCGAAAGATATCCCAAAAGAGCTAATGAGGCTCGGTCGTGGAGCGTTGAAACTTTTTTGGACAAGGCTAAGGTAACGAAAAATGGAAAAATCACTCGTACTGCATTACTATTGCTTGGTAAAGAGGAGAGTGTCCATTACCTCAATCATCCTGCTGAAATGATTTGGAAACTCCAGACCGGCGAAGAACGCGCAGCCCAAATATTCTATCCGCCCTTCCTCCTTACAGCAATAAAACTTCGCGGAGAGATAAGAAACTACCAAATAAAAATATTCCCTTCAAACGCATTACTACCATCGCCTGTACTAAAGTATGACCAACGTTCACTTCTTGAAGCACTTCATAACTGCATAATGCACCAAGATTATACCAAGCATGAACGAATAGTGGTTACGGAAACCTCGGATAGTGTCAGATTCCAAAATGCAGGCTCTTTTTACGAGGGTGAATACTATGACTACATAGCCGGAGAAAAGACACCTACTAAATATCGCAACGAATTTCTCAAAACCGCCATGCTCAACCTCAACATGGTTGACAGCCAGGGGTTTGGCATACACGATATGTTTGAGCATCAGCGTAATCGATTTCTTCCTATGCCCGACTACGAAAACTCCACTGACACTCATGTAGTTTTGGTTATTCCAGGACAAGTTATTAACGTAGAATACTCAACGGCATTGATGGAGAATTCATCTCTTGATTTAACAACTGTCTTCTTACTCGATAGAGTTCAAAGAAATAAGCCAATAAGTAAAGAGGCTCGCACCAAGTTGAGAGAGTTGAATTTAATCGAGGGTCGCCATCCTCATATTATTATAAGCCGCCAGGTCGCTCAATTAACCAATATGGAAGCTGAGTAC
>ERZ778517.1618-NODE-1618-length-15977-cov-4.862831_pt1 | contig 15977 bp, 9 predicted proteins | sample MGYA00510341_ERZ778517 | MGnify/ENA primary metagenome ERZ778517 (study PRJEB29527, sample SAMN07138964) | mouse gut metagenome | material: feces | host: mouse | place: China:Nanjing | collected 2016-01-25 ... | reverse complement strand
GATTTGCCCGATATTTCCCCATACTTCTCACCGAAAGACATATATTGCGAGAGGACATTATTGATAATTCTTTCGGCGTCCACTTTGCTATATACCTTGTAGTGAGTATTATTAGCGAGGAGTTTTTTGATTTGACCGTCCGAAAGTTTGTAGTAGGTACGGTGCGTTTCCTCCACGGAAGTCCTTTTCTTCGAGAAGCGAATATCCACTCTTGACGTTGGATTTTCATTCGTAATAAGTTTGATTTGATTCGGGTGGAAGGCAATGTAAACGTCCGATATTCCGATATTGCCTTTTGAAGAATCATAAACATTTTTAACGATTATTCCGTCATATCCACCCTCTCTCGCCTCTTCAAAGTATTGAGGATAAACTTGATAATAATACTGTTCGTGAGCGTCTACAACCAAAGGATTCGTCAAGTTTAGATATACGCTTTTTACCTCTCCTCCCGTATCATAATCAATATCATAAAGAATATCGGTCAAACTCATTCCGTTATACTTAAAATTAAGTATTTGCTTTTCTAATGCCTTCTTTTTCCCGAGGTCTTGCTCTTGCAAATATTCGTGAATGAGTTCATTTTTTGCCTTTTCGTATGCTTGCACACGAGGGTCTTTGTAATTATCTTTTGCGTAGCCCTTTGCATTTTGGAGATTTGTAGTAAAATAATACGCCTCCCCAAAATCATCTCCCGTTTGTCTATTAGGGGAATACTCAAAAATGCTAAATTGACCGTCTTTCGTTCCGTGGTAGACTTCGAGGAGATTTCCTTTATCGTCTCTAACTTGACTATCTCTAAAAAATCTTTCTTGGGCTTCCGTGAGAGTTCTTCCTTGGGAATCTTTTCGAGAAAACTTAACCTCGTCCATTTTTTGAATAATATCCGAGCGGCTCTGTCCTTCCGAATATGTAGTATAATCAATCCCTTTTTCTTGAAGGGCATTGATAAGTTTTTCACTTGCTCCTTCCGGAATAAGGACTTTTTTGATTTCCTCGAATCCAATGGCTCTACGAGGCTTTGCTTCAAAATAGTCGGTGTCTGTCATTTGCTTTACATAAGCAAACAACCCTAAAATCTTCCGTCCAATACCGTCATTATATCGATAGATTCTATACTCCTTCTTCATAAAAGAGTCGATTTTTTCAAGAGTAAATAATTTTCTATCGGCAATTTCCCCAACAACGACAGCAGCGCTATCAAGTGCAGACCAATAATCCACCGTATCGCTAAACTTGCTTTCGTCCACCATTTCATCGGTAATTTCCGATAGCATTTTTCTCGAAGTCTCACTAAACTCCTCGTGTGTGGATTCATCAATCTTCTTCAACGAATGACTACTTTCTCTAATTTCTTCTATGCTCTTAAATTCTCTTGCGAGTTTTGCGGAAAGTTGCCCAAGTGTAAGCCCGTGCAACCAATTCCCTCCAACTTGGTCTCCGCTTCTCATTACTTCCACGATATTTTCCAAAGTATAATCATAATGAGTCGCTTCAAAACTTCTTCGATTGCCGCTCCGAGTGAAAGGGTCAACCTCATTTCTAATCCCTATCTTTTCTTGAATCCCGGAAAAAATGGAATCTACCCACTCCCTATATTCTTTTTGAGGAGTGGCTTTGCGAATGGCGTCTTGTGTAGCGGTAGAATCGTATTCCGTTTTTATAGTTACACTTCCATTATTCAAATAAGAAATCGCTTTATTGAGAGTGATACCAAGTTGAAATACGGAAAAATTCTCCGAAATCATTTGTTTGGTTTCTTCAAAGGATTCCTTCCCTTGCATAATTGTAGCGAGGGCTTCTACGATTTTGTCTTTGTTATTTTTAACAAAATCCCTTCTCTCTTCGCCTTTCAATTCACTAAACTCCATAAGGAAATCTTTCCCAAGAGCCTTTACGAGTTTTTCGTTGTATTGAATTTCCCCTTGCGGCAACTCCGTCCTAATCTCTTTTTGAATAGGATTTATCTTTCCTCTTCCCGTGTCTATGAGGAATATGTTCATAATATCGGTATCGGTATAAATATCGGAGAGCATACCTATTTCTCCATTACTATTTGCCAATACTCTCTCAATATCACTCACATATTTATAAAGTGGTCTAACCGTATCGTAGCCCACCTCTCTCGCAAGGGCGTAGTATTTATCGTGTATTCGTTTTTGGACTTTCTCGCTTGGTTTATACTCGATTGCTGGAACGGTAGGCGTCCATCCGTCTTTGGAATAGACCTTGTTTTCACTTCTTTTTTGAGGGTCTATTGTATCTCTACCGAAAATAATCGTAATATCGCCAAACTCATCGTGCGACAATTCGGCTCTTGTAACAGCAATCGAAGGCATAGGAAATCCTCCGAGTTCCAAAACTTTCAAAAGTTTTGTCTCGGAGAGGTTATGCAATGCTACAAGATTTTTGTTTTCTTCCCCTATGCCTTGAAGGGTTTCATCGCCTATTTTAAGCGAGAATTTTATGCCTCGCTTGCCTTGACCGCCGCCCTCACTATTTCCGCTTCGGTTGCTTTGAGTTTTCCCTCTTTGAGATTGCTCTTCACCCACTCGTTGAACTTGATTATCGCCTCTTCCGTTCCGAGGTGATACCGAATCGTCAGATACGACCCTTCCGACAGAGGAATCTCTTCTTCTATCGATTGAAGTAATGACACTAACGCTTTTCTGTATGGATTGTCCTTTTCCAATGCCATTGTTCCTCTCCTCAATAAATTCTTGATATTGCTTCTCGGATATTTGTGCTACGATTTGATAGCCCAAGTCCGAATTTTCAAACTTCTCAACCAGATACCATTTATCGTAGTAAGAGATAGCCGTGCGGTCTCCAACCTCAATATCGGCTCTATGCGCCCACCGAGTAGCAAGGGTATTCGCCTCGCTCCCGGCACTTTCCTTATAGGTCGGGAAGGTGTGATTGATGAGGCTATCCTTTCTCGATAATCTCGCCTCGCTTGCTTCTCCATTATACTCATTTTGAGCCTTTGCGTCAACCTCTCGCCTACGGTATATCTTTCCTCCGACATACTTCAAGCCAGCCTTCTCAACGGCATTGAGCCAAAGTTTTTCGGCTTTGTGAATGAGTTTCTGCTCTTGCTTCGTCCTCGTATCTTTTGTTTTCTCAAACATAGATTTGAGGTTGCGGATTTTCTCGATAATCTTTGCGGCGAGGGATTTGTCCTTGCTTATTATCTTATCGATGAAGGCTTCGTTGCCAAGAAGATATTCCGATTCGTGCGCCCCAAGTTCGCTTAAATAGGCGTTGTAATACACCATATCTTCGGGAGACAAGGATTCATTCTTTCCGCCCCTCTCTACTATCGATTCGAGCCTCTTTTGGTCGAAGCCATAGTTGCGTATAACCGCCTCTTGTGCTTTCTGCCACAAAGGGATAGATTTCCCCTCCGCTCCCTCGACAAGAATATCATCGGATTGAAGGAAGCCCAAAAGTTTTCCGTACTCTTTTGAGCCTTCCGCAAAGTGGGTGTATTCGTGAACGAGAGTTTCAGCCCAAGCCCCACTCTCTAATTGAGATTCGCTTATGTAGAAAGTGCTATCGTTCACAATGCTTCCGTTTATGCTATCGTGAGAGTCTACCACGACAAGACGGATTTTTCCTCCGCTTGTATTATTCAATGCGTTGAGACCCTTCTTCAAGGAGGTATAATTCTTTTTTGCCGTATCGGACATTTCGCCGGTGAAGGGCTTCACCTCGGCTATCTCTTGGGCTTCTCTTCCTTGTTGTGTAGCAAAGTTTTTTTCGTCCGTTCTTAACCTTTCGGTCATCGCCGCAAGGTCGGCTTGAATCATCGCCTCGCTTCCACGAAGCGAGGGAGAATAGTATTCCTTTTTGAATTGACTTGCAAGCCCCTCATTTGAGCCTTGTTGCCCTTCTTGGGCTACTTGTGCCTCATTGCTCGTAAGTCCGATTTGCGTGGCAAAATCGCCCTTAATAGACCCGTCCGGGTTAAAGGCTTTTTCGAGGCTAAACTTTTTAATGAGAGACGCTCTTTTCGACTCGGAGGCTTTTTTGAGAGTTCTCTCGATATTTTGATAATTCCCCACTATGTTTGAGGAAATACGGCTTTCATTTTGCTCCGTAAGTTTTTCGTTTGCAAAAAGATTTTCGGCTTTCTTCTTTTGAGTCTCTATCTCGGCAAGGGATTCGTTAATATCCGCCTCCTTCCCGACATATCCAACCCCCGCTTTTGACAACCCATATCCGACAGTTCCGGTATAGGCAAGCGAGGTCAAAGAGCCGACAATACCAGCCTTCGCCACACCAGCCCAATATTCCCCCGTTCCATAGTCTTGAAGGGCTTCTCCGCCCTTATACATAGACCGTAAAAGAGGATTCGCAAGTTCCGAAACAATCTCCTCAACGCCTTCTTCGAGAGCGTTTTTGGCGATTCTTTTTATTCCGGTATCGGCAATGGATTTGCCAACCTCATCGAGCATACCCTTTCCGAATAATCCCTTCGTTGCACCGCCGAACATTTTCTCGGTTGCAATCTCGACAGCACCACTCGCCAAGCCATATCCAAGACCGGCATAATACCCGGCTCCGTCATTGAAGGCTTCTTCGGTTGCATTACCGGCGGCACTTGCGCCCAAGGTTGCGAGACTTGCCATTTGAGAAACGGCGGCTGGCGCACCGGCTCCGCCCGTTGCTATCGTAACCGCCACGGACGGAAGCATTTGCCCTATGCCACTCGCCACACTCTCTACGATTCCACCGTTTTTTGTGTATGAGTATTTGAGGGCTTCTTGCCAATCGTTCCCGAAGGTCTCCATAGTCCAATCGTAGGATATGTGCTTCTTGACGTCATCTTGAAAGCCCTTATCGAATATACCACCGACAGCGCCGACAATGCCGGCGCCGAGGTCGTAAATTCCTTCGAGACCTTTCACCGCTCCGGTAATAACATTCGCTGCTATATCTCCGATAGTGTGTCCGGCTCTCACGAAAAAGTTTTGATTTTTTACTTTGTTTTCTTCGTATAAAGCATTGAGGCGCTCTTGTTCGACCCGTCTATCATACTCTTCCTTTTGAGTCAAGTATTGTTGATAGAGATTGCGGTTTTCGCGTTGCTGTTTTAATGCAAGCGCTCTTGCTCTTCTCTCCGAAGGAGTCATTTGATAAGCCATATTTGCTCCTTATCTTCCTACTTCCGATGAACTATACCATTTTCCATTGTAAAATGTTAAAGTCCTCGTTTCAAGGTTTGCCCAGTTATTTATTTGATTGTAAATGTTATATCCGGGAATCCAATTTCGCCAATCCGTAATATCAACTCCGCCTACCCAATCCTTCCAATTATGCTCATTCGAGCCATAGGCGTCGCTCTTTACCGTCAATGTTGTGCCGTTAGGAATATTCTTATCGAAGGGGTCAGTGAAGCCCAAATTTTTAAGTTGCTCCGTAAAGTCTCTATTGTGCTTAATCTCGTTTGCGTTATCATCAAGGCGAGAGCCGATTTGATAATACTTCCCGTTATACTCAAACGATTCTTGCCCCGTAATAATACGCTTGTCTTTTTCCTCTTGCGATTTTTTCTCGGCGTCTTGTTGGTCTTTGAGTTCATTATCAATCCTATTGGAGTGAAATTTATAATCATCGTCCGTAAGAAATTCTCGATTGACGTCAAGGTAATCCTTCGCTTTCTCCCAATCCCCCTCATACGAATCAAGATATGTTAAAACCTCATTTCTCATATCTTTGCGATATTGCTCTTGATTTACCGATACACGACTATCAACTTGCGCCTTCAATTTCGCCTTTTGTTCATCGGTTATATCGAGCCTATCGATTGCCGCATAAGCGGATTCTACCGACCTATCCGTTAAGTTCGCAATCGTACTCAAATAGTTATTGTAGGTAGAATCTTGTCGCTTTGTTACATTGCCTTGGGCTACGCTTGTCGCAAGCATTTTGAGGAGATTCTTTTGCTCTTCGTTAATATCTCCGCTCATAATTTGTTGGAAGAGTGCGTCCGTTGTCTCGTCCGAAGCCCCGGAGATGATTCCCTTCAAGGTCTCGTAGTTATCCGCTTGCGTTCCCTCGAAGATATTTTTGCTCGTGCTTCCGGCTAACTCTTTACGGGAGGCGGCGGCTTCATTGTACTTGTCGGCTATACTTTGTAAAGCGTTTTGCCGATATTGTTCAAGTTCGTTTGTCGCACTTGTCTTGTTGGTATCGAGAGAGGTTTTATTTGTTTGATAATCGCTCTCGATATTCCCCATAGTATTCGCATAGTTATTGTAGGCTTGGAGTTGCGAAGTCTCGCTCACCCCCAGCCCTCCGAGACCTTGCGCCTTAACTTGCGCCGGGAGGTATTTCTTTAACTTATCGAGCGTGATACTTGCCGTTTGTTGCGCTTGCGATTTGCTCTTATCGAGAGACTCTTGCGAGGCTCTATATTGTTCGAGCAATGATTCGAGTTGCGAATCGTAATAGGAATTACGATTTTCTTCATCGGCGGCTTTTTGACTTTCATCGTTGAGACCTTGTTGATAATAGCCGTAAAGGTTTTTGAGAACATTCCAAACGCTATCGCTCATTCCCTCCCTTCTCGTCAAAGGGCTACCGTCATAATCGTACCCATAATTTTCCTTGAACATTTCAAGGAAGTCGTTCGTGCCGTTATATGAGCCGGCGTCCGTCCTTCCTCCTTGGGTCTCGGTTTCCGTAGCAAGCGGAGCCGGATTGCTCGTAGGTTGTTGAATCGGGGTTTGCGAATTGCCCTTCGTTAATTGAAGGTACTTATCGAGCGGATTTGAAGAAGCGGTTGTTCCGCTCGGCTTGCTCGGAAGAATCGTAGGCATTTTTTCGAGGTTGCCAGAATTACCTCCGATGATTACCCCTTCTTTTGTTACACCGCCGGGAACGCCGCCTCCGCCGATAATTCCGACCTTTGAACTATCGAGCATACTCTTTCTTATTGCCGAATTGTCAAAACTCGGTATCTTCCCAATGGAAGGATTCATAGCGGAAGCGTAATTGTTAAGCGAAGGCAATTTAGGAGAAACGCCCACCGCCGAAGTGGGGGCTTTCTTGGAATTGAGTGCTTGGATATACTCCGCTTGGCTCGAATATCCGAGTTGTTTCCACAAAGGGATTAAAGTGTTATTGCTCATCTTCGACCTCCGTCTTTACTTCCTCTTTGGGAAGCGATTGAATGTAGTTATGGAACATTTCGAGGTTATTTGTTTTGTTGACTATCCTCGTCCGATATTCACCGGTTACAAACATAAACGAGTTATACATTTTGATACAACCCATAATGAGGAAAATTGCCACTTGCAAGCCATTCCAAATCAAGGTCGCATAATTGAAGTCTTGTATAAGTCTCACGCCGTAATAGCCGAATATACCGGCAATGCAAATCTTTGTGATTATATCCCTCACGCTTGTTTGGGTCTCATATTGCCCCTTCGTTCTTCCGAAGTTGTAAGGGTCTTGCTTCTTGCCGCCCTCACTCGTCAAAGCCCCAGCGGTGATAGGCGTGAGTTTGAGGTGAAGTGCTTTTTTGAAGCACCGGATTCTCGCCTTCTCGGTATTGCGAAGAGTTTTGTTTTTGAGTTTTTCTTCGTCTGGCTTAAAGTCCTTTGCCGACCCGTCCTCATTGAAGTAGTCCTCATATCGCATACCTTCGGAAGCCAGCACCCTCGTCCTTTGAACTTTGAGATTCTCCTCGTTTTTGAGTTTGCACCACTCATCGAGTCTATCGATATACGGAGAGATTTTCACTACCGTCTCTCCGTGCGTTACTATCGCCATTTGCACCCTCTCATCTCGGTCTCCGTTCATCATTCCTTGAAGGTCAAACACCCTATTGATAAACAAGCCGAGAAAGAATACTACGGCGGTATCGGCTATAATCTCGCCTATTGTTTTCCCCGTCTCGTCAACCGTAATAAAAGCCGTAGCGATATACACAATCGAGACGAGAGCCACGATGAAATAACCGATATTTTGTTTGAAAAAGTCTCTTATTTTTTCGTTCATTATACCCTCCCGTTACCGACATATTTTTTTAGCACTTCTTCGACCTTGGAAGTTGTTGCGTCAGCCGTTTTTTCGATGAGAATTTTCTCTTTCGTTTTCTTGATAAAGTATTGGAAGAAAAGCATATCGAGAACTTCTCCGGCGAGTGCCATTCCGCTCAAAAGAATCAAATCGTTCATTAGTGCTTGTAATAAGTATGCCATAACAAAAACTATACCGAACAATACAATTCTTCTCGGCATTTGCAATTTGCCTATAACTTTCAAAAAAACGAAGAATAGGCACAATGCTCCACCTACGCAAAGTTTGACCGTATCGCCGGGAGTTTTGGTGTAATTATCCCAACGAATAATCAAGATAACGAGAAGAGGCGCTATCGAGACGATAAAACTCCCTATGTAGAGGAACACGAGCCGAAGTTTAAGATTCGGTTGCTTCTTGGTCTTTTCCATTTTTACCTACCTTCTCGATTTCGGCGGCATACCCATTCTTGACGAGTTCTTCCATATTGCCGAAGCCGATTCTCGTGATTTTCTCGGCATTTGCGGAGGCTTGCTCGATTCGAGTCAACCTTTCATCAAAGTCTTTTACTCTTTGAGAGAAGTCATCGGCTATTCCTTGCAATTTTGCCTCGGCGTCCTTCGTAAAAGATTCTATCTTTTGAATACTCTTCTCGCCGTTTTCTCTTGTGCCGTTCACGTCATTTGCGGCGTCCTTGAATTTATCGCTTGCCTTTTTGACTTTTGCGAGAATGGGCGAAACACCTATAATAATCGTGCCTATCGCACTTATAGCCAAAATCGCCCAAGGAACGAGTTCCTCCTTCACCCACGCTCCCCAATCCTTTTCCTCTTCCACCGTAGTCTCTACGGTCTCCTCCACCTCGGCGGAAGCATCTACCACGGAAGAAGTCGGAAGCGCCACAAAAAGCACTCCGATACCGAGAGCAAAGAAGATGAGAAGCGTCAATAATACTCTTTTAGTTTTTGTCATCGTTTTTCTCCTTTTCATCGACAATGCCAAAGTCCGAGGGAGGAATCTCCTTGCCTTCAATAAGGTCATAATACTTATCACAAGGCTCTTGACACCCCTCCTTCTCGCAGATTTGGCATATATTTTCCACCGTGATTCTCATTATTCAAACCACTCCGGATTGAGGTTGTGATTGCCGCTTGCTTCGATTTCCGCCTTGCTTTTTCCGTCAAGGTTATTCACCCAGATTTCGAGTGCGTCATTCACCTCTTTTGTAGAGAGGAAGCCTTCCTCAACTTGCTTGTTGGCAGATTCCAACCACTTCTTTTTGCTGAATACCATTTTTCATTACCTCCATAATTTTTTTGGCATAATTGCTTACGATTTTTTTGAGTTTCCACTTGGGAGCGAAGGGATAGATTTTCTCCCGGTAGAATTTCCAACCGTTTATATGAGTGAGCCAACCGAGCAAGGAAAGCAAGCCTCTCGCTTGCGAGACTGTTATGTAGCCAGCCTTCTTAACATTCCTCACTCTTCGGCACAATCGAAAAAAGATTTTCTTCCGAAGCACCACCTTCTCTTTGTAGAAACGAAACCCCACAAAGTCGATAGGTCGGCTATTCACCTTCCATATCTGATAATTCGGCTTCAAGTGAAGCCCTATCTCGTTGAGGTATGCCTCCATTCGGGCGATTGCTTTACGAAGTTTTCTTTTGTTGGTATCAAGTAAAACCATATCGTCTACATATCGGACGTAATACTTAATACCGAGTTCCTCCTTCACAAAATGGTCGAATCCTTCCAAGAAGAAATTGCTAAACCATTGCGAGGTGTAATATCCGATAGGAAGGCAATCTCCGCCATTCTCCAAGATTTTTCCTATCAACCCGATAACTCGCTTGTCTTTGATTTTCCTCTCGAACATAGGGAGAAGATATTTGGGCTTCACACTATTGAAGAATTTGGATATATCCAACTTCGCCACATATCTCACCTTCTCGTCCTTCAAGGCTCTCTCGACAAATTTCTTCGCCTCCATTCCTCCCCTTCCGGGAACGCTTCCGCAACTATACCTATACATACCTTTTTGAATGATAGGCTCTATCACGAGCATTAAAACCCAATGAAGGATTTGGTCGGGGAAGAACTTCGGCACGGTTATCATTCTTGTCTTTGAGCAAGACCGGTCATATATCTCAATTTGTCTATTCGGACTCAAAGATACGGTCTCATTGACGAGCATATCTTGTATTCTTAAAGCGTACTCATCGATTTTGGCAAGCACCTTTCTTATGTAATACTTTTGAGTCTTTCCTTGCGCCGCCTTGTGAATGGCAAGTTTAATCAAGGCTATATCACACATTTTTTCGTATAAATGACCGATTCGCTTCATAAAATCCTTTTAATCTCCTCACGGTATTTCGAGCGACCTACTAAACCGTCCTCTTTACGGAGTGTTTTTTGGCAAGAGCCAAGGGATATGTGTGCTACATAATTTTTCGATTAAAATGCGACCGCCGATAGTCGAGTTCGCATTGGAAGCAGAATTGTTACCGTTCCAATACCAAAGACCGCAATTCGAGCCGTTGTTCCAATTCCCACCGACATTCAGCACAGGCTGCACACAAGACCCTATTATTTATTTACATACCAAAGGGAGAGGGGTCTCCCTTTGAATCCCTCTCTCAAAGAGGCTTGTAGCAAAGGCGACCGCCGACAGTCGAGTACGCATCGGAAGCAGAAGAGTCACCGCCCCAATACCAAAGACCGCAACGCGAGCCGTAGTGCCAATGCCCACCGACAGTCAGCACAGTACCACCCGACCAATAATAATCGCAATAGTGAATACTTTCGCCGCCGCCAAGTTCTGTCGTATAACCAAGCAAAGGGAACTTATCGAAATGCTCCACCTTCTTTGTGTAGCCGCTCGACATACTTCTATCGCCCATATAAACATACGGAGGATTTGTGTCCTCGCTCTTGTACTTCGTAGGGTCAAGGCAAATATAGACTTTATTTCCCGAAAAGGTTATCCCGTCGCACCACTTCCAAACATTACCCCAAGGGTTTTCGATTCCCCTATACTTGCAAGCGTGCTTTCCGTCCGTATTGCAAGCGGTATCTCCCTCTTCGTGATTTGTGTTCCAAGACCCGGAGGGGGTCTTTACATTGTCGGTATGCCCCGTTTGGAGTGCCGCCGAATTGCCACCATAACTCCACCCTTTCATAATCGATTGACAATCCGTAGTCGCAAACTCAATGAGGAACAATTCCTTGATGATAGCGTCAATGAGGAAGTCATATTGTTGATAACCCTCGCCTTGCGCCTTGCAAGCCGTTCTCATTTGCGGAAGCGTGATATTTACAAGGCAAGTCTTTCCGCTCTTCGATTCCGCCTTTGTCGAACTTCCGCTTGCCTCATATTTGCCGACCAAAACATAGTCAATCTCGTTGCCTTTTCCGTCCACGAAAAGTGTAGAGAAGCCCTCATAGCGGAATCCCGATATTTGGTGCTTGTAAGTGCCGTTTGCGTTTTTCGTGATTTTGGAATAGAACTTGGGAATGTAGATGAATACATTACCAGCCTCGTCAACCACTTCGTGCATATCGCTCCAAGGGAAGCACTTGTCGAAGTCGCTTTTGATTTCGCTTGCGCCCTTCGTGAAGGTCATACCCTCGGCGGCGTCCGTTCTCGTGAGCGAAGGGCTTGATTGTCCTACCCCGTCCACTCCGTAGATTCTTGCTTTTTCCAATACCATAGTTTTTTATCCTCCTATTAAATGTTTAATGATTTCTCTATTTTTGCAAGACGCTTGTCAAGAGGACTTCCCTTGATTACACCCCTTGTCTTTTCCGATTCCAGAGCATAGCCAACCGCTTTCGCTTCTTCTATCTCCGCTTGAAGGTCGGTCTTGACCTTTGCCACTTTTGAATCCGTCTCTCCCTTTTCGTATGCCCCTATATCGGAAGCGGAGAGGGTTATATCGGAAGATAAAGGTTTTCCGTTTATCTTTCTACTATTTGCCACAAGACCGCTTATGAGGCTTGTAATATCGATAGGAATTTTATTGCCGTTTTTAAGGGTCAATGTCAGCACACCGTTATCATAAGAGCCATTCATAACGAGGCTTTCCACGGGGAAGTCTACCGAATCCTCTACAAGCGTCTCCCCCTTGGGATTTGTGAGTTTTACGGAGAGAATATAATTGTCATCGAGAGAGACTTGCAAGCCCGTAGGACGCTTTTTTAAGGCTCGGTCAATAGAGCCTCCGCCGATAAAATTTCTCGCCCCTTCTGCTTCTTGTGCGTAGAACGCTCCGAAGCCATATACCCCGGCAATATCAATCTCGTTGCGGATTGAAGAGACGTCTTGATTCGTGAGGTCGATTCGCCTATCCATTCTCGCCACTTGCTCGTTGAAGGTAGTCTCATTGACAAGCCCGGAGATGAGGTCGGATATATCCACCGCAAGAGGCTCTTCTTCGCCTTTGACTTTGAGATAGACCGTGCCTTCATCGTACCACGCTCCGATAATCATAGTTTCGAGAGGAAGGTCAACGCTTTTTGAGTCAAGCACCTTACCCTCAAAGTTTTTGAGTTCAAGCGTGATAATGAAAGTGGTCGGGTCTATGGAATACTCGATATAAGCCGCCCTCTTCGCCAACTCGTCATACACCAACTTTTTCGGAGTGGCGTCATCGTCAGCCGTAGGATTCCCCACACCCATTCTTCCACCGGAACGATATTCGGCAATCTTGCCCTCGGAAGGCTCGGAAGAGATTTCCTTTGTGAGTTGCGCCCCGGTAGGACTTATCACATAAGCCCTTGTGAGTTTATTCTCTCCCACAACCTTATTGAGTTTGTTTGCTTCGAGAGCAGTTACACGCTCGGCATTGCTCGTGATTGTATCGTAACCGTAGACGGTGAAGCCGCTCAAAGCGTCTTTGTACTTTTCAAGGAGTTCCTTTGGAACGGCGAAGGTCGTGATTCCTTGGAAAGCCCCTTCTTCTATCTCGTAGTCCTTTGTGATGAGGACGGTAGAAAGATTGACGAAAGCCCCACTTGCAACTGCCACAACGGGATATTTGTTGCCTTCGAGAAGAACTTCCGAGGGAAGTTCAACCTTGTCGCTATCGCCCTCGTAGCCCGTTATAGTGAACTCGTTATCCGCAAAAGTGAAGATGAATCCGTTTGTGCTATGATAGAACTCGCCGCCTATACTGCTTATGGTATCGTAGCCCGTTGAGGTTTGTCCGAGGATTTCGTTCACCTCTTCTACCACACGGTCAACCTCGGCTATTGCCGATTGAGATATATCTACTATCGGTTGCCAAAAGGCTCTTCGTATATCGTCTGCCTTGTAGCCCGAATCCGTTGGGTTATTCGGCAATGTGTAGGCGGATTTTCTTCGTATCGCCGCCTTGGTCTCGGCGCTAACTTTTTTAATCTTTGCCATACTATTCCACTCCTTTATTTGATTTATTGATTTTGTATAGCACGGTGAAGGTGTTCACTATGCAATCGCTATCGTTATCCGAAACAAAGCGGAAGATGATGAAGTTGAAGTTCCTTTCCTTGCACTTCACGGAATAACTATTTGCGAAGCCCGTCTCGAATGAGAAATTCTCGAATGAAAAGTTATCGAATGAAAAAACATTGATACCTTTTGCGTTGATGAGTTTGTTTACGCTTCTCGTCTCATACCCGAAGGAAAGTTTTCCGTTTATCTCCGGGTTGGTCGATATTGTCATCTTCAAAAGGGTCTTGCTCGATTCGTTCGTTCCGAGGTCGAAGATAGGAGTGTACCACTCGGCAACCACATTCTCTCTATGCGTTACCCTCGCCGTGATAGAGGTTGGAAGTGAGCCGTTATAGTTCGTTAAGGTAAGCACTTCTCCCGATTTGTACTCTTTGAGTTGGAAGGTTGATTCGGTGATATTAGAGAGGTAAAGAGTTTTTTGCGAGATATACTTGCAAAGCCTAAACCCCTCGCCCTTTATCTCTACCTCGTTCCCCTCGTCATCGATGAGACCGAAGCAGCAAGCGCCTTTGTCTATCTCGTGGAAGAGATATTTTGTGTTAAGGCTCAATCCGCTTCCTTCCACATTGTCGGCATAGACCTCCGTTCCTTCGGTGAGGTTGACTATCTCTTCTTCGGTTACATAGATTTTATTATCCTTGACCGTGAAATCCCTTAATGCGAGAGCATATATCCCACTCGTGGAGAATGTAATTATATCGTTCTCGGCAAGGTCAACTCTTATGTGAGAGTTATAGGTGATTCGGTTATTGAGCAAATCCAAAGAGAGGTCTCCCGGTTGGCTCGTCTGGTGAGTTCTGTCGGTGTATTCGTTATCGAAAACGCATACTTGCCCGTCTCTCGTTCCGAAGCAAAGTTCATTGTCTACGATAGCCCACACCCTAACCGGGATATTCGTCCAATACCACCATTCGTAATTGTAAGACCCGTCTATATCGTCCTCGCTCGTATATTTGAATCGAGAATCTGCAATATAGCAAACGTCATCGAGCGAGAGGTAATAACGATTTTTATATACAATCCCAACCGCTTCCGAGAGGTTTTCGTGCCTCGTCAGTTTTTCGTTGATAGAACGGCTTCGCTCCCTTGCATATCTTTCCGTTGTTGCCACATTCTCGGCAAGAACGATTCCGAAAATGCCGTTTCGGGAAAGAATGATATTATCCCCTCCGAAGTTCACGCAAGCATAACGGCTCATAATTCCTTCGCCTATGCTACCGGCGGAAGTGGGGAAAATACCCCTTATCGAATCGATATTCCCGGCGGAGTCATATTCCTTGGAATAAGTTCCCGTCCGATAGAAAATGCTTGCCTCTTGGCTATTCTCTTGCTTGTAGATAACAAGCGTACTATCCGAAAGCCTTGCATATCCACCTATCGCCACACTATCGCTACCCATTGAAGCGGTGTTAAGGTCTCCAAAGTAAGTGTAATCGTCCATTTCGGAATGGAAGTCTATATTCGGATAATTGGGATTGCCACTCAAAAATAACCTATCGGTGTTACCGTCTACACCAAACAAAATTCCGAATTGGCATTGAGTGATTCTTTCCGCATATCCTTCCACAGCACACTCGAAAGTTACGGTTATATTGTCTCTTCCCTCCATTTGAGGAGTGGAATCAAGCGTGAGGGTGATTTGACCCGTTGCGTAGTTTACGCTTCCACACTCTTCGGCAGCCACTCTCTCATCGTCTCGCTTTGTCTTGAAGAGTTTAGTTTTATCGGAGGAATTATTTTCTATCGTGTATGTAACGGAAGAGCCTCCGTCCATTGTTTCAAGCACGATGAGCAAATCGCTCCCTTCGTCCACCTTGCCGGAATCAAGCGTCCAAGTGAGAGAAGTCTCTCCCTCTTTGAAGGCTCTTCCGAGAAGTTGATTTTTTCTCAAAGACGAAAGAAGATTGACGTCATCGAGATTCCCTCTCGTATCGTCCGAAACGGAATCATCATCGATAGAGATTGTCGTAGTGGGTATATAGGTGTCCTCGTTGTTGACTACCCTCCGAAGTTCATAGGTCTCGCCCTCGTTCCACGACCCCCAAACCAGATAGTCTCCGCACCCGATAATATAGCACTTGCCTTGATTGACGAAGGCTTGGCTTCTCGTATTTGTCAATACCGAAGGGTCTACTTTTGCCGGGGAATATGTGGAGGAAAGCGTTATATCTTCATAGGTGTATTCACCTTTTCCCTTCGTGATTTTATAAATCCTCTTCCCAGCGTGAACGAGCAAATCTTTTCGATTGCCCTTGATGAATTGGAAAATCCCATTGATAGGTTGAGCGTTGCCGTTTTCGTCCTCAATTCGGAAGAGTTCGTTCCAACCATTCCTCTTCCTATTCACCCCATATTCGTTGATGAAGTTTTGCATATTGGAGGCTCTATTCGAGTGTACCCTCAAAGGAGAACTTGAAAAGTCCACACCCTTGAAATTTTCAAGCGTGAGTTGCTT
>ERZ778517.1609-NODE-1609-length-16118-cov-7.091328_pt1 | contig 16118 bp, 14 predicted proteins | sample MGYA00510341_ERZ778517 | MGnify/ENA primary metagenome ERZ778517 (study PRJEB29527, sample SAMN07138964) | mouse gut metagenome | material: feces | host: mouse | place: China:Nanjing | collected 2016-01-25 ... | reverse complement strand
CACTTGCATCTGTTATTCCCCCAGCTCAGCTGGGGGATTGATACTGTTTCATTCAGACCCTGCTGACCCAAAAAGGTTTTGAGGTTGAGACCGCATATGACGGTGAGACTGGTGAAGAATATGCCCGATTAGGTATCTATGACCTTCTGATCCTGGACATCATGATGCCCAAAATGGACGGTTATGAGGTCGCCAGAAAAGTCCGTTCCGGAAAATGCGGGACGCCGATCTTAATGCTGACTGCAAGGACCGCGCTGGAAGACCGTATCACAGGGTTAAACGCGGGCGCCGATTATTATCTCACAAAGCCCTTTGATACCAGAGAACTTCTCGCCTGTATCAACGCGCTGCTGCGCCGTCAGGGGACACAGGTCGACGAAATCGTCTATGGAAATACATCTCTGGATCTCGCATCCGGCATGCTGGTCTGCGGAGCTAACTCCATACGCCTGTCCGCAAAAGAATTTGATATCATGCGGTTCCTGTTTCAGTCCGGGAGCCGCAACCTCTCCAAGGAAGTCCTCCTCGCCCGCGTGTGGGGATATGACTCGGACGCGGTGGAGAACCATGTGGAGGTCTATGTCGGTTTTCTGCGCAAAAAATTATCCAGTATCGGCTCCAATGTCCGCATCGAAGCGATCCGCAGGATGGGATACCACCTGGAGGCAGACGGCGTATGACGAAAAAGCTCCAATACAAATTTGTCGTGATCATTATGAGCATCGTGACGATCATGCTCTGCATCATCATGTCGATGATCTATTTCTTTACAAAAATGAATCTGGAAAACAACAGCATCCATATGATGCAGGCGATTGCCGCCAGACCTTTTCTGCTCCGCGCCCCCAATGAGCTTCAGGACGATATGCGTCTGCCCTACTTCACACTACAGCTGGGCAAGCAGGGAAATCTGGTCACAACAGGCGGCGGATACTATGACCTTTCTGATGAAGCGTTCCTCAAAGACCTGATCGACGCCACATTCTCTGTTGACAGGCCGACTGGTATCATAGACGAATACCATCTCCGGTTTTTCCGGACAAACACCGCTGTGAGCCAGATCATCGTCTACGCCGACATTTCCAGCGAGCTGAAAACACTGGTGAACCTGCTGAGAAACTGTGTCCTTATCGGTGCGGCCTGCTTCCTTGTTTTCCTTTGTATCAGCTTTCTTCTGGCAGGATGGGCAGCGCGGCCGATCGATCGCGCGTGGACACAGCAGCGTCAGTTTATCGCTGACGTCTCCCACGAACTGAAGACGCCGCTGACAGTCATTATGACAAACGCGGAGCTTCTACAGAATTCAGCGTATGATGCCGAGAGCCATGCGGCATTTTCCTCCAGCATCCTGACGATGTCCAGGCAAATGCGCGATCTGGTAGAACAGATGCTGGTGCTCGCCCGGGCTGACATGGTGCAGTCTGATGCTGCTTTTTCCGCGGTGGATTTCAGCTGCCTGGTCTCAGACGCGATTCTCCCGTTTGAACCTGTCTTCTTTGAAAAAGGGCTTATTTTGCAGACCGAACTGGCAGAAAAGATCCTCATCAGCGGCAATCCTGCAGAACTGCGTCAGGTTTTGGATATTCTGCTGGATAACGCCCAGAAGTATTCCTGTGAATCCGGCGCCACATGGGTGACACTGAAAAATCACGGAAAGGAGCGCTGTTTACTGTCCGTAGCCAATGAGGGCGCCCCGATCGCATCCGACGACCTGAATAACCTGTTCAAAAGATTCTACCGCGCAGACCCTGCACGAAGCAGGACCGGCAGCTTCGGTCTCGGCCTCTCCATTGCCGAGACCATCGTGAAACGGCACAAAGGCAGAATATGGGCTGAGAGCGCACATGGCGTCAATACTTTTTTTGTGGAATTGGCAAGGCTGTGGCATCTGCCAGATGATATGTGATACACTTTCATCTGGCACTTTGGTTATTGGCTCTTTCTATCATCCTCCTTGCCCCTGGTTGCCAAGCACAGGTATATTGTAGAAAAGCGACACAAAAAGCGCCGGATACAAGGCTTTCCTGCCTTATATCCGGCACTTTTATTGTGCATGCTGCTATTTACTTATAGTTCACGATCTTTCCAAAATCAGCCTTCAGGCTTGCCCCGCCCACGAGACCGCCGTCGATATCCGGCTGTGCGAAGAGCTCCGCTGCGTTTCCGGCATTGACAGAACCGCCGTACTGGATGCGGACTGCCTCAGCGGTAGCTGCATCATACATCTCGGCGATGCAGTCGCGGATCCCTTTGCAGACTTCCTGTGCCTGCTCGGTCGTCGCTGTCTTGCCTGTTCCGATCGCCCAGATCGGCTCGTATGCGATCACCAGCTTCTTCACCTGATCTGCCGTGATGCCTACCAGGTCAGACTTGATCTGCAGTCTGATCCAGTCCATCGTGACGCCTGTCTCTCTCTGCTCCAGGGACTCACCGCAGCAGAGGATCGGTGTCAGACCATGCTCAAACGCCTTGGCAACCTTCTTGTTGAGGAAAGCGTCGTCCTCCTTGAAGTAGTCGCGGCGCTCAGAATGTCCGATGATAACATACTTAACACCTGCATCCACCAGCATTGCCGGTGCGATCTCGCCTGTGAAAGCGCCCTTTTCCTCGACGTACATATTCTCCGCACCAACTTCCACATTGGTGCCCTTAACTGCCTCCACAACCGGTACGATATCGATCGCAGGCACACAGTATACGACGTCAACATCATCAGACTTTACCAGATCCTTTAACTCATCCACCAATTTAACAGCCTCACTGGGAGTCATATTCATCTTCCAGTTGCCGGCTACAATCTTTCTCCTTGCCATGTAACTTTTCCCTTCCTTTTCAACATCTATATCATTGCTGTGCTAAACCATACGTTATTTTATATTGCCTTGCTTCTTTTATGCTTCCCACCGAGTCATATTTTTCTCGAACTTCCGGATATATGCCTGTTTCAGTTCGTCCTCGGAGATACCGTAGCAGAGCATGACGTCTCCGTAATACATCAGCACATCTGTCATTTCTTCCACAAGATGCGCCTTGAGATCCGGGTTTTCCACTGCGTTACGGCCTCCGTTCTTCTTCACGATGTCGATGACCTCGCCGATCTCCCCGACCATCCACAGGAGCTGGTTCTGTCCGGTCTCTGGGGAAAGGGGACTCCAGACATTCCGGTACCGTTCCTGCAGTTTTCTCTGCATCTCCAATATTTCCGCCACTGTAAATTCCATCATATCATCCTTACGCAGTCCGAATCCTTTCCTTACTTGTCGTCTGCCGCAACAACACCCGGAAGCTCCTTGCCCTCTAAGAACTCAAGAGACGCGCCGCCGCCTGTAGAGATGTGGCTCATCTTATCCGCAAAGCCTAACTGGTTCACTGCTGCCGCAGAATCGCCGCCGCCGATGATCGTGGTAGCCTCTGTCTCAGCCAGTGCCTTTGCCACGGCGATCGTGCCCTTCGCAAGTACAGGATTCTCAAACACACCCATAGGTCCGTTCCACACAACTGTCTTGGCAGACTTCACAGCATCCGCAAAAAGTTCTGCTGTCTTTGATCCGATATCAAGACCTTCCTTGCCAGCCGGGATCTTGTCCGCATCTACGACTTCCACAGCGATCTCTGCGTCGATTGGATTGGGGAATCCGTCCGCGATCGTGGTGTCGATCGGAAGAAGGAGCTTCTTGCCGAGCTTTTCAGCCTTCTCCATCATTTCCTTGCAATAGTCAAGCTTCTCGTCATCTACCAGGGAATTGCCGATCTCATATCCCTTTGCCTTCAGGAATGTGAACGCCATGCCGCCGCCGATGATCAGTGTGTCGCACTTCTCCAGCAGGTTGTTGATCACGTTCAGCTTGTCGGCAACCTTCGCGCCGCCAAGGATCGCAACGAACGGTCTCACCGGATTCTCAACAGCATTGCCGAGGAAGTCGATCTCCTTCTGCATCAGGTAGCCAACTGCGTTCTCGCCGCCCTTTGCCGTGATGAACTTCGTAACGCCCTCCACAGAAGCGTGCGCCCTGTGTGAAGAGCCAAATGCATCGCATACATACAGGTCTGCCAGGTCTGCCAGCTCCTTGCTGAACTCCTCACCGTTCTTGGTCTCTTCCTTGCCGCGGAAACGTGTATTCTGCAGCAGGATGACATCTCCCTCGTTCATCGCCTCCACAGCGGCAGTCGTGTCCGCGCCTGTCACATTGTAATCCGCTATGAATTTCACTTCCCTGCCAAGTTTCTCGGAAAGCCTCTTTGCAACCGGAGCCAGGGACTCGCCTTCGTTCGGTCCGTTTTTCACTTTACCCAGATGGGAGCAGAGGATCACCTTGCCGCCGTCACTGACCAGTTTGTTGATCGTGGGGAGTGCTGCCACGATACGTGTCTCGTCTGTGATCTCACCGTTTTTGAGAGGGACGTTGAAGTCACATCTCACGAGTACTCTTTTGCCCTTTGCATTGATATCATCCACTGATTTCTTGTTTAATCCCATTTTACCATTCTCCTTTATAATCATTGAAAAAAAGGTCCGGTCCATAAGACCGGACCTTGACAGGTCTTTTTACTGACTGAATTATGCTAACTCTGAGAAGTACTTGATTGTTCTTACCATCTGAGATGTATAGCTGTTCTCGTTGTCATACCAGGATACAACCTGTACCTCATACTGGTCGTCAGAGATCTTGTTGACCATTGTCTGTGTCGCATCGAACAGAGAACCAAATCTCATGCCGATCACGTCAGAAGAAACGATCTCGTCCTCGTTGTAACCGAAAGACTCGTTTGCTGCTGCCTTCATAGCTGCATTGATGCCCTCTTTTGTCACATCAGCCTTGTTCACGACTGCTGTCAGGATCGTTGTGGAGCCTGTCGGTGTCGGAACACGCTGTGCAGAGCCGATCAGCTTGCCGTTCAGTTCAGGAATAACCAGACCGATCGCCTTCGCTGCGCCTGTGCTGTTCGGAACGATGTTCACAGCTGCTGCTCTGGATCTTCTCAGGTCGCCCTTTCTCTGAGGTCCGTCAAGCGTCATCTGATCACCTGTGTAAGCATGGATGGTTACCATGATACCAGACTGGATCGGTGCATACTTGTTCAATGCATCTGCCATAGGTGCAAGGCAGTTTGTTGTGCAGGAAGCTGCAGAGATGATCGTGTCAGATGCCTTCAATGTCTCATGGTTTGTATTGAAAACGATTGTAGGAAGATCATTTCCAGCCGGAGCAGAGATAACAACCTTGCGGGCGCCGGCATTGATGTGTGCCTGTGCTTTTTCCTTGCTTGTATAGAATCCTGAACACTCTAATACAACGTCAACCTTCAAATCTCCCCAAGGGCAGTTGTTTGCATCAGGGAATGCATAGATCTTAATCTCCTTGCCATCTACTGTGATGGAATCCTCGCCTGCGGATACTTTGTCAGCCAGCTCGTACTTGCCCTGTGAAGAATCATACTTCAAAAGGTGTGCCAGCATCTTAGGGCTTGTCAAGTCATTGATCGCCACTACTTCATATCCTTCTGCATTGAACATCTGTCTGAATGCAAGACGGCCGATACGGCCAAAACCATTGATTGCTACTCTTACTGCCATGTCATTTTCCTCCTAAAATAGATAATATTATTTTATCATCTTATTTTGTCAACAATTCACACTGCCGCGATTCCGCCTGAAATATTTTAGCGATTTTTGTACATATGAAATGTCGAAAAAACGGAGCGATTCGGCACTTTGTGTAAAATGATTGACAAAATTTTATCAACAAATCCATTTTACCTAATTATGCCATAAAATTCAAGACATATTTTCAAAAAAACGAAAAAACATATATAAATTATTTATAAACATGGATCAAACACATTTTTGAGTATTCTTTTTCGCCGATCTGTGATAGACTGAAAGTCAGACTGGACGTCCGTCAGCGCATGCTGGCATCTTCCTTCGGACGCCCGTATACACAAAAAAGGAGGTTTTATTCATATGGCGATAAAAGCAGACTACCACGTCCACACCAGTTTTTCCGGGGACAGCGATGCCCCGATGGAAGAAGTGATCCGGAGAGCGGTCTCTCTTGGATTGACACATATCTGTATCACAGAGCATTTTGACCCCGATTATGTCTATGCGTCCGGCGAGACAGGCCTGTATGACCTGAACACAGATTCCTATCTGTATGAACTCCTGAAGCTCAGGGAAAAATATAAAGACCAGATCCGTGTCGGATTCGGCGTGGAGCTTGGCCTGCAGCCCCATTTGAAACGGCAGCTCGCAGTGTACTCCAAATCCTACGACTTTGATTTCATCATAGGATCCTCGCATCTCTGCAACCGAAAGGATCCGTACTATCCTGATTTTTACGAAGAGCGCAGCGAGGAGGAGGCGCACCGCGAATATTTCGAATCGGTGCTGGAATGCATGAGATCGCTGCCCTATTTTGATGTATACGGGCATCTCGACTACGTGGTCCGCTACGGCCCGACCAGGAACGAGCGGTTCACCTACGCAAGACACGCTGATGTTTTCGACAGGATACTGACGCACCTGATCGAGAATGAAAAGGGAATCGAGCTCAACACCCACGGTCTCCGCGCCGGCCTCGGACAGCCCAATCCATGTACCGACATCCTGCGGCGATATCGGGAGCTCGGCGGCGAGCTCATCACGATCGGCTCCGACGCCCACACCCCCGCCGATATCGGCTCCCATTTTGACCAGGCGTGCGACATATTAAAAGCATGCGGATTCCAGTACTACTGTGTGTTCCAGAACCGCATGCCCGAATATTTTAAGCTGTAAGCACTATAAATCTATAAAATCTATAAATCTGAAATGATCGTACCGCCGCCGAGGACATGATCCTCCTGGTAAAACACAATTGCCTGTCCGGGTGTCACTGCCCTGACAGGCTTTTTGAAACTGCACTTTACCCGTCCATTCTGCAGCTTCTCGATCACGCACGTCTCCCCCGCATGGGAATACCGGATCTTTGCCGTCACCTCCATCGGCTCCACCAGGTCCTCAACCGCCATGAAATTCAAATCGTCACACACGAGGGAGTCTGCGAAGACGTCCTGTGCTTCCCCGATCACCACCTCGTTGGTCTCCGGCCTGATCCCTGTCACGAACACAGGATGCCCCATCGCGAGATTCAGTCCTTTCCGCTGTCCTATCGTATAATGTATGATCCCCCTGTGCTGTCCCAGGACCGTTCCTGCCGCCGTGACAAAATTGCCGGGTGCCGGTATCCTGTCAGCCCGCGCCTCTCTCCGGATCACCGCCGCATAATCATTGTCCGGCACAAAGCAGATGTCCTGGCTGTCCGGCTTTGCCGCCACAGGAAGATCCAGCCGCTTTGCCAGTTCCCTAATCTCATCCTTCTCATGGTCACCGACCGGCATCAGCGTATGTGCCAGCTGGTATTGTGTGAGATTATACAGGGCATACGTCTGGTCCTTTTTCGCCGTGACAGAGCTGCGCACCGCATACCTTCCATTATCAAGCCGTATGATCCGCGCGTAATGCCCTGTCGCGATATAGTCCGCCCCCAGTTCCATGCTCCGGCGCAGGAGCGATTCCCACTTCACATACCTGTTGCACAGGATACAGGGGTTCGGTGTCCTTCCGCGCAGATATTCCTCCACAAACGGATCGATCACGCAGGCCCGGAACTCCCGCCTGAAATTCAGCACATAGTGCGGTATGTCCAGTTTTTCCGCCACATGCCGCGCATCCTCCACGGCGCTCAGGCCGCAGCATCCGCCCTCCTCTGCTGTCCGGACCTGCTCCTCATCCTGCCAGATCTGCATGGTGACGCCCATGACATCATACCCCTGTTCCTTTAGCAGGTAAGCTGCCACCGACGAATCCACCCCGCCCGACATTCCTACGACCACCCTTTTTCCCATAACCCTGTCTGCCTTTCATCCAATTCTATTCCGAACTCTGTCTGAATGATAGCATTTGCCTCCCTGATTGTCAACAGCGGACCAGACCGGACTGTGCGGGACACGAACGCCTTGTTACTGTTCACTCCGTTCCCAGTAACAGGTAAAAATCCATGCAAAATTTGCTTCGCAAATGGATTTTTACTTGATACATGTACGTTTTCATACGGACTTAGCAGTAAATGCTAAGTCCTGTGTGAACAGTAACACGCCTTTCACACTGCTTTAATGCATAACAGAATTACTTAAATTCATGGTAAATAATTGATTTATTAAAGCTAATATGATATAATCCAAATCAGCAAATTTGAGGCTGTATACAAGTGAGGAAGATCAGAAGTGAGAAGGTACAAAAAGTATTTTGTGAGGATCATACGATTGTTATTGATGACAGTTCTTGCCGCCGGCATTGTGAAATGGACCCGCACGGATCATGAAGCTCTGCACGTTCAGGACGGCAGACCTGAACTTTCGGTCTGGATCTCTGACAACCTCTGCGTCAAATGGTGGAAAAACGAAGCGGATGATACTTACTGTATCTTCCTCCCGGGCGCTGTGAGGGACCGGAAGATGCGCCTGACTTTCGGCGGAATCCCGTATGCCTTTATCGATGGCAGAAAGGTCGCCAGCGGCAGTAGATATTGTCTTTCCCAGGGAACACACAGTCTTAAGATTGGGGAGGATGACAGTACCGTCTGCACTTTGTCAGTGTGGCATACATCAGATATTCCTGTTTTGTTCATACAGACGCGGTCCGGCTCGACGCAGGAGATCCATTCATCAAAGCTGCTGTCAGAACCCGGGAAGATTATGATCATGGACAGCCGTGGACGCAGCTATTTTGAGGGAAACCTTGATGAGATCCACTGCCGTGGGAATTCTTCTTTTGACAAGACAGATAAAAAGTCATATACGATAAAGCTGCAGGACAAAACGGATCTGTTTGAGATGGGCGCTGCCAGGAAATGGATCTTAACAGCAAATGCCTTTGACGATACGCTGGTCAGAAATGCGGCTGCTTTTTCCATCGCAGAGCTGCTCAGCCTTCCCTACACACCCAAATTCCAGCATGTGGATGTATATATAAATGGCGATTTCACCGGCAATTACCTGCTGACCGAAAAAGTCGAGGTCGGGAAAAACCGGGTCAATATCAGAAACCTCGAAAAAGAAGTCGAATCCTTAAACGAAGATGCGAACCTGAAGGATACGGAATTTTTTATGGAACCGCAGGGACGGCTTTTCAGCACAAAGGGATACCGCATCCCGGCAGAACCCGATGACATATCCGGCGGCTATCTGCTGGAGCTCGAGACGAGCGACAGATATGGCCTGGAAGCCAGCGGTTTTCTCACATCGAGAATGCAGCCAGTTGTTTTTGCCAGTCCCAAATATGCATCTTACGACCAGGTATCTTATATAGCAGGGCTTTATCAGGACTTTGAGGATGCGGTATTTTCCGCAGACGGGCACAGCCCCTACACTGGAAAAGCATACCATGAATACATCGACATGGATTCCTTTGCACGGAAATATCTGCTCGAGGAACTTGTCAAAAATCTGGACGCCTCCTTCACCAGCCAGTACATCTACAAATATGACGACCGCATCAGCAGCAGGTTCTATGCGGGTCCCTGCTGGGATTATGACAAATCGATCGCCGCATCAGGGATCACCGAAGACGGCATCGACCTGAACGATCCGGATGGATTGTACGCCGCTGTGCAGGAAAAAGATTCCGACATATGGTATGCCCTGTATCAGCACGAGGACTTTAGAAAGACAGCCGCCGCGATATTTTTTGAGGAGCTCGAACCAGGCCTGAGAGAGGATTTCGCAGAAATGATCTCCGGGTACAGCGAGAGGATCCACGACTCCAGCGACTGCAATATGATACGCTGGAATACCTTCCCCCAGGCAGGAACGATCGCGGAAAAAAGGATCCTGTACAGCGGGAAAATGCTCGAACTGGCCAGCTTTATCGACAGGCGTCTTGACTTTCTGGCGGGCGAGTGGGAGGTGCTGCGGGATGACTGAATTCAGACATGAATACAAGTATATCTGCACCCGCCAGCAGATCGAGACGATACGAAACAGCATCAGAGGAGTCATGCAGCCTGACAGGCATACAGACGCGGGCGGGGAATATGTGATCAGAAGCTTATATTTTGATGACTATTCTGACAGCTGCCTGCGCGACAATATCAACGGAAATGATCCAAGGGAAAAATTTCGGATCCGGATATACAATGCGGACCTGTCATACATACGGCTCGAGCTGAAGCACAGGGAACATGGCAAGACCAGAAAGACCTCCTGCCGTATCGACGAAAGGCTGTGCATGGAAATGATACAGGGCAGACCGCTCAGGGCAGACGCGGTGGACGCAGATATTTACAGGAAATTCTGTCTGTGGCAGCATACCAGGTTCCTGAGGCCGAAGGTCATCACAGAATATGACCGGATCCCATACGTGTACCGCGACGGAAACGTGAGGATCACATTTGACCAGAACATAAAGGCCGGAGATTTTGTGGAAGACTTCATAAAACAGCGGATCGCGTCACACCCTGTGATGCCCCCGGACCGCCATATATTGGAGGTAAAATTCGACGAACTCATACCGGACTTTATCTATTCCCTGGTGCAGACGGATAAACTTCGCCAGACAACATACTCAAAATACTCTATGTGCAGAAGATACCATTTGGGAGGATACAGAACATGAGCTTTAAGGATGTCTTTAAAAATTCATTTATGAACAGTGTGAACATGGCGGATCTGTCCGTTTCACAGATAGTAACCATATTTGGCGTCACCCTGCTCTTTGCATTGTACATTTTCTTTATCTACCGGATACTGACCCGGAAGAATTTCTACAATAAAAGTTATAATACAGCGCTCGCGGCGGTCGCCCTGATCACGGCGGCAGTCATCATCACCATCCAGTCCAGCATTGTCGTTTCACTCGGGATGGTAGGCGCGCTGTCGATCGTGCGGTTCCGGACTGCAGTCAAAGATCCACTTGACCTGGTCTTTATGTTCTGGGCGCTGGCGATCGGGATCATATGCGGCGTCGGATTATTTGACATCGCAGGGATCCTGTCCATTGTCGTGACAGTCATGATCTTTCTGCTGGACAGACTCCCCGTGGCTCAAAGCCCCATGATCCTGATGATCCAGGGCATCCACTGCGACATGGAGGACGCCGCCGCTGCCGTCGTGTCGCGATACGCAAAGTATTACAACATAAAATCAAGGAATATCACGCCCGGCAGGACAAGCATCGTCATCGAACTCCGGGTAAAGGACGGCGGAGGGCTCGTGCAGGAGCTGAGCAGCCTCGACGGTATCGAATATGTGTCCATTATCGACCACGATGGAGAGGTAACTTTTTAATGATCATCTCAGAATATCAGAAAGGATCTTATCCCATGAAAAAAACAACAGATCATCGCATTTTCTCCGCGCTCATGCTCGCTTTCGTCTGTATGTTCTACCTCTTTTTTGCGCTGTATGACGGCGCTGTCATCTGTGTGGATTCTCCGGGTTATATCGAGATGAGCATCGCAAGAGAACCCCTGTACCCTTTGTTTTTAGCTCTCCTGCGCGCTCTTTTCTCCGACTCCTATCTCACAGCCGCTGTCCTGCTGCAGAGCGCACTGACCGCATTTTCCGCATGGTATTTTGCCGATTATGTCCTGCGCGAATTTCAGATTCCCAGATGGCTGGCTTGCCTGATCTTATGTATTCCAGTGCTGGTATCCCTTTTATGCCGCTTTGCTGCCAGAAGAGGCTCCATGTACTCCAACAGCATTTTGACGGAAGGACTGACGATCCCCTGCTACTTTCTTTTTTTTCGCTCTCTGACCGCATATTGCCTGCACCGCAGGAGGTCAGCATTTATTTCCTGCTGGCTGTTTGCCCTGTTGCTGATCTCCACCCGAAAACAGATGTCCATCGCGCTGATCATGCTTGCCCTCGGCATACTGTACTGTCATGTCCGGGACAAGCGCTGTATTAAAGGAGCCGCCCTGTCGCTGCTGTGCATTGTCAGCGTCCTGCTCGGCACATTTTGTCTGGACTTCGTATATAATTATGCCCTGCGTGGCGAGCTTACACGGCATTCCGGCGACACCAGATTTATCACTACGATGGCAGTCTACACGGCACAGAGAAGCGACGCCCGGTATATCGCGGACGAAGACATCCGGAATCTCTTTCTTGAGATTTATGATATCTGCGACAATCAGGGCTACTTGAAAAGCGCCTCGGGAAAAGGATGGTCGAACCGCGTCTCCCACTTTGGGGATCATTATGACTGCATTCAGATCGACAACCTGCGTCCGATGGTAAGCGCGTTCGCCAGGGAGCGGTATGGGGACGACCTGGTCAGTGCCAGCAGCTATGGAGACCAGGTCATGAACACCATCAACCATTCCATCATTCCGCACAACCTTCCTGAGATCGCCTGCACATTTGCAGACAATTTTATATCCGGACTTGTCACCACCGTCGCCCAGCGCAGTCCTCTGCTGATATGGTACAGTCTTTTGGCCTATCTGTCCTATATCGCATTGCTCCTGTGGCATTTTATGGTGGTAAAGGATGCGGACGTTGTCTTATTTGCCTCGTTCGTACTGATCTCCATTGTCATAAATGTAGGGCTGGTATCCATGGTCATCTTCTGTCAGACAAGATATACGATCTATAATATGGCTCTGTTCTACATCAGTCTCCTGCTCATGCTGCAGGAACCTGTCCGCAGGATCCTGTCCCGCCGCAGGAAGAGCTAAAACATCTGCATTTGAACAATAAAGACATATTTGCGCCGATTTGCCATACATTTATAGAGAGCAAAACAGTCGGAGCCGTAATATGTCAAAGATTACCAAGACCGCATGCAGCAATATCCGCACTTATCTGAATCCAAAGTATCTGAAAAATCCTGTTATCACCGGCACCTTTTTCCTCACAGCTGCCGGGATCGTCACAAAACTGATCGGGTTTTTTTACCGCATTTTCCTGTCGAGGGTTTTCAACGAGGAAAGTCTTGGAATCTTTGGGCTTATCTCACCGATCATGATGCTCGTACACGCCGTGTGCGCAGCGGGGATCCAGAATGCAGTCACCCGCTTTGTGGCAGCATCCAGAAAAGACAGGGCAGCCGAGGCGTACAGCTATCTGTTTACCGGGATCGCGATCTCCCTCCTGCTCTCGGGCTCCATGGCTTATGTGATCTTCAACCAGGCGCCATTGATCGCGGTCAGCATCATCGGGGAGAGGCGGTGCACCTCGCTGCTGCGCATCAGCGCCCTGTCCTTCCCTCTCGCCACGCTGCATTCCTGTATCAACGGCTTCTTCTACGGGCGAAAGAGAGCAGCTATCCCGGCCTGCTCCATGATCATAGAGCAGGCCTGCCGTGTCCTCACGGTCTACATCCTGTTCAGGCTATCTGTCCAGACAGGCTTGAACGTATCGCTATCCTATATATGTATAGGCCTTCTTGCCGGCGAATTTTCCTCGGCGCTTTTTTCGTGTTTTATGCTCGCGATCAAACCCGATCACGCAGACTTTTCCATGCGCAGATCCCTATCCTGCCGCAAGGGGATCTCCATCCTGTCACTGGCACTGCCCATCAGCCTCAACAGGGTCTGCATCAGCTTTATCTCTACCATAGAAACCATACAGCTTCCCAAGATGCTTGTAGCCAGCGGTCTTACCACCTCCGACGCCCTGTCCGTCTACGGCGTCTTTTCAGGAATGGCGCTTCCGCTCATCATGTTCCCGAGTGCTTTCACCGGCTCCGCCGCTTCCCTTCTGCTCCCGTCCGTGTCAGAGGCGCAGGCGCAGGGCAACAAAAAGAGGATCCAAAAAACAATCTATCTGACGATCGTTCTCTGCTTTTTGCTCGGTGTCATGTGCTTCCTGTTCTTCTTCACATTTGCCGAGATCCTGGGAAGAGTCCTTTTCGACAGCGGCATTGCAGCCAGCCAGATCCGCGCGCTCTCCTTCGTCTGCCCCTTCCTGTACATGTCGGGCACGCTCTCCAGTATCCTGCACGGTCTGGGCAAAACCGGCATCACATTCGCATTTAACCTGGCAAGTATGCTGTTCCGGCTTGGCTTTGTATTTCTCGCAGTCCCGCTGATCGGTTTCTCCGGGTACATATACGGCACCCTAATCAGCCAGATATTTTATGATTTTCTAATTATTCTTGCGTTGAGACACTATTTGTTATATGATAAAAAATAGCGGCCGGCATTCCGGCTGCCTGGAGCGTGTTTGAAAATGCTCTAAAATACGAAAGGAGTCCAGACAATGAGTTTTGAATTTATAAAAAAACTGCCAACTCCTGATCAGATCAGGGCGGAATATCCCGTCCCTGACGCGATGCAGGAGTTAAAGAAAAAAAGGGACCAGGCGATCAGCGACGTCCTCACCGGCAGATCGGACAAGTTCCTTGTGATCATAGGTCCCTGCTCTGCCGACAACGAGGACGCCGTCTGTGAGTATGTCTCCAGGCTCGCCAGAGTCAATGAGAAGGTCAACGACAAGCTGATCCTGATCCCGCGCGTCTACACCAACAAACCAAGGACAACCGGCGACGGATACAAAGGGATCGTGCACCAGCCAGACCCGGAGAAGGAGACGGACTTCTTAAAGGGCATCATCGCTATGCGAAAGATGCAGCTGCGCGTGATCAACGAATCGGAACTGACTGCCGCTGACGAGATGCTCTACCCTGAAAACTGGGGATATGTATCCGACATCCTGTCGTATGTCGCGATCGGCGCCCGCTCCGTGGAGGATCAGCAGCATCGCCTTGTCGTCAGCGGTTTTGACGTGCCTGCCGGAATGAAAAACCCGACAAGCGGTGACTTCAGCGTCATGCTCAACTCCGTGTACGCCGCACAGCACCCCCACCCGTTCATCTACCGTGGCTGGGAAGTCAACACGACAGGAAATCCGCTCGCGCACACGATCCTGCGCGGCGCAGTGAACAAGCATGGCAGCAATATCCCAAACTATCACTATGAGGATCTGATGCGCCTGCTGGAGAAATACAATGAGCGCGACCTGGTCAACCCGGCATGCATCATCGACGCGAACCACAGCAATTCCAACAAGCAGTTCAAGGAACAGATCCGGATCGTGCACGAGGTCATGCACTCCCGCAGGACCAACAGTGAGCTGTCAGATCTCGTGAAGGGCGTCATGGTCGAGAGCTATATCAAGGAGGGCAGTCAGAAGATCGGAGAACATATTTACGGAAAATCCATCACAGATCCATGTCTTGGCTGGAAGGACACGGAGGACCTGATCTACAGGATCGCTGATTTTATATAAATATGAATATCACAAATAAAGAAGTAAAGTACATAAAAAACGCAGGCCGTGAGCCTGCGTTTTTTATGCAATCTTATCCTCTTGGATGCGCCTTCGCATACACCTCCCTGATGCGGTTGTGCGTCAGGTTCGTATAGACCTGTGTCGTCGAAATGTCAGAATGACCCAGCATCTCCTGGACACTTCTCAGATCTGCACCATTCTCTACCAGATGCGCAGCAAAAGAATGGCGAAGCGTATGCGGTGTGATATCTGCCACAATGCCGGCTTTCTTTGCATAGTATTTGATCAGCTTCCAGAAGCCTTGTCTACTCATCGGCTGTCCCGAACAGTTCACAAACAGGATCTCAGAATGCAGATCAAACAGCATGACATCACGCGCTTTTTCAAGATAATTTGTCATTGCTTTCCTGGCGGCAGCACCGAACGGTATCACTCTCTCCCTGCTGCCATCCCTGCAGATGATAAACCCCATCTGCATATTCACATCAGAAACCTTCAGGGTAATCAGTTCCGTCACGCGAATTCCTGTCGCATATAAGAGCTCCAACATGGCCTTATCGCGAATCTCTTTGAGAGTATCTCCCTTTGGCTGCTCCAGAAGCCAGATCACTTCCTCCGGAGTCAGAATCTCAGGCATCTTTTTCTCAATCTTCGGAGCCTTCAACCCATCAGACACGTCTTTTTCCACAACGCCCTCTTTGCACAAATAGTGGAAGAACGCTTTTATAGAAGCGACATTTCTGGATATGGTTGCAGCTGCAAAATGATTGTCACCTAAATACACAATATAGGATTTCAGGATCTCTGATGTGATGCCATTCACATCGGAGATATCCCTT
>ERZ778517.1598-NODE-1598-length-16198-cov-4.573314_pt1 | contig 16198 bp, 9 predicted proteins | sample MGYA00510341_ERZ778517 | MGnify/ENA primary metagenome ERZ778517 (study PRJEB29527, sample SAMN07138964) | mouse gut metagenome | material: feces | host: mouse | place: China:Nanjing | collected 2016-01-25 ... | reverse complement strand
GCCGACGACCTGACGGTCATATTCTCGTCGTCGGACGAAAGCATTGCCACCGTCGACCAGAACGGCACAATCCGCGGCATCAAACCCGGCGAGGCCATTATCACCGCCCAGAACCCCTTCGGCTTCCAAATCTACAACACCGTGGCATCGGTACAGGTGAATGTAATCCCCGAGCTTATAAAGGTTTCGAAAATCGACATAGAGAGCACCACCCCCGCCAGCGAGGACGGCAAGTACTATGTTACCGACGAACTCCAGCTCAAAGCCACTATCAGCCCCGACGACGCCACCTACCCCCGTGTAATCTGGAGCAGTGCCGACGAGAACATCGCCACCGTCGACCAGAACGGCAAAATGATATGCAAAGGCGTAGGCACGGCAGTGATTTACGCCACCTCGACCGACCGCAGCGGCGTTCGCGGCGAGTTCCGCCTCGACATCGACAAGTACATAGCTGCCACCGGCATATCAATCAAGCCTCTCGACGAGTCGGTATGCATCAACTACGGCTCATTCGCTCTTGATGTGACCTACGAGCCCACCGGCGCAACGGTAGGCTCGGTAGAGTGGACTTCAGACGACGAAAGCGTGGCCACCGTACACCGAGGCATTGTTACCCCCACCGGCTTCGGCACCTGCAACATAGTTGCGACATGCCTCGAGAACGGCGCAATGGCAAGCGTGTCGGTGACCGTAGAACCCGGCCTCTACATCTGGGATGCACGTTCGCAGTGGAAACGCTGGATTGTCACCAACGCCGACGCACCCGACATACGAGGCGACAAGACCTGGCACGTACAGTTCAAGAACCCCGGCGAAGGCAAGAAATGGCGCCGCGACATCAAGATTGACTGCAACAATAAGAACCTGTTCGAGATGCGCCTCAAGAGCTATCCCGTCCTGGCCGTGCGCATGACCAAGCTCAACGGCGGCAACGCCACCCTCGACTGCGTGATTGACGGCTACGGCAATGCCGGCAACCCGAACCCCAAGAACGGTATCGACCTTGGCGACGGCACACAGCTGCTGATTTACAACCTCGGTAAGGCCAAGAACTACGAGGGCTTAGACCAGGCACTGTTCCGCGTGTTCCAAATCAAGCTCGCCGACATACCCTACGACAACATGACCGATGCCACGGCGTTCTACGACGTCTACTGGATACGGACATTCAAGAGCGAGGACGAAGCCAAAGCATTTGCCAACGACCAGGTAGCCCGAGGCGAATAAGCAAACCAAAGCCCCCAAACCGCATGAGCCCCCCTGCACCGGGGGAGCCGTGCGGCGGGGCAACCAACCAACAACATTCAAAAAGGACAATGAAAAAATTCTTTTCCATCATAATGGCCGGAGCAGCCCTTCTCGCTGCCGGAGCCTGCTGCGAAATCGAGGACGGCACAACCGACATCGACAGCTGGCCCATGCCCAAAAAGACCTACGACCCGCAGGTTTACACCATCAAGCACCCCGCCATGCTCCATAGTGCCGACGACATTGCCTACACCAAGGCGCACCTGGGCCAGGCCCCCTGGAGCGACGCCTATCAGAAACTGCTCACCAGCGGTTTTTGCGATGTGACCTACAAGGCATCGCCCGTTGCCATCCTTGCCCGCCTCGATGCCGGCAACTGGGGCGACGGCGGCGGCCGCTGGGACGACGCAGGCATCCGCGACCTCTACTACCCCGGCATACACAACAACTACACCAATTTCTTCCGCGACTGTGCCGCCGCCTACCAATTAGCGCTCAAATGGCAGCTTTCGGACGACGCAGCAGCCGCCGCAACCGCATGCAAAATCCTCGAGGACTGGGCAGCAGTGAACAAGGGCATACTTGTCGGCCGAGGACCCCGCTTCAAAGACGAGGTCGTCGACCCCAACGAGTACCTGATTATGTTCCAAATCCATCAGGCCGCCAACGCCGCCGAACTCCTGCGCAACTATAACGGCTGGGGCGAGAGCGACAAGTTCAAGGCCGTATGTACCTGGCTGTCGGACAGCTTCGCACCTTTCTGCTCGAAGTTCCTTGCCAGCAACATCTACGACCACTCGTGGATGAACTGGGACCTCGCGTCGATGACCGCCCTCCTCTCCATCGGCATCCTCACCGAGAACCAGGACATGATAAACGAAGCCATACTCCACTTCAAGCAGGGCGAAGGTCCCGGCTGCATCATGGGCAAGGGCGTAATCGCCGTTTACGATGACCCCTCGGGCACAGGCGAGAAACTCGCACAGGGCAACGAGTCGGGTCGTGACCAGGGCCACAACGTACTGTGCGCCGCCATGGTGGGAACTTTCTGCCAGATGGCATACAACATCGGCGAAGACCTCTTTGCCTTCGAGGACGCCCGCGCCATAGCATTTGCCCAGTACATTGCCAAGTACAACATTGTCAAGCCCGAAATCGGCACTGACTACAACAAGAACAATCTCTCGGCGGCTTCGTTCCGCTATGCCGAAAGCACCATACCGTTCACCGAGTACACCTACAGCGGCAACCTGATGACGGTAATTTCGGGCGCGGGCCGAGGCGAAATTCGCCCCTGCTGGGACCTTTGGAACGGCTATTGCAAGAGCCACGGAGTGAAAGCGACCTATATCAAAGAGATGGCCGACATGTTCCGTCCCGACGGCGGCGGCGGTCACTACGGCGGTTCGTCGGGCGGCTTCGACCAGTTGGGCTTCTCCACACTGATGTACCACCGCGAGTAATAATTTCCGGCTAAAACACTTTAAATACCAAAAAATCATCCGGGGTTCGTATTATTTTGAGACATTATATATCAGAAGTATTATCGCCTCCTTTACTACGAACCCCGGAATTTATATTTACTAAACCTATCATGCGCATTTTCTCTACCCTATTGCTTCTAAGTGCCCTAAGCTGCGGCGCCACCATAGTCACCTACCCTGCCGGGGCCGGTGTAGAAACAATCAACGACTATACTGTCGAAGTACGTCAGAATGGTGGCACATGGCAGCCTGTAGCCGTATACCCTGTCAAGGTCGACGAAGTGCGCGACACCAAACACTGCGTCGAGACGGCCTCGATGGCCTATTTCGACTTCGACGGCACGGTCGACGTGCGCGTCATCCACAACCGGGGCGCCGTCTGTAACGGCCGCATACGCCCCCTCTCCTACAATATCACGCCGGCGGTGAGCGGCGACACTCTCACCTTCCCGCTCGACAGGCCCCGCAACATCTCGGTCGAGGTCAACGGCGACATTTTCCACAACCTACACCTCTTTGCCAACCCTCTCGACACACACCGCCCCACGGCGAAGGAAATCAAGCGTGCCGGCAAGAAGGGCAGCAAACTCATATATTTCGGACCCGGGCTGCATGAAATCGAGGGCAATACGATGCGCATACCCTCGGGGGCGACCGTATATATCGACGGGGGCGCCCGCGTATGCGGCACCCTGGTAGCCGACAGCGCAAGCGACATACGCTTCTATGGCCGTGGCGAGGTACACCCCGCCGGGCGCGGCGAGGGCGTGTATGTCAAACGCTCGAAGAACATCAAGGCCGAGGGCATAATCGTGACACAGATACCCGTCGGCGGCAGCGACTCGGTAGATATAAAGAACGTGAAATCTATCAGCTCCTACGGCTGGGGCGACGGCATGAACGTATTTGCCAGCGACAACGTGCACTACGACGGCGTATTCTGCCGCAACAGCGACGACTGCAGCACCGTCTACGCCACTCGCAAGGGCTTCGTGGGCGGCTGCAAGAACATAAGGATGGAAAACTCGACCCTGTGGGCCGACGTGGCACACCCCATAATGATAGGGCTGCACGGCAGCGCGACCGAAATAGGGCCCGACGCGCCGTCGGACACCATCCAAAACATAACATACCGTAACATCGACATACTCGACCAACAGGAAAAACAGCTTGACTACCAGGGCTGTTTCGGCATAAGCTGCGGCGACAACAACATCGTGCGCGACCTTACCTTCGACGACATCCGCGTAGAGGATTTCCGACAGGGACAGCTTATAAACATACGCATATTCTTCAACAAAAAATACTGTGCGGCGCCGGGCCGGTGCGTCGAAAACGTGCTTTTCAAGGACATAGTATACAACGGCGGCCACAGCGAGCTGTCAATCATAGCGGGCTATGACGAGACCCGCAAGGTAAGCGGCATCACGTTCGACAACCTCGTAATCAACGGCGTAAAAATCAGCGACGACATGCCCGGCAAGCCCAAGTGGTACAAGACCGGCGACATGGCCCGCATATTTATCGGCGAACACGTAGAAAATGTAGTATTCAAATGAAAAAGATAGTCACCATACTGGCAAGCCTCGCCGTCGGCATCTCGGCCACGGCCGGCATCAAGCATCCCTCGCTGCTATTCACGCCACAGCGCGTAGAGGCGGCACAAAGAACACTCAAGACCGACACCGCCATGGCCTCGGCCTGGCAGAAAATACTCGCCGAGGCCGACGCGCAGCCCGAAAGGGGCGACGTGCGCAAGCTCGAATACCCGGCACTGGCCTATCAGATGACAGGCGACCGCAAGTATGCCGACAAAATCCGCGAGGTACTGCTAAAGACAGCAAAAATCAAGTCGTGGGGCGACCGCGAGATGCTTGCCCGCAAGCCGGCATGGCGCTCCGAGCTGCAGATGGCACACCGCGCCTTCCAACTCGCCCTGGCCTACGACGCCGTATACGACATACTCAGCCCCGCCGACCGCAAGGAAATCGCCGGGGGTCTCTACAACCTGGCCGTCGAACCTCTGCTCGGCGACTGGCTTGCCGAACCCACGCGCATACACTCGCTCAACTCGATGGGCCACAACTGGTGGACCTCGTGCGTGGGCATGGGTGCCATACTCGGCCTGGCCATAAGCAATGAAATCCCGCAAGCCGGCAAACTGGCCGAGCAGGCCGTCGAGGCCCTGCCCGAGTGGTTCGACTTCGCCGGCGACATAATACAGCACAAGCCCAAGACCTTCGACCGCGACGGCGGCATGTACGAGAGCATCAACTATGCCAGCTTCGGCACCACCGAGGCCCTGCTGCTGCGCATGGCATGGCTCAACTCGCACCCCGGGGCCAAGCTCGAGGACATACCCCAGATGCGGCAGTTGGCATCGTTCTTCTGCCACGTGGCCTACCCGCGCACCGGCCGGCTCTACAGCATCAATTTCGGCGACAGCCACAAGAACATCACCGGAGAAAGCTCGATGTACCTTGCCTACGCCATGGGGGCCGAAGACCCGGCAACACTGTGGTATGGCAAGCAGGTAGAGCCAGGCCAGCACCGCGAGGGCTTCCCACTACACTTCCCGATGGGCTTCCTCTACACCCCCGAACTGGCCAAGGCCCCCTCGGCCCCCGCGCTCCCCACCTCGCACCTGTGGAAGGACTTCGGCTGGGCCACGATGCGCGACTCGTGGGACAAGGACGCCACCATGCTTGCCGTGAAGTCGGGCATGACCTGGAACCACTCGCACGCCGACGCCAACTCGTTCATAATTTTCCACAAGGGTACCGACATTATCAAAGATGCGGGTAACTGCGGCTACGGCAAGCCCGAGTACAGGAACTATTTCTTCAAGTCCGACGCCCACAACGTTGTCAAATTCAACGGCGAGGGCCAGCCCCGTTACCAACAGTACCACGGCACGATGCTGCCCGGCAGCGTGAGCGGCCTTGTCGACGGCGGCGACATCAAGTATGTCCTTGCCGACGGCACGGGGCCTATGTCGCATGCCTTCGACCGCAATTTCCGTCACTTCCTGTGGTTCGACGACGTAATCTACGTGATTGACGACATACACAGCCACGAGCCGGGTGAATTCGAATGGCTCTGGCACCCTGGCGGCAAGGCCACCAAGCGAGGCTTCGACCTCGAAGTGACCAACGGCAACTCGTCGGTCGCCGTGCGTCCGCTCTACCCCGCGCCCCTGGCACCGAGCAACTTCGTACACGACTACCCCGAAAACATGTACTGGGAAGTGCTCGAAGGCCCGACCGAGGACCTGTCGGGCACGGAGGAATACTACTCGTTCAAGCTCCCCGGCACGACCGACCGCGTGAAGGGAGTGACCGCCATCATTCTCAAAGACAGCCCCGACGACAAGAACCTGCCCGTGATTGAACGCCGCGAGGGCAAGGACTGGCTCGGACTTCGAATAAAGAAAGATGGGAAAGTCACCGACCTGTATATCAACCAACTTGCCGACGGACGCCTGATGCACCTCAATTCGTGGATAGATGCCGACGGTTGGACGACCGACGCCTACATGTTTGCCGTCAGCTACCCCGAGGGTGGCGACCCCGCCAAACCCGAACGCCTCTTCATAGGCCACGGCAGCCTGCTCAAACGCGGCGACAAGGACGTGCGCATGTCGAGCCTTTCGAAACTCAACCTCATAGCCTCGGAAAAAGACGGCACCCTCAGGCTCGACATAGCCGGTCAGCCGCGCCTCAACCTGGGTTACCGCAGCAATGCCCCCAAGGTGACAGTAAACGGCAAAACCATAAAGACAGAACGAAAGAACGGCCTAATCAAAATCAGCAGCAAAAAATGAAACACACACTCCTGGCATGCGCCCTTGCCGCACTCCCCATTGCGGCGGCGGCAACACTCAACGTATACCCCAAGGGGCGCACCAACATGCCCCACAACGATGATTTCACCGTCAAGGTACGCACAATCGGCGGTCAGTGGCACGACTTGTTCGAGTACAAGGTGCAGGTCGACATGGACCGTGTGCAAGACGCCTCGATGGTGCAGTTCGACATGGACGAGCCTGTCGAAGTCATGGTCAAGAAAAACAACGGTGATTTCAGCCGCGTAGAGGTTCGTCCCCGCCAGCGCGGCATATCGGCCACCCGCACCGGCGACGTTGTCACCTTCCGCCTTGACAAGCCGGAGTATCTCTCGGTAGAGTTCGACGGCGACAGGCTCCACAACCTGCACCTGTTCGCCAACCCCGTCGAGACCGAAACGTACACCGAAGGCTCGAAAACGGTAATGTACTTCGGTCCCGGTGTCCATAAGCCCGAGGACCTGCCCAACAACCAGATACGCATACCGTCGAACACTACCGTTTATCTCGCGCCTGGTGCCGTGGTAAGGGCAAAGCTGCTTGTCGACCATGCCGAAAACGTAAAAATCCTCGGTCGCGGCATACTCGACCATCCCATACGCGGCATAGAGGTTACCGACTCGCGCAATGTGACCATCGACGGTGTTACAGTGGTCAACCCCGACCATTACACCGTATTTGGCGGGGGGGCGCAGCATGTAACGGTACGCAACCTCAAATCGTTCAGTACCCGTGGCTGGAGCGACGGTATCGACATGATGTGCTGCAGCCATGTAGACATCGAAAATGTGTTTATGCGCAACAGCGATGACTGCATAGCGCTCTACAACCACCGCTGGCTGTGGTACGGCGGCAGCTCCGACATCAGCGTCAGCCGCGCCGTGCTGTGGGCCGACATCGCCCACCCCATCAACATAGGCGGCCACGGCGACCCCGACAACGAGCAGGGCGAGGTTATAGAAAGCTTGAAATTCAAGGATATCGACATACTAGAGCACGACGAGGACGACCCTCCATACCGTGGCTGCATGTCGATTGTAATAGGTGACAACAATATTGCCCGTAACATCACATTCGAGGATGTCCGCGTTGAAAACATACAGGAGGGGGCTCTCTTCCATATTGACATAATTTTCAACCCCAAGTACAACAAGACCCCCGGCAAGAGCATCAGCGACATAACGTTCCGCAACATAAGCTATACCGGCTACGGCGAGTCACCCTCGATTCTGATGGGCTACGACGAAACACGCCTTGTCGAGAATGTGACTTTCGACAATGTTACAATCAACGGCCAGCGCCTCACTTCGCTCGAAGGGTTCGACACCAACAAGTTTGTAAAAAACATACGCTTCAAGTAAAACCCTGATGCGACACATCCTCACAGTCCTTGCCGTGTTTGCAGTAATTATGACAAGTGCGGCAGGGAGTTTCGAGTATAAGACCACGGTGAATGGCGTGGCCACAGAAACCGGCAATAGTGCCACCGGTTACCTATGGACCGGCGGCAGTGCCGACAGCCTCCGCGCCCTCGTGTTCGCATTTCAGAACATGAACGAGGAAACGCTCTTCCGCAGCGACAAATTCCGCGAAGCCATGGCATCGCGCAACATCGGCATACTGTGGATAGCCCCCGGTTTCGGCCAGGAGTGGGACGTCATGCAGGGCGTACAGAAGCCATTCGACAGGCTGCTTGCCGACCTCGCCGCCAAGAGCGGCCACGGCGAACTGGCGTCGGTGCCGCTAATCCCCTTCGGCCATTCCGCCCAGGCCACCATGCCTTGGAATTTCGCCGCGTGGAACCCCGGGCGCACACTATGCATCATCTCCTTCCACGGCGACGCGCCGCGCACCAACCTGTGCGGCTACGGCAGGGCCAATGTGGAGTGGGGCCGCAACCGCAACATCGACGGCATACCGGGGCTCATGATTATGGGCGAATACGAGTGGTGGGACGCGCGCCTGAGGCCCGCGCTGGCCTTCAGGATGATGTATCCCGGCTCGTGCGTCAGCTTCCTCGGCGACACCGGGCGCGGACACTTCGACCTGGGCGAGGCTACGACCGACTACATCATAAAATTCATCGACAAGTCGCTGCAATACAGGCTCGGTGACGGCAAACTCGTCAAGCTCGACCCTGCCAACGGCTGGCTTGCCGCCAAGTGGGAGCCGGGCCAGACGTCGCGCCCTGCCGCAGCACCGGCAAAGGACTACGGGGGATGCCGGCACGAGGCATTCTGGTATTTCGACGAAGAGATGGCGCGGCTCACCGAGGCGCGCTATGCGACAGCCTCGGACAAAAAACCGCGATATATCAATTATTTGAGTGACGGGGGCCGCTTGTGCGTATATAAACCAGACGCACACTGCAAGGTATCGGCATCGGTAAGGCCCGACAAAGACGGGATATTCGAAATCAAGGCAGTATTTACCGACCCGGCGCGCACCGCAATCGTCGGAGACGACCCGTCGCCAATCAAGGTCAACTACGTCAGCGGGCCGGCCATACAGCTTGCCCCGGGCAAATTCAAAGTCGACTACGGCCACCCGACGTGGGACAACCCGAAGCGCCGCGCCAAGGTGACACTCGCCGCCGAGGCACCGGCCGACGACGAATACAAAGAATGTGTGCAGGAAATAGAAATCACGCTAAACACTGACCGATGAAACTGCGACTGACTATATTATTGGTATTACTGACAGCGGCATCACTGACACTGACCGCGAGGGACTTCGCGCATCCAGGACTATCGTATACCGAGGGCGACATCTCGCGTATGAGGGAGATGATATCGGCCGGACAAGTGCCGCACGCCAAGACTTTCGAAGCATTGAAATCAAGCCCCTACTCGGCAGTAACCGGCAAGGAGTTCGCCGCGATAAGCTCGATACCCGAGGGCAGGTTCAACAATACCGTCGGCGTCGACGGTCGCTGCATCCACGACCTCGCCCTGCTCTACCGCCTGACCGACGACAGCCGTTATGCCGACGAGGCCGTGCGCCGGCTGAACCGCTACAACAAGCTCACCAATTGCAGCGCGCGCGGCACAGCACCGCTCGACAACGGCAAAGTATACCTGATGCTCGAGGGCGCAGAACTGCTGCGCGACTATCCGGGATGGGCCGAGGCCGACCGCCGGGCCTTCGCCGACATGCTCGTGCACCCCGGTTACAGCGACACGGCCTTCCCGGCATCGCACCGCGACGGATACAACGACGCAGCCAACGACGTGACATTCTACTGGAACATCTACAATTTCGACACTGGCCGCTGGGGCAACCAGGGGCTGTGCGCGGCGAGGGCGCTCATGGCAATGGGCATATTTCTCGACAACGAAAAGATGTATGACCGCGCCCTGCGGTATCTCCGAGGGCTCGAGGCCCGTGCCGACGACCTGCCGTATTCTAACTTCTGGCCCGAGAGGAAGGACCTGAGGTCGGAAAGCGAATACCTCCGCGACTACAACGTGTCCTGGCGCGAAGGCGAAAGCCAGTTCATATCCGACGAAGCCCTTGCGAACTACATATACCGTAACGGCCAGTGCCAGGAAGCCTGCCGCGACCAGGGTCACACTATGTTCGGCCTGGGCCTGTACTGCGACCTTGCCGAAATGGCGCACAACCAGGGCGACGACCTCTACGGCGACCTCGGCCACCGCATACTCGACGGACTCGAATATGCCTGCCGCTACAACCTGTCGCCGATGACAGGCGATGCGTGGATGCCTTCGGGCTACAGCGACAAGGAAGCGGACTGTACTTTGGTCAACGGCATTTTCTACCTCGCCGACAGCCGTTCGCAGCGCTGGTCGGCACTGCGCCCCACCCCCGACCGCGACAACGCATTTTCATGTGTCAGGTACCTCTCGCAGGCCCTCGCCCACTACGGCGCGCGCAAAGACCTCGACCCGGGGAGGGTGCACTGGCTGCGCCTTGCCGCAGAGCACATAATCGGCGACGGCATAGAGGACTGGGGCGCGCCCGGCCACCACTACGAGTGGAAGGGCTGGGGCACGCTGACAAAACTCGTGCCCGCCGGCAACGAGGCCTCGGTCATCGTAACGCCCCGCGAAACCGTGCGGGCGCGCTACTACGGCCTGGACGGAATAGAACAAAACCCCGACAAGCTCGACCACGGGCTGTATATAGTCAGAGATGCCGACAGGAGCCATCTCGTATTTATAAATAAATAAACGGACATACCATGAGGAGCATATCGATAACCCTGGCGGCACTAAGCATGCTTACAGCCGCCGCGCAGACACAGGCCGTACTGACCGTAGTCAGCCCCGACGGCAACAACGAGATAAAATTCAGCAAACCTGGCAAGGAACTCACCTACAAGGTTGCATACAAGGGCAGCGACGTCATACTGCCGTCGCGCGCGGGCCTCGAGATTGACAACCGCGTATGGGAGATGGCCCTGGGCAAGCGCGACCTCGCGCAACCCGACTGCTGGATGGACCTGCTCACCGTCGACAGCATAAGCCATGGCGTGGGCGTAGACACGACATGGACACCGCTCTACGGCGAACGCTCGACCGTGCGCGACCATTACAACAGCGGCACACTGCACCTGAGCCGCAAGGACAAGAGCGACTACCGCCTCGACATAGAGGTTCGCGCCTACGACCAGGGCGTCGCATTCAGATACTTCTTCCCCGAACATCCGGCGGCAATATTCCACAAGGTCGTCGGCGACCTGACCGACTACACATTCCCTGCGGGGGTAAAGGCGTTTTCGGAACAATGGGCCCAGGCCCGCTTCGACGTCGGCCCCGTGGACTCCATATCCGAGCCTGTCGAGCGTGCCCTGACCCTCGAACTGCCCGACGGCAAGTGGCTGGCACTGCTCGATGCCGACGTCGACGACTGGTGCCTGACCAAGTTCCGCGCACGCCGCGACAAACCATCGACACTCGAATCAGTCATGTACTCGCCCGTCGACATAGTGACATACTACGCCACGCCGTGGAAAATAATAATGACCGCCGACACCCCGGGCAAATTGCTCGAGAACAACGACATAGTCTTGAACCTCAACCCACGTGCCGACGGCGATTTCGCCTGGGTAAAGCCCGGCAAAATAATGCGCTGCACCAAGATTGACACTGAGGCCGGCCTGCGCAACATCGACTTCTGCGCCGAGCACAACATACCCTACATGCTCTTCGACTGGCTGTGGTACCTACCCTGCACGAGCCACGACGGCGACGCCACAAAGGTGGTCGACAAGCTCGACATGAAGCGCGTGGTCGACTACGGCAAAGAAAAAGGCGTGGGCGTATGGCTCTACGTAAACCAGCACGCCCTGATGAAACAAATGGACGAACTCTTCCCACTGCTGCGCCAATGGGGCATCGTGGGCGTGAAATCGGGCTTCGTGCAGTACGCCTCGCACCGCTGGGCCACATGGCTGCACGACATGGTGCGCAATGCCGCCGACAACCACCTGATGATGAACATCCACGACGAATTCCGTCCCTCGGGTTTCTCGCGCACGTACCCCAACCTGCTCACACAGGAAGGCATATGCGGCAATGAGGAATGGCCCGACGCGACACACAACACCATGCTGCCGTTCACACGCATGCTCAACGGTGCTGCCGACTACACAATCTGCTACTTCGACAAGCGACTCAAAAACACCCACGCGCACCAGTTGGCCGCATCGCTCATATTCTACAGCCCGCTGCAGACCATATTGTGGTACGACACGCCCGACCGCTATCACGGCGAACCCGAAATAAAATGGTTCGAAGACCTCGCCACGACATTCGACGACAGCCGCGTGCTGTCGGGCTACCCCGGCAAGGGCATAACCATGGCGCGCCGCAAAGGCAGTGACTGGTGGGTAGGCGTAATGGCAAACAACGACGGCGGTCACGAAGAAGTCTCGCTCGACTTCCTCGAGCCCGGCAAGAAATACATAGCCGAAATATATACCGACGGCGGCGAAAAAGTCAAGACTGCGACGCACGTAGCCATTGACACCAAGAAGGTTACGTCGAAAGACAAACTAAAATTCGACCTCGTCCCTCGCGGTGGCGCCGCCATAAAATTCACAGCCATTTAGGTGTAGCACGGCTGTCATGCGTATTATAGAGTGATGATAGTGTAAGACATAACAGGTACAATTTCTAAGGTAAATAGATTTCATTTTAAAATTTTGACCACATGAAAAGATTGATGTCGATTTCGCTGCTCCTCGGTGCCACGCTTGCCATTTACGCAGGCAACGGGCAGCTTGTATCGAACCCGGCCAACATCAACGGCAAGGAGTACACCAATCCTATCATTCATGCCGACTACTCCGACCCCGACGCGGTAGCCACACCCGACGGCAAGACATTCTATATGACAGCGTCGAGTTTTTCTGACGCTCCAGGCCTCCCCATACTCAAATCGAACGACCTCGTCAACTGGACGCTCGTCAACTACGCCCTCGGCGCCGTGCCCCCGACAGAATATTACGCCGCCGCCCCCCGTCACGGCAAAGGCGTATGGGCACCGTGCATACGCTACCACGACGGCGAATACTACATCTACTGGGGCGACCCCGACTTCGGCATATACATGATTAAGACCGCCGACCCCGAGGGCCAGTGGAGCGAACCGCTGCTCGTCAAGGCCGGCAAAGGGCTTATAGACCCCTCGCCGCTGTGGGACGAAGACGGCAAGGCATACCTGTCGAACGGCTGGGCCGCATCGCGTGCAGGATTCAACAGCATACTCACGCTGAGCGAGATGACACCCGACGGCACGGCCATAATATCGCAGCCGCGCATAATATTTGACGGTAACGACGGTGTCAACCACACCGTAGAAGGCACCAAGATGTACCGCAAGGGCGACTACTACTACCTTTTCGCCCCCGCCGGCGGCGTGGCCACGGGCTGGCAGCTCGTGATGCGCTCGAAAAACATCTACGGCCCCTACGAATCGAAAATAGTAATGTCGCAGGGCAAGAGCGACATCAACGGCCCGCACCAGGGGGCCTGGGTTAGCGCGCCCGACAGCTCGGACTGGTTCCTGCACTTCCAGGACAAGGGCGCCTATGGCCGCGTGATACACCTCAACCCCATGACATGGGCCGACGGTTGGCCCGTAATCGGCGTAGACAAGGACGGCGACGGCTGCGGCGACCCGGTGCGGAAATATAGAAAGCCTGTCACGGCCCCGGTCGTGCAGTGCAAGGACACGCCGATGCTCTACCAGTGGCACGCCAACTACAACGACTTCTACGGCTTCCCCACCGACCGCTCGATGATGCGCCTCTACGGCCACAAGGTGAGCGAGGGCTTCGTAAACATGTGGGAGGTACCCAACCTGTGGCTGCAAAAATTCCCTGCCGAGGAGTTCTCTATCACTGCCAAGGTACAGATTTCGGCCAAGTCGTCGTCGGAGGGCGTATCGTCGGGCATAATAGTCATGGGCTGGGACTACGCCCGCTTAGGACTAAAGAAAGTCGGCGAAAACTTCGAGATGCAGTTCGTGACCTGTACCGATGCCGAACAAGGCGGCCGTGAACATATCACAGACCTTGGCACAGTCAAGCCGACGCGAGTATATAACGCTGGCCTCTACCCCAACATGGAGTGCGACATATACCTGCGCGTGACCGTGACCCGTGGCGGCCAGTGCACTTTCGCATACAGCCACGACGGCAAGAAATATACCGATGCCGGCAAATTCAAGGCCCGTGCCGGCAAATGGATTGGCGCCAAGGCCGGATTTTACAGCATAACACCCGACAACATCGCCGACCGAGGTTGGATAGATGTAATCAGCTCGGACACAGTCATAAAGTAATCACACCATGCAATTTTTCAAGATACTTACCGGAACACTGACACTGCTCTGGAGCCTGCCGCTCGTCGCCGTGCCAGTCGATGTAGACAGCGACCTGGACTACTGCGACGCCCAGGTACACAAATCACTGGCTCAGCTCGGCAGCGACAAGGACTACACCATGATGCCGCGCAACATCAGCCCCGACGACAGCATGTGGCACTGCCGCAAAGCCTCCCCCGATGAGTGGTGCGCCGGCTTCTGGCCGGGCGTGCTGTGGTATGAGTACGAGTCGACCCGCGATGCCGCCATAAAGAAAGAGGCCGAGCGCTACACCGCCTCGCTCGAGTTCCTGTCGCAGCGCCCGGCCTTCGACCACGACCTCGGCTTCCTGATGTTCTGCAGCTATGGCAACGCCTACCGCCTGACCGGCGACGAAAACTACCGCCGCATAATCCTCGCCACCGCCGACACCCTGGCCACGCTCTACAACCCAAAAGTCGGCACCATACTGTCATGGCCCCGCAACATCGAGATGCTCGGCGGCCACAATACCATCATGGACAACATGATAAACCTCGAGATGCTTTTCTGGGCCTCGAAAAACGGCGGCAGCCACCGGCTCTACGACATAGCCGTAAAGCATGCCGAGACGACGATGAAGCACCACTTCCGCCCCGACGGCACATGCTACCACGTGGCAGTGTACGACCAAAAGAGCGGCAAGTTCATAAAGGGCATGACGCACCAGGGATATTCCGACTCCTCGACGTGGGCGCGCGGCCAGGCCTGGGCAATATACGGATATACCACGGTATATCGTGAGACACATAACAAAAAATTTCTTAACTTTGCAAAAAAAGTTACCGAAGCATATCTCTGCCGCCTACCCGACGACTATATCCCCTACTGGGACTTCGACGACCCGGCCATCCCCGACACCAGTCGCGACGCATCGGCTGCGGCAGTCGTGGCATCGGCACTGCTCGAGCTGCAACAATATGTCGACGCCGATACCGCCGCACGCTACCGCGAGGCCGCGACACGTATGCTTGCCTCGCTGGCAAGCGACAAATACCGCTCGGGCAATAGGAGGCCGTCGTTCCTCGACCACTCCACGGGGCACCGCCCGGCAGGCAGCGAGATTGACTATTCGATAATCTATGCCGATTATTATTACATAGAAGCCCTGCTTCGCCTTAAGAAATACAATGAACATAAAAACGTCCTCGCAACCCTCTAAACTCATTTCTGCTATAGCCATAGCAGCCTTCATGTCGTCGTGCAGCACGCCCGGCGGCATGAATGTCAAAGTAAGCAACCCGTCGGAAGACGCCCGCAGCGGCGAAATCGTAGAAATACCCGTTGCCGACATCGCCGAGCGCCTCGGCAACGGATATTACGCAGTCCTCGTCGACGATGAAGAAATACCGTCGCAAGTCACCTACGACTCGCTGCTGATATTCCAGGCCGACCTCGCGCCCAAAGCGACAGCCGAATATACAATCGTAGTGCGCGATACCCTGCCGGCTTACGACTCGAAGGCTCAGGGCCGTGTCTACCCCGAACGTGCCGACGACCTTGCGTGGGAAAACGACATCGTCGGTTTCCGCGCCTACGGCCCCACCACCCAACGAAAGGGCGAGAGGGCATACGGCTACGACATCTTCTTCAAATATCCCGACAAGGGACTTGTACTCGAAAAACTCTACGGGCCAGAAACAAGCCCCAAGACCTGGCAGACTGTAGACTCGCTACGCGCCATCTCGAACGAACAGGCCGAAGAATATATCAACTCCATATCATACCATATCGACCACGGTCTGGG
>ERZ778517.1587-NODE-1587-length-16297-cov-6.262652_pt1 | contig 16297 bp, 13 predicted proteins | sample MGYA00510341_ERZ778517 | MGnify/ENA primary metagenome ERZ778517 (study PRJEB29527, sample SAMN07138964) | mouse gut metagenome | material: feces | host: mouse | place: China:Nanjing | collected 2016-01-25 ... | reverse complement strand
TGTTTGGGGTAGAAGCCCCCGCTGTGATGCCCACCAGTTCTACAGAATTAGGTAATTCTAATTGCAGGTCTTCCAGTGTTTGTATATAGTAAGTATTCTCACATTCACTTTTACATAGTTCATAAAGTTTCCGTGTGTTGGAACTGTGAGTACCACCTATCACAATCATCACGTCAGCTCTGGCTGCAAGTTCAAGCGCTTCCTTCTGACGTTCTTCTGTTGCGTTGCATATGGTATTCGCAACAATTATATCATAACCTTTTTTTTGAAAAATTTCAACTAAATCTTTAAATTTCTTGTAGTTAAATGTCGTTTGTGACACAATACATAACTTTTCGCCTATTTCTGCGCGAAATTCTGTGGCTTCTTCCCACGATTCTATGACAACAGCCGGTGTCTTTGACCAGCCTTTGATTCCCTCCACTTCAGGGTGTCCGTCATTTCCAATAATAATAATCCGTCGGCCGTTCTCCGATTCCTTCTCGACAATTTTATGAATCCTTTTTACAAACGGACAGGTTGCATCAATGCATTCCAGTCCCTTCGCCGCTATCCGCTCACAAATGCTTTTGGGGACGCCATGGGAACGGATAATAATTGTTCCCTCATCAAGCGTTTCCAGTTCCTCCATGCTGTTCAGAACCTTTACCCCTTTATCTTCCAAGTCCTTCACAACTTCCTCATTGTGAATAATGGGACCATAGGTATATATTTTGTCCTTCCTGCCCGTCTGTTCGTAGACAGTATCCACAGCACGCCGCACGCCAAAACAGAACCCCGATGTTTTTGCCAATATTACTTCCATAATGTACCTCACACAGCACCATTTTTACTTTCTGCACATCTCAATGACAGCATCCGCCACCTGCTCTATTGTCATGTCTGATGAATCAATGAGCACGGCATCCTCCGCCTGCCTTAACGGCGAGAGCGCCCTGTGCATATCCTGGTAATCGCGTTCTATAATATCCTTTTCGATAACATCAAGGTCACATTCCTGCCCCTTTGCCCTAAGCTCCTCATATCGGCGCACTGCTCTTACATGACTGTCAGCTGTCAGATATATCTTCACATCCGCGTCCGGAAGAACGCACGTTCCGATATCTCTTCCGTCCATCACGACACTTTCCTTCTTTGCAAGTTCCTGCTGCAATTCCACAAGCTTTTTTCGTACATCCTTATTGGTACTGCTGGAAGATGCCATTTTCCCCACCGCCTCTGTACGGATAAGACCATTTACATTTCTTCCGTTCAGCCACACAATCTGCTCACCGTTCTCATAAGTTATCGTCACGTCCGCATCAGGCGCCGCCGCACTAATCCTGTCCTGTTCGTCCGCCCCGATTCCCAGTTCTGTAAAATAAAGCGCCATGGCGCGGTACATCGCTCCTGTGTCGACATAGATATATCCCTTTTTCTTTGCGATTAGTTTCGCAATCGTACTTTTTCCTGCCCCGGCAGGTCCGTCAATTGCAATATTACAGTTCATTCTTTCATTCTCCTATCAACATAGTTTTAACAAAATATATTTTTTCATTCATGGGAAGCCGCAGCGCTAAGTCCGGCCAGATATCCTGTCGACCATGCTATCTGGAGATTGAATCCACCCGTAAGTGCATCCACATCCATCACTTCCCCAGCAAAATAAAGACCCTTGACAAGCCTTGACTCCATTGTTGAAGGAGAAATTTCATTTGTCGCAACCCCCCCCTTTGTGATGACAGCCTCGTCAAATCCCCTTAATCCTGTTATTGTAAGCTCCATCTGCTTTATTGTACGGACAAAACAACCACGCTCCTCCCTGGTGATTTCGTTTACCTTCCTGTCCGGCTCAATTCCTGACAACATCGGCATTACTGGGACTAATTTTGCCGGAAAAAGACTCCCGATTACATTTTTGAACTGTTTATTCTTATTGTCGTCAAACTCCCTTAATATTCGCTTATCAAGCTGCTCAATGGTAAGTGCAGGCTTCAAATCAATGAAAAGCTTTGCCTCTTTCCCCATGTCTTGCCCGCTGCTCACCTTGTGCACATAATGGCTGCTTGCGCTAAGTATAAGCGGCCCGCTGACACCATAATGCGTAAAAAGCATTTCCCCAAAATCCGAGTAAATCTGTTTTCCATCCACTTCGACATATATCTGCACATTCCGCAATGACAATCCCTGTAATTCATGGCACCAGCTTTCCCTGACAGAAAATGGGACAAGTGATGGCACTGGCGGCACGATACTGTGCCCACATGTTTCCGCAAAACGGTAACCATCCCCGGTGGAACCTGTAAGGACATAGGAGCATCCACCTGTGGCAACAATCACTTTATCAGCTTTTCTCCCTGTTCTTTTTCCTGTCGCCTTGTTGTACAGTTCCACGCTGTCTGTCTGCATTGTACAAACGTTTTTATTCTTTCCTGATTTTTTTTTGCGCCGTTTCGCATTTAGATACTTATTTTCGTCATCATTTTCGTCTGCACCAGAGCCTTCAGAAATATTCTCAAGCTGCATTGTCCGTATATTTTTCACTTCCGTATTCAGATATACCTGTACCTTAAGTCTTTTGAGCTCCTGCTCAAGCGCCTTTATGATATCCGAACTGTGATCAGAAACCGGAAATACCCTTTGCCCCCTCTCAATTTTGAGCGGGCATCCCGCACTTTCAAAAAAACGCATGACCGCCTGGTTGTCAAAACCATACACTGCACTATAAAGAAACTTCGAATGCTCCATGACATTCCCAAAAAGCTCCTGAACCTCACAGGCATTTGTTACATTGCATCTTCCTTTGCCTGTGATAAATACCTTTTTTCCCAGTTTTTCATTTTTTTCTATTAATATGACATTATTTCCTGCGTCCACACCTGCCGCGGCAACTGCCGCCATCATACCGGCAGCGCCTCCGCCTATCACAACAATATCCGACATATCTACCGCTTTCTCCTCTGCCCCATCTGAGCCTGCAAGGGCGTATTAAGCATATCTTCATCTATAAAATTAATCTCGTCCTTCAGATAAACCTGATAATTATCCCATGCGTATTCAAGGGATTCCAGGCTCTTTTTCACATCATCCGGCCTTTTCAGGCAGAGTGCCACTACCAGTGCATTAATAAGGCTCAGAGGCGCAACGAGAGAATCCACAATGGAAACCATGTCACTTCTTGCCAGGAGATTGCACGACGAGTACAGGCACATCGGCGAATGTATCGTATCCGTAACCGTGATAACCTTTGCATTTTTATCATTTGCCATCTCCATCGCCTTCAGCGTCCGCATGGAATACCGTGGAAAGCTGATGCCTATCACTGCATCCTTCTCATTAATTCTGAGCATCTGTTCAAATGTTTCCGAAGTGCTTGTAGAGTCAAGCAGGTAGACATCCCCCCGAATCATGTTTAAGTAGAAATGTAAAAATTCTGCAAGCGGCTTGCAGCTTCTAAGCCCGATAATATAGATGTGCTTTGCCCCCAGTATAATGTCAACAGCTGTCTCAAATGCCTGCAAATCCACATGTTCCAAAGTATCTTCAATCTTTTCTATATCTGATTGCAGTACAGAGGTCAGTATTTCGGACTGTGAGCTTTTTCCATACTTGGCGCCAATATTCTGTACTGAATTCAGTTTCGTTTTGACCCACTCAGCCAACGCTTCCTGAAATTCCGGATACCCTTCATAGTCAAGCGCATATGCAAAACGGACAACCGTCGCCTCGCTTATCCCCACTGCTTTTCCCAGTTTTGCCGCAGTCATAAAAGCCGCCTGCTCATAGTGGTCTATGACAAAGGTTGCAAGCTTCTTATGACTTTTGCTCATTTTTTGAAATCTCTCGTTTATCCTTGATATGGTATCATACCTAACATTATCCATCAACAAACCTCAACACAGTTCCTTATGAACAGCTTTTATAAATATCCTTCAATAATTCTATAGTTTCCTCTTCCGTGAGGTCATAGTCACCAGTAAGAACCATACAGGCACACCCATGTATAAAAATCCACATCTTCATAAACAAGCCACTTGGATTCTGGCATCCTGCCGCCGCCGCCTTGTTGATTTCCCTGCTGACTGCTCCGGATTTCCCATTCAGGAGTTCGAAAAGCCCTCTCTCTCCCCTGTATTCTGATTGAAAAAGAAGCTGAAACAGCCTTCTCTCCTCTTTTGCGTAATTTATATATGCAAGCCCGAGATGTATAAACGGTGTATCCACATCCGACCTGTAATTTTCATAATAATTTCCAAAAGCCTCTATCGCTCTCTGATATATTTCTGTATAGAGCTCACTCATATTTGTGTAAACCCTGAATATTGGCTGCGTCGAACACCCAATCTGTGCTGCCAGCTTTCTCGCTGTAACATTTTCTATCCCCTCTGCCTTTGCCAAAGTAAAGGCAGTTTCCAATATGATATCCTTCGTAATCAATTCTTTTCTTGCCATTTTACCATCCGTGCCTTTCTCGCAGCTGTAGTTCACTCTCCGGCAATACTACTTTGTAATCTTCCAGTCCCCTCACGACCGGGGACGTACGGAATCATTACGCGCTTTTCTCAATATGGTGCAGCAGTATCGGGTTATACTGGCGGTCGAAAAGGCTGACCGCCCAGATAAAGTTATGCACACAGCCGCATAAGGAAATATGCCGCTTTGCGACTGCGGCTGGTGCAATACTCACGGCAGGTTTCATCTGTCGTGAGTATACACATTAACCCGATACTGACATACAACCATAAACTATACAGGGTATGCACCATTCTTTGTGTCAGCCTGGGTCATATCCACCTTCTCCTGCTGAGCCTGGCGATATTTAAAGAAATCTGTGGCAACCTGCGGGAACAATGCATATGACAATACGTCCTCATCCTGCTGTTTCCACTCTTTCATTTCTTCCTCTATCTTCTTTAACTCATTCGGAAGCTTATCAGCCGGACGGCATGTGATAATTGTAGCCTTCTCTTCCGCTGAAAGAACCTTATCCTGTACTTCCTTGTTAAATGGCTTGACTGTCTGTCCATATTCGCCATGGAGAACAGCCTTTGTCTCCTTGGTAGCCATCTTATACCGCTCACCCATAAGTACATTGAACACCGCCTGCGTACCGACAATCTGCGATGAAGGTGTAACAAGAGGTGGCTCACCCAAATCCTTACGAACCCTTGGGATTTCCTGAAGCACATCATAATACTTATCCTCTGCATTCTGTTCCTTCAGCTGGCTTACCATGTTGGACAACATGCCGCCCGGAACCTGATACATAAGCGTCTTAATGTCAACACCGAGAACCTTCGGGTTCAGAAGTCCGCTCTTTAAGCACTCTTCTCTGTATGGCCTGAAATGGTCTGCAATCTTTGCAAGAAGATTCTGGTCAAATCCTGTATCATACGGTGTTCCCTTAAACGTCTCTACCATAACTTCCGTAGCAGGCTGTGATGTGCCAAGTGCAAAAGGAGAGATTGCACAGTCAATCACATCCACGCCAGCCTCGACAGCTTTTAAGTATGTCATGGAAGCGACACCGGATGTATAGTGTGTATGAAGTTGAATCGGAAGTCTTGTGGCAGACTTCATCGCCTTAATCAGCTCCTCTGCCTTATATGGCACCAAAAGTCCTGCCATATCCTTGATACAGATGGAATCCGCACCCATCTCCTCGATTGCCTTCGCCATCTTCATCCAGTATTCCAGTGTATAGGCATCACCCAGCGTATAGGAAAGCGCAATCTGCGCCTCGCCGCGCCCTTCTCTCTTCTTAACCGTATTCGCCGCATTAACTGCACACTGTAAATTCCTAAGGTCGTTAAAGCAGTCAAAAATACGTATAATGTCAATACCGTTTGCAATGGATTTTTCAACAAACTCGGTTACAACATCGTCTGCATAGTGACGATAACCCAGAATGTTCTGTCCCCTGAAAAGCATCTGGAGCTTTGTATTCTTAACTTTGTCCCTTATCTTCCGAAGCCTTGACCACGGATCTTCCTTCAGGAAACGAAGGGATGCGTCAAACGTAGCGCCGCCCCAGCACTCCAAGGAATGATAACCAACCTGATCCATCGTCTCAAGAATAGGAAGCATCAGTTCCGTCGGCATTCTTGTCGCTATTAAAGACTGATGAGAGTCACGAAGAACTGTCTCTGTAATCTTAATAGGCTTTTTTACTGTTTCTGACATTTTTATTCCTCCTAATATATTTTTATGAATTCCGTTTAAAATACACCAAAGATTGCCATGAAGGTTCCTGCCGCAACAGCTGTACCAATAACACCTGCAACGTTAGGTCCCATGGCATGCATCAGCAGGAAGTTTGTAGGATCTGCTTCCGCACCGACCTTCTGCGAAACACGCGCTGCCATCGGAACTGCGGAAACACCCGCTGAACCAATCAATGGATTGACCTTGCCCTTTGTAAGCACGCACATCAGCTTGCCAAAGAGCACACCGGCTGCCGTACCGAACATAAACGCTATCAGACCTAATACAACAATCTTGATTGTATCCCAGTTCAGAAATGCCTCTGCACTTGTCGTAGCACCTACTGAAGTTCCAAGCAGGATAACAACAATGTACATCAATGCGTTGGATGCCGTTTCCTGAAGCTGTCTTACAACACCGGACTCCCTGAACAGGTTACCCAGCATCAGCATACCGACAAGCGGAGCCGTTGTAGGAAGTATCAGACATACAACAATCGTAACCACGATTGGGAACAGAATCTTCTCCAGTTTCGATACCGGACGAAGCTGTGCCATCTTAATCTTTCTCTCTTTTTCCGTCGTGAGAAGCTTCATAATAGGCGGCTGGATAATTGGCACCAGCGACATATAGGAATATGCTGCCACTGCAATTGGTCCAAGCAGGGCAGTCTGTCCAAGCTTACCCGCAAGGAATATGGATGTAGGACCATCGGCGCCACCGATAATGGAAACTGCCGCTGCTGCCTTATCATTAAAGCCAAGGGCTATCGCACCGAAATACGCCGCAAAAATACCAAACTGCGCTGCCGCACCGAGCAGAAAGCTCTTTGGGTTCGCTATCAGCGGCCCAAAGTCTGTCATGGCGCCTACGCCAAGGAATATCAGCGATGGCAGGATTGCCCATTCATCAAGTAAATAGAAATAATATAGTAAACCGCCCGGTGTGCCGTCTGCACCAATCGGTGCAATAATGTCGGGATAAATATTAACCAGCAGCATACCAAACGCTATCGGGGTTAACAGAAGCGGTTCATACTGTTTCGCGATAGCAAGATAAAGAAATATACAAGCAACAACAATCATGATGACATTTCCGCCAGTGAGATTAAAAAACGCGGTCTGATGTATCAGATTGTTCAATGTATCTGCTATATATGACATTTTGTTGACCTCCTATTGTATTTTTTACCAGGAAATATCCGAATCCTGGTTACACCGATATCTTAAGATACCGGTGATTAGTTCAAAGTTGCAAGTAAAGCACCTGCTTCAACAGGGTCGCCAACTGCCACGTCAATGCTTGCCACTGTACCATCCTGAGGAGCCACAACCGGAATCTCCATCTTCATCGCCTCTATGATTACAACCGCGTCGCCTCTCTTTACAGCCTGTCCTACATTTGCTTCAATCTTGAATACCTTTCCTGCTGCGCCTGCCTCAACCCTGATGCTGCCTGCCCCTGCACTTGCTGCCTTTGGCGCTGCTGCTTTTGGTGCTGCCTTCGGAGCCGCCTTTGGCGCTGCAGCAGCAGGAGCTGCACCGGAACCTGCGCCTTCTTCTACTACTACATCATATACGTTGCCGTTAACGGTAATTGTATAATTTTTCATCTCAAATTCCTCCTAAAATATATATTTAACTTCTTTTCCACTTATTTGTATTTGCCCGCTTAATGCTTCTTACCTGGAAGCCTTCCACGCTTGTTCCTTCATATGCTGCAATCGCCGCTGCGATAACCGCCACAAGCTCCATGTCGTCCGAAAGCTCTTCCTCCTGAACAACAGGCGCTGGTGTCGGCGCTGCCGCCGGAGCTGGGATTGCCGCGTTTTTCTTCGGTGCAAGCGAAGCCTGAAGCTTCGGAATCAGCCCAAACGCCGAAATGATAATACTGATAAGGATTAGCACCACAAACACTGTTCCCATGCCAAGAAGGGTATTGAGTGCTGCCTTTGTCATCAGCTGTCCTTTCGTCTCATCCATGTTGAGCGTACATGACGTCATCGTGAGATAAATATCATTTGTAAATATTAATTCTACTGAACCACTTGCATTTCCGCCCGTGACCGGAACCGTGACAATAATCGTGTCATCATCGACAACCGATACCGGTTTGCCCGCCTGGATACTCCCCATCGCCTCCTGTCCTGACCGGAATGATGTGAGTGCACCGTTGACTGCTTTTCCTTCACATGCAAAAGAATAATCACTAAAGTACTGACTATATGTCGATGTAAACACATCACCGAGCTCGACATTGCTGTAATTTGCAAGCAGGCCGTCCACATCACCTGTGGATACCATCAAATTCATAAGCTCGACAACCTGCTGCGCCCTTTTCTGTGCCTCATCGACCTTGGTCTTCTGAAAGTCACTCATCGTTCCATCCGATGACCCGCATGCCGTCAGAACGAAAACACAGGTAAGCATTAATAATGTTTTTATTATTTTTTTCATATTAACGTTCACCCTTTCCTAGACCGTTCCATGCTTCTTTGACGGACGATCCTCTCTCTTTGTAAATAACATCTCAAAAGCGCCAATCACATATTTCCTTGTGTCAGCCGCCTCGATAACCTGGTCTACATATCCTCTCTTTGCCGCGCCAGCCGCGCTCGTCTGAAGCGCCGCGTACTCTGCCGCCTTTTCCTTTATGACATCCGCGCCCTGTCCCTCGTACATAATCTTGGCCGCAAGGTTCGCATCCATGGAGCCGATTTCCGCGTCAGGCCATGCAATCGTGATATCTGCGCCGATTGCCTTGGAATTCATCGCAACGTACGCGCTTCCAAGCGCCTTTCCAATCACTACATTTACCTTTGGCACTGTGGCATTTGCAAAAGCATATGTAAGCTTTGCAACTGCCCTGGCGATACATTTCTCACTTGCCATCGTCGCCTCGTAGCCCTTGACATTGGTCAGGGATAATACAGGGATGTCAAACGCATCACAGAACTGAATAAAATCTGCCGCCTTCTCACAGCCCTTTGCTGACAGCACTGCATCAAATTTGTCCGTCACTTCACCCTCCGCGCTGTAAACTTCCGTACGGTTTGCAACACAGCCGACCGTCATGCCGTTCAATTTGATAAACCCAGTGACCATATCCTTTGCATAATTTTCCTTTACCTCAAAGAATATATTGTTATCCGCGATTACAGAAAGCGCGATTGACGTATCTCCCACACAGTTTGCAAGCTCTGCGCATACCCTGTTGAGGTCGTCTGTGCACTCCTCGTAAGAGGCATCGTCTTCATTGTTTCCAGGGAGCATGGACACAAGCTGCCTGATTTTCGCAAAAATTTCTGCCTCCTCTGCCACAACATCCACAATGCCGCTCTCACTGCCCTGGAAGTCAGCGGAAGAAGAATCACACTTGGAAATATTGTTTCCGTCAAGCGCATTCGGGGAATTTACGAAAAGCTTTGCCTTTGACTTTTCCATAAATGTAAAATCCGTCAACGTCGGTATCAGTGCAAGACCGCCGCCGCAGCTCCCAAAAACTGCCGTAATCTGGGGAATCACCCCTGATGCAAGTGTCTGCTTGAGGTAAATCTCACCAAACGCATTCAATGCATCGGTTGCCTCCTGAAGCCTGAGACCTGCCGAGTCAATAAGACCGATGACCGGCGCCCCCGTCTTCATCGCAAGATCGTAGAGACGTGTAATCTTTTTCGCATGCATCTCACCGACAGAACCGTTTAACACGGAAGCATCCTGGCTATACACATACACAAGATTGCCGTCGATTACTCCGTAGCCGGTAATGACACCGTCCGAGGGAGTCTCATTCTGTTTCAGGTTAAAATCTGTCGCCCTAGCCGTAACAAGCGCACCAATTTCAACGAAACTGCTTTCATCAAGTAAAGATTCGATTCGTTTACTTGCCAAACTTGAAGTAGTACTCATTTTATGACCTCCATTTTTATATTTTTTAATTACTTTTAAAATAAAATAACTCTTTTTGCGCAACTTTTATATATTGTATCAATTATATGAAAATTACGTCTATTTTAGTATAACATATATTATTCTATCCGCCTAGTAAATTTTTTGATTTTTCATTCGATTTTTCCAATCAGGCAGGGGAATGTCCCTCCCACCTACTCACTGCCGCCGAAAAGCCACTTCTTCACTACCTGGTGAATACACCACTGAAAGTCAACCGCCTTGATATCTTCTGTTGTCACAAGACATACGCGTTTCCATTCCTTATTGCCGACCATATAACTCAAATATCCTATTGTCTGCCCTTTTTGCACCGGTGCTGTAAGAGCTTTCACTTTCTGCAGCGTAATGGTCACCTTCTCATCCTCACGCATCAGCAGTCCGTCATTTGCGAGTTCCCCATGCGGTACGATTTCTACCGGCATATATATTTTTTCGCCTATTTTTCCAGTCTGCCCATTGCTTACAATCACTTTATCCATTGCAGCGGCAGGGATTTCCACTTCATCAAAGCTGCGGTAATTGTAGTTTGCCAGTCCGTATTCCATAAGCGCCCTGGTGTCACTCCACTTGTACGTCTTGTGATTTGGCCAGCCACATGCCAGAAGCGCAACCACAAACGTCTTCCCATCCCTCCTGAGGGCACCGACATAACAGTAACCTGCTTTTGCAGTAAAACCAGTCTTTCCGGACAACGCCCCTGTCATCATGTTCAGGAATGCATTATGGTTTACGCAGGAAAAGCTCCTTTTGCCCGAAACGTCTGTAAATGAATGGTTCGGTGTCCTTGTAATTTCCAGAAAACTCTCTTTCTGTGGGGATTTCGCGACACAGTACGCCATAACCAGCGCCAGGTCCCGTGCCGTTGTCGAATGAAACTTGTCATCTTTTGCCGCATCCAGTCCGTTCGGCGTGATATAATATGTATTTTCACAGCCTATCTCGGCGGCCTTGCGGTTCATGAGCGCCGCAAACTGTTCCACATCCCCGCCTACGTGCTCTGCAATTGCAACTGCGGAGTCATTGTGCGATTCCAGCATCAGGGACAACAATAAATCCTTTAAGCGGTACTGTTCCCCGCTGCGCATCCCCAGATGCACCGGCGGCATGGAGGATGCATAGGAGGACACTGTCACGGTATCCTCCAGGCTGGCATTTTCCAGTGTCACAATCAGGGTCATAATCTTTGTGGTGCTTGCCATCGCAAGCTGCTCATCACCGCAGCGGTCATACAGCACCCTGCCCGAATCCGCATCCATGAGTACCGCCGCCTTCGCATAGAGCCTGAGATTTGGCTCGTCAGCCCGAACGTTTAGCGGCTGCTGCGCAAGGATGACTGCGATTGCCACAATGACTGCCGTTACAACCTTAACAAATTGCGGAAAAATGATTCTATTTTTCATAAATTTTTATCTTCCTTATATACAAGGCTCCATAAAAATATATGTTATGACATTTGTAAATTATCCCAATTCACGCATTACAGCTTCATTCTTTTTTCCAGCGCGTCCACCACGGTTTCAAACACCTTGATACGCGCATAGTACTTGTCGTTTCCCTCCACGATAATCCACGGAGAATCCGACGTGGATGTCTTTATTATCATCTCATCGACAGCTTTTTCGTACAAGTCCCACTTTTCCCTGTTCCGCCAGTCCTCGTCTGTAATTTTCCAGCTTTTTTCCGGGTTCTCCTGTCTGTCCTTAAAGCGCTTTGCCTGTTCCTCCTTGTCAATATGGAGCCAGAACTTCAGCACAACCGCACCGTGGTGAACCAGCTGGCTCTCCATCTGATTCATTTCCCGGTATGCGCGCTGCCAGTCCTGCGTGGTGCAGAATCCCTCGATGCGCTCCACCATGACCCTGCCGTACCATGTCCGGTCAAAGATGGCTATGTGCCCATCCTTCGGCATTTTCGTCCAGAAACGCCACAGATAATGATGCGCCCGCTCAATGTCGTTGGGAGAGCTGGTCGGATTTACGGTGTACCCCCTCGGGTCAAGCGCCCTGGTAAGCCTTTTAATCGCTCCGCCTTTCCCTCCTGCATCCCATCCTTCAAAGGCAAGCACCACGGGAATTCTCCTGGCATAAAGCTCGCCGTGGAGAAGCCGGAGCTTTTTTTGTAATTCAGACAGTCTCCTGTCATATTCTTTCCTGTCAAGCTTTTTGGAAAGGTCTGTCCTTTTGAGTACGCTCTCGTTCCAGTCCGCATTGTCAAACCTGCCGTCAATCTCCTTCTCTTTCGCCTTGCATTCCTTTTTGTAGCGTTCTTCTAAAACATGCACTGTCTTTGAAAGAATCTTAACCGTGGCAAAATTGTCATCCTCCGCCTCTATGACTGTCCATGGCGCATACTCGCTGTCCGTCTTTATCAGCATCTCGTCCGCCATCCTGAAATAATCGCCAAAATGCTTGTTCCTGTCCAGATCCTCCTCTGTCACCCGCCATTTTGTCGCCTTGTTGTCCCGCAGCTTTTTAAATCGTTTCTTTTGTTCATGCTTTGAAATGTCAAGAAAGAATTTGATAATCAATGTGCCGCCATCTGTCAGCTGCTTCTCAAAGATATTGATGTCTTCCAGAATTGTCGGAACTTCTTCCTGGGGCGTTTTTTTCTCGAACCGATCCACCAGAAGCTTTCGGTACCAGCTTCTGTCAAACACTGCAATACGTCCCTTCTCTGGTGTCTTCGTCCAAAAGCGCCACAGAAACGGATGAAGCCGTTCTTCCTTCGTCTCCGCATCCGTGGAATATACCGTAAAGCCCCTTGGGTCAAGCGTCTGAATCAGCCTGTTAATCTGTGTGCCCTTTCCCGCCGCACCGAATCCTTCAAACACAATCATGACTGGAACGCCCTTGCTTTTCAGCTCCCTCTGCAAAAGGGCCATTCGGGGTTCAAGTTCTTCCATACGTTCCTTGTACGTCTTTTTGTCCATTTTTTTCGTCAAATCAATTTTTTCCAGCATACCATCAGCTCCTTTCCCGGCATTTTGAATCATATCAAGATTGTCTTTTTAATTTTGCATGTGTCATGTCATATTCCAGAATCACATCATATCCATAGCTTTTGACCGTCGCCTGCATCTCATCAAGAAGTTCTTCAAAACGCTGGCGGTCAGGGGCGAAAACCATTTCCCACGAGTAATCTTGTATTGCACGTTTGCACTGGTACCGAATGGTCGTCTGTTCTGCCGTCTCCACAGATGCAGTGTATAGCATCCCTGGTGCAACCAGGAACATGTCATTTTTCTGCAGATAATCCATTGTGGTATCTGCATTCATCCTTTCTCTCCAGTCCTCGACTAGGGAAGATGTATCAAGCGCCCTCACACTATCCCATAATTCATAATAATAATGAAACCCGCGCTCGCTTTTCTCACACTGGACAACCGCTTTATAATTCAATACAGAAGTTCCGGACTCCCATGTCCCGCCGCCATATTCCTCCGGAACCTCAATATTACCACCATTCATCAATGCCTCCCTGCCAAAATCCGTAAGACAGGGACCATCCTCATGCATTTCCCATGTCAGTCCCTCAGGTCCCGTAGCCGCACCAGACAGGCTCGCACCATTCATCATGATCCCTTCTTCTGAATACAGCCAGTCAATAAAGTCCACAAGCCTTGCCGGGTCTGCCGACTGTGATCCGACTGCTATGATACTATCCTGGTTTCCATACGGATAACAGCCGTATAAATAAATCTGCAAATCCTTGATGGGAGCCATCATAAAACCCTTGCCCTGCTCCACATTAGAAATTGTATTGAATGCGGATTTACCAAGCCACGACCATGGCGAGAAAAATACCTGTCCCTCCCTGTACTTGTCAAAACACTGGTCGTAGCTTTGACTTGCCGACTTCGGGTCGATCAGCCCCATCTGATTTGCTTCGTAGAAAAAATTAAGCATGCGGACATATATCGAATCATCCTCAATTATGCTCTGGTAGTCTGAACCATCCGCCTTTGCAAGCGCCACTCCGTACTCATCATATCCATACATGCAGCAAGGTTGTTTGACTGCGTTCATCATGTTGTCATCCCAGTCCTTAAAAAAAGAAAAACCATATGTCTTGGCTCCGTTTTCTGTCATCGGATACCGTTCCTGCATCTCTTTTAGCACAGCCAGCAGATCTTCGAGCGTGTCAGCTTCGGGGTAACCCAGCTTCTTAATATAAGTCCCAGCGGATATATGGTCCATATATTGGTTCAACGCCCTCGCTTGACACATATGCCCCATTGGCAGACACTTCGGACGGAATTGCATAGATACCCTCCTGCCATACGCTGCTATTTAGGTTTTCAATTGCCTCCCTGTATCGCATGATATTTTTATCCTGCAAATCATCTTCCATGTTGTATATCAGCCCTGCATTGACCATGTCCTGCAGCTGGCCATTCACACCTTTACATATAATCAGGTCACCCAGATTACCTGCCGCCGCCCGCACTTCAAAAAGCGTGTCTCCTCCCTTCGTAATGTTGGGAGAAATGATATTCAGCTCCATATTAAACTTTTTTCTGACTACTTCGCCAAACCAGCCTGACTGGATTCCCTGGTAATTCGCAGAAAAATCAAATACATCCACGACGATGAAATCCTTATATGGGCAATCGTTGGCATTCAGTGCCGTCAGATAGCCGGAATTTCCTTTCATGTCAGAACAGCCGCAAAGGTTCAGGCAGAACACTGCTAAAAGACAGAATGAAATCATTCGGTTTTGCTGTTTTTTCTCATTTTGAAGCACTCTCTTCCCGGATTGACAATCCCATTTTACTCACTTATACTATTAGTAAACGCCAGATATTTTTGTCGTTTATATAATAATACTATATCAAATTTGCGGAACAATTCAATACATTTTACATATAGGAGGCTGGAAATTTGATGGAAACTTTGTTGATAGCTGATGATGAAAAGAATATACGCGACGGTCTCAAATGCATCCTTGACTGGGAAGAACTTGGCTTTACAATATGCGGGGAAGCGGCAAACGGCGAGGAAGCGCTCTCATGCATCTTAAAGGAGAAAACCAGCCTCGTTCTTTTGGACATCCGGATGCCGAAGCTTACCGGCATCGATATTATCCGGATTACACGCGAGCAGGATTACAGCGGGAGGTTTATCATTTTAAGCGGCTACTCTGACTTTTCCTACGCGCAGTCTGCCATCCGATACGGCGTTGAATATTACCTGACGAAACCCATTGACGAGGATGAACTGCTTGATGCCATCAACACGATAAAGGAAAGTCTGGAGCAGGAGCACAGTGAATCGGATAACATTGCGCTTTACCGTGAGAAGGCAAAAAATGTCATTCTCCACGAATTGGTAACAGGCATCTGGAAAAGAGACGGCATCACTGGTCTCTCCTCCGCGGACTTCCAAAGCATGGAGCTTGACTTTGACAAATACCAGGTTGTAATTTACGAAAAGTTCGGACTATCCCCCGAAGACCAAAGCTATCATTTTGCCGATTTGCTAAACATCACCAACAATGGCAACCACACCTTTGAGTCCTTCGAGGAGGGGCATAAAAATGTGATTCTGTTAAAGGGTTCTTTTGCACTCAGACGCTTTGAAGAGTTTCTGCACCATTATGAAAAGCCGAACTTCAGAAAGGAAGTCCTATGGACTCGCTTTTTCTCGCATATGGGCGTCCTGTCGAGAACCCGGATGAAATCTATCTGTCTTATGAGGAAGCCGATACCCTGATTCAGAGACGCTTTTTCTGTATCCAGGGACAGCATACACTGGGATATGATGAACTGCCCGCCATCCCTTCCCATAACAACCAGATTCATGACGACAAGCTTCACGAATACTGCGATTGACAGCCCCATAAAAATTACCATTCAAATATGAATCTTATTCGTACTCTGCTGCTTTTCTGAGCGCTGCCTCATTCTCGCACCACTCGATGCACTCCTGATAGCCATAGCTGTCAGCATCCGAACGCATCTTTGCAACGACAGAATCAAACTCAGAATCATCCTTTGCGTAGACTGCCTGCCATGAACCGTTCTGGATACATGTCTTTACCTGCTCCCATGTTGTTGCAAGCTCATCAGACTTTGCGCTTTCTGCATAAGTATGTGGAAGGGAAACGGAGTAGTCACAGCCATACGGCTTGACCACCGGCTCTGCCGGTGGTTTGGATGAACCCCT
>ERZ778517.1581-NODE-1581-length-16373-cov-6.366528_pt1 | contig 16373 bp, 13 predicted proteins | sample MGYA00510341_ERZ778517 | MGnify/ENA primary metagenome ERZ778517 (study PRJEB29527, sample SAMN07138964) | mouse gut metagenome | material: feces | host: mouse | place: China:Nanjing | collected 2016-01-25 ... | reverse complement strand
CTTGCTATGGTATATGCCGGATATTCTCTTTCCTTTTTTTATACTGCATATGAATACGCAGGAGATAAAACAAAAGCCCTGTTCTATGCCTTCCTGATTGAGTTGGGAATCTGGCTGGCGGCTATGGGCATCGGCTATACTACATCATTGGCAAAAGCCAAAATCCAGCAGAAACTCAAAAATAAACTCCGTTCCATAGTCAGCGGCAAAATGGCGTCTCTTGACTATATCCAGTTTGTCGGCAAGGACAGTGGACATTATGTATCCTGGTTGACTAACGATGTAGACCAGATTTATAGTCAGTCCTTTTCACCTTTGTTCGACGGAATTGAAAATTTTGCCACCGCTGTTTTTTCACTTGGGGCGTTGTGTCTGCTTAGTCCCTTCATTGGTCTCGCAGCAATTGCCCTTTTGGCTGTGATCTCTGTTTTGCCACAACTGACAAATAAACGTCTTCAGGAAGCAAATAAGAATCGCTCTGCTGCAATGGAGATTGGCGTTGAAAGCTATAAAGATGTGGTAATGGGCAGCCCCATTTTTTTCATGACTAATTTGCGTAATTGCATTTGTGAAAGAATTTCTGCTGCATCTGAAAAAGCGGAACTGGCTGACTATCGCTTCAATTGCACCAACACGACGGCTCAGAGCCTGATTTCCACCGTTAGCATGATTGGACAGTGTATCCTTCTGCTTGTAACCTTATTAGTTGCGGCTGCCGGAGCCACGCCTGCCGGTGCAGTTCTTTCTGTTGGAAATCTGGCAGGCAGTTTCTTCAATGGCGCAGGGACATTTGTACGGTCTTTTATGGCAGTGAAAGCATCTAAACCGCTATGGGAAAAGTTCAGAATGGATACTGCTTGCCCTGATACAACGAAATCTAACATTGATGAAATTCCCGAAATTACACTGCATAATGTTTCTTTCCAGTATGGTAATAAAGTAATCCTGCAGGGCATCAATTACTCATTTCATGCGGGCTGCAAATATGCGGTTATGGGCGAAAGCGGCAGTGGCAAGACGACATTGACAAAAATCATTCTAGGTGTGCTTCCCGGCTATACTGGAGACATCCGATATGGTCAGGTGGAGCAGAAACATATTTGTCTGGAGAACCTGCATCGTCATATAGCCTATGTGGATCAGCAGGTATATCTGTTTCAGGATACAATTCGGTTCAATATAACATTAGGACAGCCTTTTACAGACCGGGAAATCATGGCAGTTATAAAAAGGTGTCGCTTGGAGGATTTTGTAAATTCTCTGCCTGATAGTTTGGATACTGTGATTAAGGAAAATGGTAAAAATCTCTCTGGCGGCCAACGCCAACGTATTGCGCTGGCTCGTGGTCTGATCCGCAATGTTCAATACATTATTTTGGATGAAGGCACATCTGCCCTGGATGAAGCGAATGCTTTAGATATCGAGAACAACCTGCTGAATACACCTCAGTTGAGTGTAATCATTATTACGCATAATCTGAGGGATTCGATTCAAGAGCAGCTTACAGCAGTCTATCAATTATGACAGGGGCAATATGCAGCGCCAGTGGAGCCTTGTGGGTGGGATGGCTGGCACGTTTAGGGAGATGAAATGATACTCCCCAATGTGATAGGTACTACCCAAAAAGTAACTGCTTGCTATTTTGACAACGATTCTTTATACTGTCAGTGGAGGTGACGATTATGGTTCGTTTTTACATAGTCAGGCATGGGCAGACGCTTTTGAACAGCTTAGACCGGGCGCAGGGATGGGCTGATTCACCGCTCACCGAAGCAGGAAAGCAGATGGCGGCTGACATAGGGCAGAAATTAAAGGGGATTGATTTTGATGCGGTCTATACCAGCGATATGCTCCGGGCCGTACAGACGGCAGAGCTGATTCTGGAAGCGGGCGAAAAGGGCGGTGTGCCAATAGAAAAGGACGCAAGGCTTCGGGAATGGTGCCTGGGGTGCATGGAGGCGGAGAACAATGCGGTTTTCATAAAGAATGTATCGGACTGGCTGGGAGGGATAACTTCTTTTGCAGAGCTGAATCAGCGGCTTCCTGATGTGGCGGATGCCATTTATGAACATGACACGACAGGAATGGCGGAGCCGTTCCAGACAATAGAAAGCCGCCTGAAAAGCGTATTTGCGGATGCCGTCCAAAAGAACGGGATGCAGGAAAGCACAGATATACTGATAGTGACACACGCCTTTGCCATTAAGACCATATTCCATTTATTTGCGCCGGAGCAGTTAAGCGGATTGGGGAAGGTAAAAAACGCATCAGTTTCACGGTTTATATTTGAAAATGGGATTTTCTCATTGGAGCCGGATATACAGTTATGAAAAGTCAGCAGGAAAGCCCGTCAAGGTTCTCCTGCTGATTTTTTTGTGCAGCATGGCGGCTGGATGTCCAGCCCGTCCAAAAAGCCTGCGCCCCAATCGCACATGGCATCCAGTACGGGGATGATGCTCCGCCCAAATGAGGTGAGGGAGTACAGCGTCCTGGGCGGCTTATCCGTGATTGTTTCGCTGATAGAGATGGTGACGATCAGTGAAAACGGGATTCTTGGGTGCATCATGAACATTGTATCATCGTGTTCCTTTGCCTGCACGGCGGCGGTCATCTATAAGAAAAAAGGATCTTGAAGGGAGCCGTCACAGGGCTGCTGATCCCGGCTTTCCTGCCATTCAATCTGTTAAAATCCGGGCTGAATGCGGGATTCACATTCCTTTAGTCCATGCATAATAATTGAACCAAATTCTTCAGATTAATTTATCCGGTTTCTCCGTTTATTGTATACACAATTATCCGCTATCTTTTCTATAAGCCCTGTTTTGGATAAGCGTATCTGTATCTGTCTGAAATTGTCCGATTATTTATCGGCTGTGAAAGTCCGGAATCAGGGTATTTTCTCCCGTTGCAGCACAATTCATAAAATACGTCTATGAGGCTATCTCTTTATTTTTTGGCTTATGTCAGGTTCGATATTGTTTTTTGGCAAATTACAGTGACTATCATATCACATTTAGCTGTATTTGTAAGCTTTCCAAGGTACGTAGAAACATATGATCTATTGCTCTAATAAATTAACAGCTTTCCTCTTATCCTCCTGAAAGATACCAATATACACATTATAGGTGAACGTCACATCAGAATGTCCCAGCAACTCTGATACGAGCTTAATATCAGCGCCTTTGCTGATCAAGATAGATCCATACCCATGGCGAAGGGAGTGGGGGGTATAGTCTTTGCGGTTACAGCTCGAATTTTTGAGCATTCTTGTCAGACAGCGTTCAACCTGCCTTTTTTCGTAAGGCTTTCCGGCGTCTGTCAGGCAAATGTAATCTGCAGGCTTATGATCTGGATTAAGCTTTTCAAAATATTCCAGTATTTCAACTGCCCTTTGCGGGAGCGGGATTGTACGGATACTGTTTCCTGTTTTGGGCGCCTTGCTGACTATTTTATATTTTGTGGTGCCGTCCTTATTTTTTACGGACTGCCTGTCTGTAGAACGTTCTTTCACTTTCGAGAGTGAGGACTGTACGCGCAGTGTTTTATTTGGAATATTAACATCTTCCCATCGCAATGCACAGGCTTCTGAAACGCGCAGCCCAGTGTACATAATCAGCACAAGAAGTTTTGAGGCATTTCCATACATACAGCGATTGTTCGAGCCGATTGTGTGAAAAGCTTCATTATATAAAATATTCATATCAACCTCATCAATGAATGGGATTTCTTTTGTTTTTACAGCTACATTTGATTCTTTTGGCAGTCTTACCAGTTTTAAAGTACCCTCGTGGATATCGCCTTTTGCCTCTGCGTAAGTCACAATCTGCTTGATTACGTTCCAGGTCTTTTTGATGGTGCCAAGAGCATACTTCCCTGATAATTCATTGATATAGGACTGCCACGTATTGGAAGTAATGCTGTGGAGCTGTCTGCTGCCAATGCTGTGGTTCCCGATTCGTTTTTCTATGATATTTTCATATTCGTCGTATGTGCGGGCTTCCAGTTCCAGTGCTTTTACAGTACGCAGCCAATTTAGTCCGTATGACTTTAAGGTATCAATTTTGGCATTTTTGAGGGAAAGTGATTTTGGTTTTAGCTTATCTTTTACCTCTTTCGTAGTCTTGCCATAGGTATAATTTCGTTCGGAGTCGCGGAAGTACACAAATTCGATTCCGCGGATTGTTTTCTTACCCCAAGAGCCTTCTCCGTTTCCCAAAACGCAAAAATACCGCAGAACCCGTGATTCTGCGGTATTTCGCACTGTTTAGTTCAATCGGAGTGACAAGATTCGAACTTGCGGCCTCCACCTCCCTAAGGTGGCGCTCTAGCCAAACTGAGCCACACCCCGATAGCAGTGTGTATGTTTACACGACATAAATTATTATACAGGGAATAAGTGCTTGTGTCAATATAAAATCAAAAAAATAATAAATTAAGAAAATTTATATATTCTATTGACAATTGTCTGACAATTTGATATATTATCTATAGATTCGTGATAATTTAATTGCGAATGAATTTCACTTAACTCTTTTTCAATAATAGTAATCCTTTGAAGAAAGCTTTTTCATGACAGTATCCTCCCAATTCTTGCTGCCGGAAGAAGCTTTTTTTATGCACACGGACGTCCAAAGGAAATATGTCAGCAGAAGCTGATGGAGTCCGGCGCATGAGTAGGGGAAGATAAAAATCCATACAAAATTTGCGGCAAAGGGTGTAAAAATATGTGAAAAAGCATTATACTAAATATGAAATCAGCATGAAAAGAGACATATGGATTTATAGCTTGTTTTGCGGCAGTTTTTTGAATGATACAGCCAAAGAGATCAAAAAGGCTGTCACCGCAAGAGGATGGAGGAACGTATGGACAGGGCATTGATCGTAGGTGTGAATGTGACAGCAGGTAAAGACCTGAATAAAAAGAAAGGAAGCTTTGACCTTGCCATGGACGAGATGGTCAGTCTGGTGAAGGCGTGCGATATGGAGCCCGCGGGGCGCGTGGAACAGAATATGGAATCACCGAATACAGCCACATACATCGGCGCCGGAAAGGTACAGGAAGTCTGTGAGATGGTCAGGACACTTGAGGCGGATATTGTCGTGTTTGACAATGGGTTGTCGCCCATACAGCTAAGGAATCTGAGCCGGGAGCTGGACTGTCCGGTTATGGACAGGACGACGCTGATCCTGGAGATCTTTTCCGCGAGGGCGAGAACGAGGGAGGCAAGGCTGCAGGTTGAGGTGGCAAGGCTGCAGTATATGCTGCCGCGGCTGGTGGGACTTCACGATGCCCTCTCGAGGCAGGGGGGCGCCAGCGGGGCTATGAGCAATAAAGGAGCTGGAGAGAAGAAGCTGGAGCTGGACAGGCGCAGGCTCGAGCAGAGGCTGACAAGTATGAGGCGGGAGCTCGAGGATATAGCGGGCGAGCGGGAGACACAGCGCAAAAGGCGGGCAGAGGCGGGTATCCCGCGGGTAGCGCTGGTCGGGTATACCAATGCAGGCAAATCCACGATCATGAATGCTATGCTGACAGCATATGTCGGGGATGAGGAGAAGCAGGTATATGAGGAGGATATGCTCTTTGCGACGCTTGATACGACTGTCAGGAGGATAACGCCGCCAGACAGAAACGCGTTCCTGCTGTCAGATACCGTCGGCTTTATATCCAATCTCCCGCACAACCTTGTGAAAGCGTTCCGCTCGACGCTGGAGGAGGTCAGGGAGGCGGATCTGCTGATCCAGGTCATTGACTATTCGGATGAGAATCACATGGAGCATATCAGGGTTACAGAAGATACCCTGAAGGAACTTGACGCGGCGAAGATCCCGATGATCTATGTGTTCAACAAGGCTGATCTGTGCGGTATGGGTGAGTTTGCAGCGGTTCAGGGAGATGACAGGCTGTATATGTCCGCAAAGTCGCGCAGCGGCATTGATACACTTCTGACGCTGATCGCAGGGAAACTGTCAGAACGGTACAGGGACTGCGAGTTTGTCATTCCGTACAGGAGGGGGGATATCGTGTCCTATCTGAATGATAATGCGGTAGTGCACAGGGTGGAATACCGGGAGGACGGGGTATATATGGACGCGAATGTGAGTTATATAGACGCGGCGCGGTATACAGATTTTATACTTCTTCCATAAAATGGATTGGAAGTTGGCAAATGTTCACAATTTATCTATATTTTCATAACAATAATGTGATATTCTGTATAGCAAATAGCAGGATAAAACATTTGCTGGAGGGAAAAACATGGATAATACAGGAGAAAAAGCGAACCATAAGGTGAAAATGCACAAAATCTTATATGCGATCGGTATCGCGGGTGTTGTGCTGATCAACATGGTGTCATGGAAAAGTGTGGGATTCAGTGACTGGTACATCAGAAATATTTTTCCTGTCTGGCTGAATACCTATGCACGTCTCACCAGTATAGTGCCATTCAGCATCGGTGAGATCATGCTGATCCTGGCGGTGGTGATCACCCTGTTTGGAATCGGATTTTGGAGTGTGGATCTCATATGCGGACGAAAATACAAAAAGGCAGTCCGGGGATTCGGGAGATTTTATGCATGGACAGTACTGGCTGTCTGCTATGTGATGACTTTGAACTGTTTTATCCTGTATCACAGTTCCAGTTTTTCAGAGAAATATATGGCGGACCGGCCGGGGGCGGATCGGATGGTCGTGAGCCTGTCCGGCCGTTCGATGACACTGGTACATATGGAGGATGCAGGATCTGGTGAAAGAACATATACAAAGAGGGAACTGGCTGTACTGCGGGATTACATTGTAAACAAATGTAATGAGCTGGAGAGGGTGATCCCGCATGATGACAGCGGTGCCGCGTATTATGACGGGGATCTGGTCGAGGTTTCAAGGCAGGCGATGATGAAGCTCGGCGAAGAGTACGGACAGCTTTCTGGATTCTATGTCACTCCGAAATACCTGACTTTTTCCGGCTTTTTCAGCCAGCAGTACATAATGGGGTATTACTTTCCGTTTTCCATGGAGGCAAATATCAATTCGCAGATGTATATCACCAATGTAGCGCCGACGATCTGCCACGAGCTTGCCCACACAAAGGGGTTTATCTATGAGGATGATGCCAACCTGATCGGCTATCTGGCATGTATCGGTTCGGACGACCTGTTTCTGCAGTATTGTGGTTATCTCAGTGTGCTGAGTTATGTCAATAATGATTTCCGCGATTCGATCGGGAATAACAAGAATATCTATATGAGTCATGTGAGGATCAGCAACGGCGTGGCGGAAGACAATATTTTTCTGACGAAGGAGAGCTGGCAGGCAGTCGAAAAGGCGGCAGTCGTGAAGACATCTACCGTAAAGAAAGTCTCGGATACGCTCATGGATCAGACACTGAAACTCAACGGTGTCGAGGAGGGGATCCTTCAGTATAACAATGTAGTCGGTCTGCTGCTGGACTATTATGACGGAGCGCTGTATTGATTTTGGAGGTGTGTGTTCTGAATGGGAGACATTATATCATATGTATATGAATTTGGGGGCTTTACCTTTACGGAAAAGCCCTTTTGTGAGATTGACGGACTGGTCTTCTCGCATCTTTCCTATTTTATTTTCGGAGGGATCGTTCCGGGGTTGGATGAAAACAAGCCGGCAGTGGCATTGTGCGATGTGGCGCAGCGGATGGACTGGCACAATTTTATATCTGTGAAGTGGGAACTGGAGAAAAACAGGGAGCTTTTTTACAAAACGGCTTTCTCGCGCAGGTACCGGAATGCAAAAGCGAATTATCTGGTGGAGGAGATGAATGCTGACGAGGGAACACAGTTTTGCGCGGTGACATTTTTGCTTGGAAATGGTGATACATTCATATCTTTCCGGGGGACAGATGACGCGCTGATCGGATGGAAAGAAGATTTTTATATGGCGTACCGCACGCCTGTCGGCGCACAGCTCAGGAGCACAGAGTATGTGAACCAGGTGGCGGGGCGGCTTGCCCGGAAGCGGAATCTCCGATTTTATCTGGGAGGCCATTCCAAGGGTGGAAATCTGGCGGTGTACGCGGCGATGACCTGTGATGAAACTGTCAAGCACAAGATCGGCAGGATCTACAACATGGACGGTCCCGGATTTCGTCCGGATTTTATGAAAAAGCTTGACTATGACGGTATCAAAGACAAGATCCTGAAAATAGTGCCGGATGAATCCTTTGTGGGCATGCTGATGGAGCAGAAGGAGGATTATGAGCTGATCCGCAGTACAGAGATCGGCGTGCAGCAGCATGTCTGCTTTTCGTGGTGTGTGGAGGGAGACCGTTTTGAGCGCGCCGATCAGCAGCAGCCAAAGCGGAAGGCGCTGTATGACCGTATCAACGACTGGATCTTCGCGCTGGAGATTGAGCAGGTAGGGAATTTTATCGACAGTCTCTTTAAGATGATAGAGATCACGGAGGCAAAGACGCTGACGGACCTCAAGAACGTAAAAGGCGGGGAAGTCGCGAAAAAACTGCATACGATCATGCAGGAGTACTCTGGTATGAATGATGAGACAAAACAGGTTTTCTGGGAGGTTGGCGGTTTTATGATAGAGGTGCTGGCGCGGGACCAGCAGGAGCGCATGCGGAGGTGGAAGGTCGTTGACAGGATCAGACAGCGGATGGAGCACTGAGACCCAAAATGTAACTATTTTCATAAAAGACTAGAAAAGTATTCCAAATATGGTTGACTTTCTGCTGAAAACGATATAAAATGCAAAATGTAAGCACTTACAACGCAATGGGCAGGACATCGAATCAGATCCTGACCTGATTGAAAAAGATTGATAGGAGAAAGTGACATGGAATTATTAAATGCGGCAAAGACCGGGAAAAAAGAGAGACCGATTAAGGTACTTCAGTTTGGTGAGGGCAATTTCTTACGAGCATTTGTTGATTATTTTATCGATATAGCAAATGAACAGGGAAGATTCGATGGCGATATTGTGCTGGTAAAGCCCATTGACGGCGCTGGGATCCTCAATATGTTTCACGATCAGGACTGCCAGTACACAGTATGCCTGAGAGGCATGGTTGACGGTGAGCCTAAGGTGATCAAGAGGGTTGTGACGAGTGTTGCGGACGTGGTAGATGCTTACGAGGAATATGGAAAATACAGTGAGTTTGCTAAATCAGATACATTGAGATTTATTGTGTCGAACACGACAGAGGCCGGTATCGTGTTTGACGATTCTGACAGATTTGAATCGGAGCCGCCAAAGACCTATCCGGGCAAGCTCTGCAAGTTTCTCTACACAAGGTATAAACATTTTAATGGTGCGGCGGACAAGGGGCTGGTGATGCTCCCGGTAGAGCTGATCGACGACAACGGGATCCATTTAAAGGAGTGTGTTGTCAGGTTTGCAAAACTGTGGAATCTTGAAGAAGGATTCCTGGCTTGGATCGATGAGGCATGTGTATTCACATCGACACTGGTAGACCGCATCGTTACAGGTTATCCGAGAGATGACGCGGAAGAGCTTTGGAAAGAGTTTGGCTACCGCGACAATATCGTTGTCACGGCGGAACCGTTCGGTCTGTGGGTGATCGAGAGTGCGAAGGATATCAGCGGGGAATTTCCGCTGCCGGATGCCGGTTGCCCGGTTATCTTTACTGACAATCAGAAGCCATATAAACAGAGAAAAGTACGTATCCTGAACGGTGCGCACACTTCTTTCGTCCTGGCTTCATATCTTGCGGGAAATGATTATGTCAGGGAGTCCATGGAGGACGAACTGATCGGTGATTTCATGCACAAGACCATTTACGACGAGGTGATCCCGACGCTTGATCTGCCCAGACAGGATCTGCTTGATTTTGCGGAGGCGGTGGACGGCAGGTTCAAGAATCCTTACATAAAGCATGCCCTGCTTGCGATCTCACTGAATTCTGTATCCAAGTGGAGAGCGAGATGCATGCCGTCCCTGCTTGGATATGTGGAGAGAAAAGGAGAGCTTCCAAAGCATCTGACATTCTCGATCGCGGCGCTGATGGCGTTCTATACAGGAGATGAGATCCGCGAGAAGGCGCTGATCGGCCACAGGGACGGACAGGAATACAACATTGTGGACGACATGGCTGTGCTTGAGTTCTTTGCGGCAAACAGTGCGAAGCCTTCTGCAGCGTTTGTACAGGCATTTCTGGGCAATGTGGATTTTCACGGACAGGATCTGACACAGGTCTCCGGACTTGCCGATGCGGTGACTGCATATCTTGAGGATATCAGGACACTTGGCATGAGAAAGGCGATCGAGAAAAGTTTCAGATAAAATAGTTTGGTAAAGGATTTTAAAATGGCAGATTTTATCAAGATCAATGAAAATGACAATGTGGCTGTGGCTCTGGAAGTGATTCCGGAGCACACCACTCTGAACGTGGGCGGTACGGATGTGACGACGGCCATGGAGATCCCGGCGGGGCATAAGTTTGCACTCGTGGATATCGCGGAGGGCACTCCGGTGGTCAAGTATGGTTTCCGGATCGGAAATGCGACGGCTGCGGTAAAAAAGGGCGAGTGGATACACACGCACAACTTAAAGACAGGATTGGGCGACTTGCTCGAGTACAGTTATGAGCCTGATCTGGCTGAGGAAAAGTTTACGGACGATGTCACCTTCATGGGATACAACCGTAAAAATGGCAGGGTCGGTGTCAGAAACGAGATCTGGATCATTCCTACAGTTGGCTGTGTCAACAATGTGGCAAGCAGGATCGCAGAGCTCTCTAAGGGGCTTGTGCGGGAAAATATAGAGGCGGTGTGTGCCTTCCCGCATCCGTATGGATGCTCTCAGATGGGCGATGATCAGGAGCACACGAGGCAGATCCTTGCGAATCTGATCAACCATCCGAATGCGGGCGGTGTGCTTGTGCTGGGGCTGGGCTGTGAGAACAGCAATATCGATGTCCTGAAGGGATACCTGGGCGAGATCGATCCTGAGAGAGTCCGATTCCTTGTGGCACAGGAGAGCGAGGACGAGATCGCCGAGGGGGTCGGGATCGTGAAGGAGCTCGCAGAGTACGCGGCGCAGTTCAGGCGTGAGCCGGTCAGCGTCTCCAAGCTCGTCATCGGCATGAAGTGCGGCGGGAGCGACGGATTTTCCGGGATCACGGCAAATCCCACGGTTGGACGCTTTTCAGATATACTGATCAGCAAAAAAGGAACGACGATCCTCACGGAAGTACCGGAGATGTTTGGTGCGGAGACGATCCTCATGAACCGCTGTGCGAATGAAGAACTGTTTCACAAGACAGTTGATCTGATCAATGATTTCAAGAATTATTTTAAGAGTCATAACCAGACAATCTATGAAAATCCTTCTCCGGGCAACAAAAAGGGCGGTATTTCCACATTGGAGGACAAGTCCCTTGGATGTACGCAGAAGTCGGGAAGCGCGGTCGTGAAAGGTGTGCTGGCCTATGGCGAGATGGTAAGCACGCCGGGACTGAATCTGCTGAGTGCTCCTGGAAACGATCTTGTTGCGGCTACAGCGCTTGCCGCCAGCGGCGCACACATTGTGCTGTTCACGACAGGGCGTGGAACGCCGTTTGCATGTCCGGTACCGACGATGAAGATCTCGAGCAATTCAGCGCTTGCCGGTAAAAAGGACAACTGGATCGACTTTAATGCGGGAGTCGTCGCGGAGGGAGAGCGTCTGGACGTGGCGGGGCAGCGGTTGTTTGACGAGGTAGTGGCAGTCGCATCCGGCAAGGAAGTCAAGAGCGAGCTGGCAGGATTTCATGATATGGCGATCTTTAAACAGGGCGTTACATTGTGATCATTATCGATAACTTAGTAAATAATAGGGTGTTTCTGATATTTTGCAGGACACTCAAAAATAAATGGAGGAATGATTATCATGGCAAAAAAAGTAGTAACAATGGGTGAGATCATGCTGAGACTTTCTACACCTAACAATGAGAAGTTTATTCAGGCAGACGAGTTTGACATCAATTATGGCGGCGGTGAGGCAAACGTGGCTGTATCGCTGGCAAATTATGGACACGATGCAAGCTTTGTGACAGCAGTGCCGGACAATGAGCTGGGCGAGTGTGCGATCGCCGCTCTGAGAAAATACGGTGTAGGTACCGCAGACATCGCAAAATGCGGTGAGAGGCTTGGCATTTACTATCTGGAGTCGGGATCTGCGATGAGACCTTCCAAGGTCGTGTATGACAGGGCACACTCCTCGATCTCCACAGCGACCGTTGACGATTTTGATTTCGACAAGATCTTTGAGGGTGTCGACTGGTTCCATTTCACAGGGATCACACCGGCTGTCTCGGATTCGGCTGCAGTGCTCACAGAGGAAGCCCTGAAGGCTGCAAAGAAGCATGGCGTCAAGGTTTCTGTAGACCTGAACTTCAGAAAGAAACTGTGGTCTTCGGAGAAGGCTCAGAAGATCATGAAGAACCTGATGCAGTATGTGGATGTGTGTATCGGAAATGAGGAGGATGCAGAACTGGTATTGGGCTACAAGCCGGGTAATACGGATGTGACGAGCGGTGATCTCGAGCTTGCAGGCTACAAGTCGATCTTTGAGCAGATGGTAGCAGATTACAACTTTGAGTACTGCATTTCCTCACTCAGGGTGAGCCACTCCGCTTCTGACAATGGCTGGTCAGCATGCATCTATTCGAGGGATACAAAAGAGTTTTATCACTCCAAAGAGTACAGCATCCATCCGATCGTTGACCGTGTCGGCGGCGGTGATTCCTTTGCGGGCGGTGTGATCTGCGGACTGCTCGACGGCAAGGATTTCAAGGCGGCATTGGAGTTTGGCGTGGCGGCTTCCGCATTGAAGCACACGATTCCCGGCGACTTCAATCTGGTATCAAGGAAAGAGGTTGAGACGCTTGCAGGCGGCGATGCTTCAGGAAGGGTACAGCGCTAATAAAACGAAAAGAATTAAATTGATTAGGGAGGAAAAGAAAGATGGCAAACACAAACCCGTTCTCACTGGAAGGCAGGATCGCACTGGTAACAGGCGCTTCGTATGGTATCGGCTTTGCGATCGCAAAAGCTATGGCGAATGCCGGAGCTACGATCGTATTTAATGACATCAAGCAGGAACTTGTGGACAAGGGAATCGCAGCATATAAGGAAGAGGGCATTGACGCTCACGGATATGTATGTGACGTCACAAACGAAGACGCAGTGAATGAGCTGGTGGCTAAGATCGAGAAGGAAGTCGGCGTGATCGATATTCTTGTAAACAATGCAGGGATCATCAAGAGGATCCCGATGTGCGAGATGACGGCTGCGGAGTTCAGGCAGGTTATCGATGTGGATCTGAATGCTCCGTTCATCGTTTCAAAGGCAGTGATCCCTTCCATGATCAAGAAGGGGCATGGCAAGATCATCAACATCTGCTCTATGATGTCAGAGCTCGGACGCGAGACCGTATCTGCGTATGCGGCGGCGAAGGGCGGCTTGAAGATGCTCACAAAGAATATCTGTTCTGAGTATGGTGAGTTCAACATCCAGTGTAACGGTATCGGACCGGGGTATATCGAGACACCGCAGACAGCTCCGCTGAGAGAGAGGCAGCCGGATGGCAGCAGGCATCCATTTGATACCTTTATCTGTGCTAAGACACCGGCGAACAGATGGTTACAGCCGGATGAGCTCGGTGGACCGGCAGTGTTCCTCGCATCGGATGCATCAAACGGTGTAAATGGGCATATACTCTATGTTGATGGCGGTATCCTGGCATACATTGGAAAACAGCCCAAATAAAACAATGCAGGTTTCCTGAATGTATAATAGAAATGAGGTTAAGATATGAACGAAGTATTAGAGAAAATCAGTAAGATCGGCATTGTTCCGGTGGTTGTGTTAGATGACGCAAAAGATGCAAAGCCTTTGGCAGAGGCGTTGATCAAGGGCGGCCTTCCGTGTGCAGAGGTTACGTTCAGAACGGCAGCGGCAGAGGAATCGATCAGGATCATGGCAAGTGAATTTCCCGAAATGCTGGTCGGTGCCGGCACAGTGCTCACAACGGAGCAGGTTGACCGCGCAGTGAACGCTGGCGCGAAGTTTATCGTCAGCCCTGGCCTGAATCCAAAGATCGTAAAATACTGTATCGATAAGGGGGTTCCTGTGACTCCGGGCACATCCAACCCTTCCGATGTGGAGCAGGCGATCGAGCTTGGTCTTGAGGTGGTCAAGTTCTTCCCGGCAGAGGCGGCAGGCGGGCTGAACATGATCAAGTCCATGGCAGCGCCCTACACACAGATGAAGTTTATGCCGACAGGCGGTATCACGGCAAAGAATATCTGCGAGTATCTTGCATTTGACAAGATCATTGCATGCGGCGGCTCCTGGATGGTCAAGAAGGATCTCGTGACAGCTGGCAGATATGATGAGATCCAGGCACTCACGGAGGAAGCAGTGCGGACGATGCTGGGCTTTGAGCTGAGGCATATCGGTGTAAACTGCGAGGACGAGGCAGGAGCAGATGCAGTAGCGTCCAGATATGATGAATTGTTCGGTTTCACGAAGAAGGCAGGGAACAGTTCTGTGTTTGCAGGGATCGAAGTCGAGGCGATGAAGAAGGTCGGACGCGGCGCAAACGGACATATCGCGATCGGAACAAACAGTGTGGCACGCGCAAAGAATTATCTGGAGTCTGTCAAGAATGTGAAATTCATTGAGGATTCGGCAGTTGTCAAGAACGGCAGACTGACAGCGATCTATCTGGACGAGGAGATCGGCGGCTTTGCAGTTCATCTGGTACAGAAGTAAAGGGATCGCGTATTGCAATAAACAGGACAGAAAAGAGGTATCACGTGGTATGTGATGCCTCTTTGTGTACAGACAGGATCTGCAGGACTGCAGATCCGCTTTGTCAGGCTGTGCGGTTAAGGAGGTTTTTGGGAATGTTGTACAGGATTAACATGATCACAGAGGAAGACGGGTGGATCGTTCTGGATACAGACGGCTGGGCTTCCGAGCCGATCCGTCTGCTCGTGCAGAGTGTTGCCGAGGAGATGGGAAAGGAGGCGTTTCAGCCCTACGAGGGCGATGCCCAGTTTATGATCAAAGGGGATCCATATAAGCTGATCTTCCAGTATGATGACGTGTTTGGTTCCTGCGTCATACTGGATAAGCTGGAGGATAAAGACGCTGTTGTGGCGCTTTTGGAACGGCATTTTTCAAAATTGAAGAGCAGATAGGAATAAATAAGAGCAGAGGAGGCATATCATTATGGTAGATAATAATTGTGCATATTGTGTTGAAGGCGAACTGGTAGACAAGTTCGGCATCAAGATTTGTGAACTGGATGCGACAAAGGTGTATTTATTTAAGGAACAGAGCCATAAAGGAAGAGTGATCGTGGCGAGCAAGCATCATGTCAGTGAGATGGTCGAGCTCTCTGAGGAGGAGAGAAACGCATTTTTCCATGATGTAAACCATGTTGCAGAGGCGATCCACAAGGCATTTTCGCCGGATAAGGTAAACTATGGCGCTTATGGCGATACCGGACATCACCTTCATTTTCATCTGGTTCCAAAATACAGGGAGGATGCGTTTGAGTGGGGAAGCACATTTGCCATGGATCCTAAGCAGAAGACACTGACTGATGCGGAATATGATGCGGTCATTGCAGAATTGAAAAAGTATCTTTAGGAGCAGCAGCAGGGTGCAGAAAACAGCAGGAAAACTGATTGAACTCCGGATTCATTAGCTGATATACCGATTTTATGTGAGATTTACATAAAATTCAGATGCGGATATCGTCTAAAATGCAATAAAAAAGAGAAAAACAAGCAAAGACTTGCTTGTCGCATGAAAATAAGCGATAATAGGAATGTATGTGAAAGAAACTCAGACGGATGGGATAGAAAAGGAGTTAATCATGGGAGTAAAAGTTTTGCTTGATTCAGTAGACAAGGTTCGGGATTTCATTGATATCACGAGGAGTGCACCGTACGATATCGACCTGATCAGCGGCAGAAATACATATCTTGATGCGAAATCGCTTCTCGGTGTACTGAGCTGCGACTGCAGGAAACCGCTGCTTCTTGACATTCATGCCGAGATGGAAGAGCGGCAGGAGCTTTTGTCCAGGCTGGAGAAATATGTTGTTGCGTGATCAGATATGAGCTTTTGGAGTGCGGATCCGATTATTAAGAATGGGATCTGCACTCTTTTCTTATGCACGGGTCGCGCGGCGAGTAGTGGAAGATGGCTCTTCCTTACTCGATCAGCAGTCTTGCGCGTAAAAAGGAACGGATAGAAAGTTTTAGAAAGAAAAAACCTCGGTAAACTCTGAATTTACCACGGTTCTAAAAATTTTGCACATGGATAAAAAACACTGGTTTTGGCAGAATAGAAATGAGAAAAAACTT
>ERZ778517.1580-NODE-1580-length-16382-cov-7.084155_pt1 | contig 16382 bp, 10 predicted proteins | sample MGYA00510341_ERZ778517 | MGnify/ENA primary metagenome ERZ778517 (study PRJEB29527, sample SAMN07138964) | mouse gut metagenome | material: feces | host: mouse | place: China:Nanjing | collected 2016-01-25 ... | reverse complement strand
AAAATCACTCAACAATTGACCGCCCTGCCGTTAACATTTATTGTCGTACCGGCTCGATAAGTTGAAACAAATATTTCCTGTAGTTGCGGGAAATATTTATTTCTCCAACCGGATTCATCGTTATAAAGTTCTTTTCGATGCTGCCTATGCGCGTCAGGTTGATTATGAATGATTTATGAACCTGAACAAATTTCTCGGCCGGAAGACTTTTCAACATATCCTTCAATGTGGTTCTCACGATTATACAATCGGAAACAGTCATTATGCGCACATAATTCTCAAGAGATTCAATATAGACTATGTCCCTTAAATCTATGCGGTGAATGATGCGGTCGGAGCGTACGAATATATAATCCTCGACTGTGGCGTTACGCTTAAAATCAAGATACTGACGAACCTTGTCTATGGCTTTTTGGAAACGGATATAGGAAACAGGTTTAAGGAGGTAGTCGGAAATATTAAGCTCATATCCTTTAAGGGCATATTGTTCATAGGCGGTAATTATTATTATCGCTGAATCAATCGTGCAGTTGGATATGAAATCCAGTCCCGATATTTCAGGCATGCATATATCCATGAATACAATGTCGGGAGCTTTGTTTGTTTTAAGATAGGCTTCAAATGAAGGAATGTCGTGAAACTCTCCTACACAATTGATGCAAGGAGTGCGATTTATATAGCTCGCAATGCCGTAGCGGGCTGTGGGTTCATCATCAATGATTGCACACGACAATGTAGGGATGTTATTATTCATAATCTAATTAGTAAATGCGTTGAATATAGTCCTGAATCACTGCTCTCCTCAAAATCATATCTGCCCGGATATAAAAGGACAAGTCTTCTCCTAATAGCCTTTAACCCGATTCCTGATGCATCATGCATGATTTTGTCATGCTTCATTTCGGGAAGAGTGTTCTCAACCTTGAAATCAACTATTCCCGGCGATCGCATAAGGCTGATATGGATTCGTTTGGGGTTGCCTCCCGAATGTTTGAATGCATTTTCCACAATAGGGAGCAGGAGATAAGGGTGAATCCTATCTTGAGGATATCGGGCATCAATGGATGCCGACACTTCCACCGAGTCGCCATAACGGGTGCGACACAGTTCAATGTAGCTTTTCAATGCTAAAATTTCTCTCTCAATCGGTATGGGTTCATCATCCTCATATAGTTGCATTCTCATAAAGTCGGCCATCTGTTCGATTGTATTTCGAGCTTTAGTGTTATTCTCGTCGATGCTGAAATATATAGTGTTAAGCATATTAAACAGAAAGTGGGGATGATATAGCGACCTAAGCAGGCGCAATTCGGTTTTTACATTCTCGTTCTGTGCTTCTTTTTCCCGTAGTTTCTGATAGGCGTACTTTAGAATGGTATAAAGCAACAGCGACATGAGAAGCGTGATGGTGACAGGAATTACAAATTCGGGCAGATAATCGTAAAACGGAGTTTCATGGGAAACTATCATTATCATGACAGGTAACGTGACTGCAAATATGACAACAACCAGATACTCCAATGCAATGAGGATATGGCGGTCGGCGCAAATTCTAATCCATCGGTTTGCTGCAAAAAAATATAGATAACAGCCTCCAATCAACCCCATTAATTCAATTGCTATAAATTCTGTTGAATGGGTAAAATAATTGTGTCCCATAGGTACATCATTAACAAGCCTGATCAGTAGAAATAACATCGAGGCATAAATCAATGGCGCTATTTTCATTGCTTTTTGTTATAATTTGCGGTGTATATGGTATTTATCTACAAATTTACGCGATTCATCTCGTCTATACAAGATTTGCGATTCTCTTTGCCGGAAGTATTTTTGCCTGAATTAAATCGAAAGGAGAATGAAACGCCCAATCTTCTCATATTTTCAAATTCACGCTCTTGTAAAGAAGCTTCACGCCCCGAAATTACTATTTTTGAGCATGTACGGTTGGTGTTGAAAACATCGTTCATGTATATTGCCAAATTTAGGCTATTGTTGAAGAATGATTTTCTAAATCCTAAATATGCGCTCCATGACGATGATACTTCAGCCTGACCATAGGCCGCTTTGCTCCTGTAGGAAACATTTAGTTCGGTAGCCCATCCATAAGGGAGATTCAGGCGGTTCCTGACATCGATCATCGGGGTGAACATTATGTTGGACGACGAATCAAGCGATGCCGGAAAATGGTAGTTGGAATACACTATATTTGCGGTTATGGATGAAGCCCACCATGAGCTGATGTTTATGTTGGCTGCCGAAACAGTACCGATGAACTGCAGATACCGAGGTAAATTCTCAGGCGTCACATAGACTGTTTTGTCGGTTATTTCACGATAACATTTTACTATTTCATCGGATGTATACATGGCTCTTACGCCTATTCTTAGCCATGAATTGTTAGAGTAGGCCATATCGACGCAATGGGTTATAGCTTCTTTAAGATTGACATTCCCACCTACATGTGTAATGTCGTCGAATATGTGTATGAACGGATCTAAATCGGCAAATCGAGGACGCGTTATTTTTTCAGAGTAGGATAGAATCCAGCTACCTGATTTGGTGTCGTTAATCGACAATGCCACAGACGGATATATGCGAAAGTCATGCCCGGCGTAATCCTTGGATTCGGCGCTTTCATTTCCTGAAAATGCGTTATGTGTAGAGCTTTGTTCCATTCTCACGCCTAAAGATAACGCTGAAATGCCATAGGTGGCTTTGGACTCAAAATATAGAGCATTGACATTTTCGTTATATCCAAAATCGGAACCGAAATTGTCGGCCTGATTTTGCCGCGAGTTTATTTGTGCGGCTTTAAGGTCTTCATAATTTCCATGGCTGTTCATCTTTACATAGGATATGCGGGTGCCGCATGAAAGATGCCAATGAGATGAAAGCCGCCGTCGATAATCCATCGCTCCCACCAAACCGAATATTTTGCTCGACATATCTCCTATAATCGAGTTGCCTGTGTTGTCATTCATGAATTGGTCTTCGGAATTGTGATAATTGAAGAAATCAAGCGACAGGTTGAAATCGGTTTCGGGGTGGTTGAATATCCGCTTTAGATATACTCCGCCATAAATATTTTTATTGATGAAGCATGCGGTATTATCCGTAACCGTAGGCTCGCTATCGGGAATGAATGTTGTCATGACAGCCGGCTCTCTGCGTTTGAAATAGTTATAATTAACGACACTTCCTGTCTTAAATGAAGAATTAGGCTGATAGTCATAGGAAAAACCTATATTGTGCATGACATCGTGCCGGATACGATCGTAATTCTGTTGTAAATGTTCATCGTTATCGCTATATGGACGCACTGTGAATAGTTTGGATGTGTTACGTGCTCTATTCCCTGAATATGTAAGTTGGAGGTAGTGGCTGTTCATAAGATATTCCGTATATATATTTCCATAGACATTACGCGCTTTCCCGATATGTCCACCGGAATTGAGGCCAATGGTAAACCCTTCGTCTTTCTTTCGCTTCTTTTGCAGATTTATGATGGTTGAGGCCTCGGAAGCATCCCTTTTAGCGCCGGGAACTGTGAGTATCTCTATTTTTTCAATACCTGATGTCGACAGCGACTTGAGGTGTGAAATCAGCATCTCACCTGTCAATATCGACTTCCGTCCGTCGATATTGACGCTTATTCCGCTCTCTCCATTGACTGATATCACCCCATTGCTGCCGATGGATAATCCCGGGATTGACTGTAGTGCGTCATATACATTGGAGCCGATTGCCGATGTCATTTCCGAAGGCAAATATGAAATCCTGTCAGCCCTGACGATGGACAGGGGTTTCCGTGATGTCACGACAATCTCCTCCAGATTGGCGAATCGCACACTGTCGGTGACTATGTTGCCATTATCTTGAGCGTTCATGATGTTTATCCCGGTAAGGAGGAGGCATAATGTGATTAGATTGGTATTCATGATGTGTTGGTTTTACTTTTTCACAAAAGTATGCAGGATGGAATGTGCGGTTGAAATAAAAGTGACAAACTGCATCTCAGCAGTGACAAAGTGGAATTATGTATTTGCAGCGAAGGCTGAGTCATGTCGATGGCTCAGCCTTTGTTGTGCATGGAGGGTGGGGGAACGGAGGCTAAAGGTTCAGGTATTGCCGCAGGTCGTCGACATACTCCTCGAAGGCTTTTCGGCCGGTGTCGGTTATCGTGCACACGGTGCGCGGTTTTTTGCCGACAAAGCCCTTGTTGACCGCGATGTAGCCTGCTGTCGACAGCTTGTCGAGCTGGACGCTCAGGTTGCCTGCCGTGGATTCGGTTTTCTCTTTGAGATAGACAAAATCCGCTTCGTCAACGTTCATCAATATTGACATTATGGCAAGGCGCAATTGGGAGTGAAGAAGTGGATTCAATTCTTTCATCAGTTTCTACGAGCTTTAGAGTTGAGAATGTGTCCGGGAATGACCATCATGAAGATGATTGCGATCATGAACATCGGCAAAAACCAGTTGGCATAGAGCGTCACATTGCCCGATATGCAGCAAATGGTGAATATGCCAAGAAGCATTCCTGTCGCGCCTCCGAATATGAATGACTTTTCCCTGATGACTATGCCTTGGGCTATCTCGGCAAAAGGCACTATGATAAGTGCGAACGTGAACATCGTGTTCCAGGTGTCGAGGCCCAGAATGAGCAGGAATCCTAAGCACATCAGTGTAGTTGCCAGGCCTGAAAAGCCTACGGTTGACCATATTCGTGACATTATTTTGTCGGAATAGCTTTTAACTCCCGACTTGATCTGCTTCTTGCGGCTCATTATGGGTGTTATTATTCCTCCAATCCAGATGGCAAACCAAAGCCAGTTCCATTGCTGATTGTGGGTCGTTGCGATTAGAATCCAGATGAGGGCCGTGACCGTAAGGATGAGATAGCCCCACATCAACATGATGTTTCCGTCGCCCATCATGTAACGCTCTTTGGTGCGAGAAATCATTGAAGTGATTACTTCAAGACTCTCTTTTTCGGTAAGTTTTCGTTCTTCCATTTTTAAGGAGTTTAGAGATTTCTATTTGGTTTATTTTATAAACCGGAATTTTCTTAAAAAAGAGCGGTCGCGCGATTCCGCTCTTTCTTGATGCAAATATAAACAAGTTTATTTTATAAACCAAATATTTCTCAACAAATTTTATCTCGGATGCGATTCCACGTTTCCATCGCAGTAGGACAAGAATCAGTAATGCGTTGAATATCAGTTCTATTATTATCATTATTTGGCGCAATTATTCTATGGAATTATTTGTAAAGTACTGCTATTTTTCTTTAATTTGCATCTGAGCAAGTATTTACACACCCATGCATCATGTAAAGTAATCTTATAATTTAGTCATTTAATAAATAAACCAATCATGAAAATTACAGGAATTATGAATGCTGCAATTCGCAATATGATTATTGTTGCGATGTCATTGACTATCGCCATGTGCGGTAATGATGATGACGGTCTTATCAAGGTAGATGACGGAATCCACCCTGTTGAAAATTTGGTCGGGGTATTGAGCAATGAATCAGGTTCTTGGCTGTTTTATCCCGATTCGGGATTCTCCAATCCTTTCATATTGGGAGATTGCGAGGGCAATCACATTGAAATCAAGAATTGGAAGGATGAATATAAGGAATATGCCAAAGGATGTATGATTCAAGGCTCGTATAGAAAGATAGCAGTAGAGCCATCTAAAGTCGAAGGCGTATTTGCGTCGACCAATTATTATGAGCTTACTATTGATAAAATAGAATCGTATATATTGACTGCTCGTTCCCGAAGTGATGTTGGCAATCTTTTAGAATAAGTCAAATATTGGGGTACGGGGTCTAAACGATAATTCATACATGAGATTCTGGCAATAAATCAGCAATAAATCGGAGCCTGAGTGAAATATTTGGGAGGGAAAATAATCAAACATTTGATAAAAAAGCGTAACTTTGCACTCTCAATACAGGCGGTTGCACACGATGTAATCATTTGTTGTTGGCTTTCAATGATTTATATGCTAAATTCATAAATAATACAATCGGAACTCATGGATTGGATTCAACAACTACTTGCACCGGGAAATATGGCGCTGGCGAGTACGATAATTTTGTACTCGTTTGTCATAGCCGTAGGTGTCTTTTTAGGTAAAATCAAGATTGGAGGTGTTTCGCTCGGTGTCACGTTCGTCCTGTTTGTAGGACTCGTTATGGGGCATTTGGGTTATGTCGTAAACAGCGAGGTGCTGCACTTCATTCGTGAATTCGGCCTTATATTGTTTATCTTTTCAATAGGTTTACAGGTAGGCCCCGGATTCTTCTCGTCGTTCAAGAAGGGCGGAATGTTGCTCAACGGTCTTGCCGTGCTTGTGATAGTGCTCAACGTGGCTATCGTGCTGGCAATCTTCTTCATCGACGGAAACACTCCTATAACCGCACTTGTGGGCGTTATGTCGGGAGCCGTCACCAACACTCCCGGACTTGGAGCCGCACAGCAGGCCATACTTCAGGTCAACCCCGGAGCCTACAGCATGTCGGAGGAGATGGCTATGGGTTATGCAGCCGCTTATCCTCTCGGTGTTATCGGTATAATCCTCTCGATGTTTGTGATTCGCGCCATCTTCCGTGTAAAGATGGACCGCGAGGTCAAGCAGATCGAGGATGAGATCGACAGCAGCCAGCTGAAGCCTCACATCGTGACATTTGAGGTGGCCAATTCATTGATCGACGGTAAAAATCTCGTGCAGCTGCACGACATCATATCATGTAACTTTGTCGTGTCGCGTCTACGTGACAGCAGCGGCAATGTCATAATACCCAACTCACAGACCACCGTACACATCGGCGACAAGCTCTACATCGTCATGTCGGCTCAGGATGAGGATCGCTTCAAGGCTGTTATAGGCCCTGAAATCGACATGGACTGGGAGGCAACTCCGAGCCCTGTAGTGTCACGCCGCATCGTGGTTACGAAGAGTCACTACAACGGTGTGGCTCTCGGTTCGCTGCGCCTGCGCATGGGCTACAAGCTCAACGCCACCCGCGTCAACCGTGCCGGTGTCGACCTGCTGGCATCGCCAAGCCTTCGCCTTCAGATAGGCGACCGCATCACCGTCGTGGGACAGGAGGAGGACATCAAGCGACTTGCCGACAAGCTCGGTAACTCGATGAAGCGTCTTAACGAGCCCAACATGATAACGCTCTTTGTGGGTATATTCTTCGGTATTCTTGTAGGAAGTATTCCTATCGCATTCCCCGGCGTGAGCGTGCCTATGAAGCTCGGTCTTGCAGGCGGTCCTCTTGTAGTGGCAATACTTCTCAGCCGCTTCGGCTACAAGTTCAAGCTTGTCACCTATACATCGTCGGCTTCGTCGCTGCTGATGCGTGAAATCGGTATATGCCTGTTCCTCGCTTCGGTGGGAATCGCTTCGGGAGCCGGATTTGCAAAGACGGTGTTCAACTACACCGGTATGTGGTGGGTTATATGGGGATTCATCATCACGGTGGTGCCTCTGCTTGTGGCAGGATGCATCGCACGCGGTGTCTACAAGATCAACCTGCTCACGATAATGGGTCTTTTCGGCGGCAGCATGACCGATCCCCCCGCTCTTGCCTACGCCAACAACAGCACCGGCAACGATGCACCGGCGGTTGCTTACTCGACCGTGTATCCGTTGACCATGTTCCTGCGAGTTGTGGCAGCCCAGGTGCTTGTGCTTTGCCTCGCATAGTTTGGAGATAGTAAGATATATAAACATAACGGCCGCATGACATCAAAATCATGCGGCCGTTATGTTTTTTATGTGTCGTCGCGTCAGCTGCAACGGCTGAGCGTCACCTGTCGCTGTGGGAGCGTCATCATGCCCTGAAGTCGGTAGGTGACTTGCCGAAGTGCTTCTTGAATACGGTGCTGAAATAGCTGATTGAGGAGAATCCGCATTTGTAGGCTATTTCGCCTATGCTGTACTGGCGGTCGTTCAGTAGCTTCATTGCATGGTCCATCCTGATGCTTCGTATAAAGTCGACGACAGTCATGTCGGTAAGTGCCTTTATCTTCTTGAACAGCAGCGATGTGCTCACACCCATTTCCCGTGCAAACTCCTCCTTGCTGAAGTCGGAGTCCTCAAGGTGGTTCACCACAATCTTGAGAGCCTGGCGCACAAATGCGTCGTTAAGCTCGTTGGATTCTTTGGTGTCGGCCTCTTCAACCGTTTCGCCGACCTCTGAAATCACGCGGCTTCCGAGTGCGCGGCGGTTGAGTATTATCGACATGATGCGCTGTGTAAGCGTCTTCATGTCAAAGGGTTTGGTCATGTAGTCGTCGGCTCCCAATCCAAGGCCGTGTAGCTCGTCGGACTGGTCGGAAAGCGCGCTGAGCAGGATTATGGGGATGTGGGATGTTTCAAATGTCGACTTGACAAGGCGACACAGCTCAAATCCGTCCATGCCGGGCATCATGATGTCGGAAACAATCAGGTCGGGGAGCTCCTTCTTGATGTATTCCCATGCGTCAACGCCGTTGGAGGCGGTGGCCACGTTGAAGTGACGGCCGAGCGGACGCTTCATGAAGCGGCGCAGGTCGTCGTTGTCCTCACATACGAGGATGCGCATGTTCTTTATCTCCTCATTGTCGATCGACTTGTCGGCCGATTCGGGATCCTCGGCGTTCACGGGCAGCGGAGCGGAGTCGCACAGGCGGTGAGGAATCACTATTTCAAACCGTGAGCCTTCATCTTCACGGCTCTCGACAATGATTTTGCCGTCGTGCAGCTCTACGAGCTTCTTGGTCAACGCAAGTCCTATGCCTGAGCCGCTTATGCGTGAATTGACGGCGTTTTCGCTGCGGAAGAACTCCTTGAAGAGGTTGTCGAGCGACTTCTTGTCGATGCCTATGCCGTGGTCGACGATGCTGAGTCGCCATTCATTGTCGTTGGCTGTAAAGTTGATGTCGACCGACGAGTATTCGTGGGAGTATTTGATGGCGTTGGAGAGCAGATTGTCGACTATGCGCTCGATTTTTCCGGCATCCACGGCCGTTACGTAGGATTCGGGCTTGTAGCTGTAGGTCAATGTGATGTTGCGCTTCTCGGCGATGGACTCAAACATGCTTATGCGGCTGCTGATAAGCGGCACGATGTCGTAGTTCATAGGATGGAACTGTCCCTTGCCGAGGTCGATCTTCTGGAGGTCCATCAGCTGGGTGGTGACCATTGTGAGCCGTTGCATCTGGTCTATGGCAAGTTGCAGATACTGTTTCTCCTCCTCGTTGATGTTGGGCGACCGCTTTATCTCCTCGATAGGTGCCTTGATGAGCGTCAGCGCCGTCCTAAGGTCGTGGGCCGTGTTGATGAAGAATTGTAGCTTGTGTTCGGCGTGACGGCGGTTGATGCGGTTGATGTAGAAGCGCAGCAGCAGATAGAGCAGGGTGGCTATCAGCATCACATAGGCGGTCTTGAACCACCATGTGGCCCAGAACGGGGGCTTGATGTGGATCGATATCTTGCGCTCCGATATAAGATCGGGATTGTAGAGCCTTATATATAATGTGTAGTTGCCGGGGTTGAGGTTGGTGTAATTGATGATGCTGAGGTCGGAAAGTTCGCTCCAGTCATCATCAAATCCCTCCATCTTCCACGAGAAGAGCGACGTGTGCGAGCGGCTGCCGAGCGGCTGCAGGCTGAACGTTATGTTGTTCTGGTCGTGTTGCAGCGTCAGGTCGGTTATCTCGTCGAGCGGCATCTCGGGCATAATGTCGGGCATGTCACGCATCGAGCGGCTTGAGAGCAGAATGTCCTGCAGATATATTCGTCCCGAGGGTGTGCGTGACGTCATCGACTCGGTGTCGAGTATAATCAGTCCTTCGGAGGTTCCCCATGCCGAGGTACCGTTGCTGAGCTTTACGCTTGCATCGGAAGTGTAGTCGATTTTGCCCGCTGTTTCGGGAAAGTCAAATGACGCTACGCTCTTGTCGGCGATATTGAAGCGGCACAATCCGTTGTCGGTGCCGAGCCACAGATTGCCGTTGTGGTAGAGGATGCTGTTGATGTTGTCGGACACCGAACCGTGCTTCAGGTTGAACGTTTCGGTAGCCTGTGACGCAATGTCGTAGCATATAAGCCCGTTGCCGTTACTTGCCACCCATATTTTGCCTTCGGTCACTTCGATGTCCTGTATCATGTTGTCGGTCAGCAGCTCTTTGATCTCCTTGGTGTTCTTGTCGAGCGACAGCAGCTGGTTGTTGCTTGCCATTATCAGGGTGGAGTCGTCGAGTTCGGCAATCGTCGATACTGGCCTTACGGGATACTCATCGAATTGCCCCGTCACGTGGTCATACTTAATTATCGCGCCTATCATTCCGGCCATCCACATGTCGCCGTTGCTGTCGCGGAGAATGTCAAATACGAATCCGTTCTTCGAGAGGATTCCCTGGCGGTCGGTGTGATGCGCCTTGATGCGCTGTGTATTTCCGTCGAGCACATAGACGCCGTTGGAGTAGGTTCCTACCCAGATGTCGCCTTTGCTGTCCTCACACACCGAGCGCACTATGAATGATTCATATTCGTGACCGAAACGGTTGGTCCACTTTTCCGTGTCGGGATTCCAGTGGCTCAGTCCGCCGTTGGTTCCTATCCATATACGCCCCTTGCTGTCCTCGGCCACATCATATATATAGTCGTTTGTCGGCGAATTGGGGTCGTTGACGCGGTGGCGGAAGTGGGTTATGAGTGGCGAGTTGAGCTCGGCTATCGACACGCCGCCCGTAAACGAGCACACCCACACCCTGTCGGGGCTGTCGTAGTACATGTCGAGGACACCGTTGCCGGCTATCGACATGGGATTGTCCTTGTCCTCCTGGAATATCTCGGTCACGCGGCTTCCGTCGCGCGAGAGCTGCCAGATGCCTCGTCCGTCGATTCCGCACCAAATGGCTGAGTCCGACACTATTTCGATGTCACGCACATACTGGTGGGGGAATCGCTCGATGGGTGAGGCCTTCAGTTCCTTGGTGTCGCAGTCGAGATAGTAGAGTCCGTCAGACATCGTTCCGATCCACAGCCGGTTCATGGCTTTGTCGAGCTTTATCAGGGTGGGGAACACTCCGGGATTGTCGTTCCACACTTCACGGTCGTAGTTTTCGGTGTTAATGCGGTAGACTCCTCCCGTGCTTGCGACTATAAGGTGCTTGCAGCCGTCCATCGTCATGTTGCCCACAGCTCCTTCCACGCCGGGAATCCTGGTGCACTTGCCGTTGACGCAGTGATAGAGCCCTGCCGAGGTGGCGAGCCACAAAATATCCTTATCCCCCCCTATCTTAATGTCAGCCAGATAGATGGCTTCTGTATTGAGCGCTGACAAGAGGTTGAGATAGTGTTCAAATCGGTCGAGCCGCTTGTTATATCGGAATATTTCACCATGGTTGGTGAACACATAGAGTTCTCCTTTTCGATGCACAAGCTCTACCGACACTATATTGACTGTAGTGTAGGGTACATTATAGCATTTGCTTTCATCCGAAAGGCGGTATATGCCCGACTTTGTGGCAACCCACATAAAGCCGTCATCATCCTTGCATATCGACGACGGTTCGCGTATAGTGATGCCGTAGGTATTGTCGGCATTATAGAATCTCATATCACTGGCATAGATTTTCATGGCTGATGACATGAGCATGAAAATTATAGCAACTAAGAAATGCTTCATGATTAGGTATATTGTATCGTAGACGCAAATATAACGAAAATAGTTTGAAATATGTCAAAAAATGCAGCATAAGTTTTGCCTCCCGGAGTTTTCGACGAGCGGGATATTTGAACGATTTTTCACAATTCATCGGCATGGCAGGCGATGCTTGCTCAATCTACTCCCCGATAAGACGTCATTATAACCAATGTTAATTGCATTTCGGCTGTAACAACGCCTCACGCGATGTTACGCTGATTAAGGCGATGTAACAACCGGGCGTGTCGGCAACGATGGCCCGGATGCCACGGGTTATTGTCGTTTCACGATGTGATTCAGCGTCATAAGCGGTGCTTGCATTGACCTCGGGAAGGCGGGCTGAAATGTAACATTGCGGTTTAGTTGAGAGAAAACAGCAAAGCAGACGGCCAAAAGTGTAATTTTTACACTATTTTAACGTATGTAATCAATTTTTTTCACAAAAATGGCTTCAATATCCAATAATGCAAAACAAATATCTAAAATTTAATCCCGCTCCAACGGCTTCAATCTATATTTGCCATTACAATTTTTCAATCATTTCAATTAAATTTAATACTAACTAACGGAATGAAAAAAGTAATTTTTATTTTGACGATGCTCTTAGTCAGTATCGGGATGTCGGCCCAGACCCACACGGTGACGGGTGTTGTGACCGATGTCGACCATGAACCTATGGTCGGAGTGAGTATAATAGAAAAAGGTACCTCTAACGGAGCCATGACCGATTTAGACGGTAAGTTTACTTTGAAGGTTGGTCCCAATGCCACACTTCGCATATCTTATATAGGATATGAAACACAAGATGTGAAGGTGGGCAACAAGACCTCGGTTAATGTTGTACTTAAAGAAGACAATCTCCAACTTGACGAAGTGGTAGTGGTTGGTTACGGTACTCAGAAGAAGAGCGACGTGACAGGATCAGTTTCTTCAGTGTCGGCCGACGACCTGAAGGGCCTCGCCACCACCGATGCCGGTGCCGCACTTCAGGGTAAGGCTGCCGGTGTACAGATTCTTAACACTTCAGGTGCCCCCGGCGCAGGAGCAAGCATCCGCATCCGCGGTTACTCCTCCAACTCCGGTAACCTCGGCCCGCTGTTGATCGTCGACGGTCTTAAGGTTGACAACATCCAGTACCTCGACCCCTCGATGATTGAGTCGATGGAGGTGCTTAAGGATGCCGCTTCAGCCGCCATCTACGGTGCCCAGGCAGGTAACGGTGTTGTACTTATCACCACCAAGAACGGTGCCGTTAAGGATGGACAGCCCAAGGTTATCTACTCGTTCAAGGCTATCAACCAGCGTCTTGGCAAAACTCCCGAAATCTTCGGTGCTCGTGATTGGGTCCGCTACAAGGAACTTTCAGGCTACGACATGAAGACTATCTGTGAGGCTGCCGGTGTTGACTATGACAACCTCGAAAAGCATGAAACCAACTGGATTGACCAGGTATTTGAACCGAGCTGGGCTACTCAGCATTCAGTAATATTCCAGGACGGTAACGAGAAGGGTAACTTCTTCACCTCTATTAATTATGTAAACAACGACGGTATCGTAGTCGGAAAGAAAGATACCTATCAGCGTCTTAGCGCTCAGCTCAATGCCGAGTACAAGCTCTATAACTGGATTCGCGTAGGAACCAACACCTCTATCGAGCGTTGGAAGACCAAGAGCGTGCCTCACCAGAGCGCTTACGGTTCAATGCTTACACCTGCCCTCTTGCTCGACCCGCTTACTCCGGTATATTGGGACAGCGTTGAAGACTTCACAACCGATATGAAGACTCAGTATGATAAGAATCCTTCAACCATCCTTGTTGCTCCCAACGGCAAATACTATGCAACTTCCAAGTTCCAGATGGACGACAACGGTAACCCGTTGCTTCAGCTCGACCGTATCCACTCCAGCAACGGCGGTTTCACGGTTCGCGGTACCGGATTCATGGATTTGATGCCGTTCAAGGGCTTCATCTTCACCTCGCGTTTCTCTTATCGTATTTCGCAGAGCAACAGCCACAACTATTCCGAGCCTTACTACATGAACGGTCAGGCCAAGGCCACCGACTATTCAATCTCGGCAAGCGCCAACAACAACTACTACTATCAGTGGGAAAACTTCGCCAACTACAACAATGATTTTGGCAAGCACAAGGTAGGCGCCATGGTCGGTATGTCATATACCCAGTATAAGTCAGACAACGTATCGGCTTCAGCTACAGGTACCGAGGGTGCCGAAATCCTCAAGGGTACAGGCAGCAAGTTCCAGTATCTTGACTATGTAAACTCGGCAAGCACCACCACTAAGAGCATCGGTAACGTCATCAACATGTCGACGAGCCTCTCTTACTTCGGTCGTGTAATGTATGCTTACGACAACCGTTACAACGTTCAGTTCAACTTCCGTGCCGATGCATTCGACACCTCCAAGCTCCCCGCCAAGAAGCGTTGGGGTCACTTCCCCTCTGTATCAGCAGGTTGGACCGCCAGCAACGAATCATTTGTTCGCGATCACATCAATCCCGATGTTCTTTCACTCCTGAAGTTCCGTGCATCATGGGGACGTAACGGTAACATCAACGTGCTTAGCGGATATCCCTACGCAGCTCCTATCGCCTATAACCAGGCTTGGTATCAGTATGGTGACAACCCCGATTTGTTCTACGGTTCTTATCCTACCAGTATGGCCAACCCCGACCTCCGTTGGGAAACTTCCGAGCAGTTTGACTTCGGTATCGATATGCGATTCCTCAACGGACGACTCTCTGCAGGACTTGACTACTACAACAAGAACACCAAGGACCTTCTCGTGACTATCACCCCGATTCCCGAGGTTTATGCCAACGGTACTACTATCATCAACGCCGGTAAGGTCAACAACCGCGGTTTTGAAATGGAACTCAGCTGGCGCGACCGCATAGGTGATGTAAGCTATAGCATTTCAGGTAACATGTCGACACTGCGCAACCGCGTAACCATGCTTTACGAGGACATCGACCGCATCTCAGGTACTGAGGGTGGCGTCAGCGGTTGTAATAACCTTGCCTACAGCGCATTCGAGCAGGGACACTCAATATGGTATTTCCGCGCCTACGACTACGCAGGAGTTGACCGTGAAACAGGTGCTCCTACATTCCGCAACGGAGCAGGTGAAATCGTAGCTTCATCGGAGCTTACTCCCGATGACATGAAGGATGTTGGTTCTTCAATTCCTCGCTTGACCTACGGTCTTACACTTAATGTGGCTTGGAAGGGTCTTGACCTCACAGTATTCGGAACCGGTGTTTCGGGCAACAAGATATTCAACGTGCTTTATCGTGCCGACACCCCGATGCGTAACTCTTTGAAGTACTACTACGAAAATGCTTGGACACCTGACAATCGCGGCGCTTCAATGCCCGATCCGCAGCAGGTAGCTACCGACAGAAAGTTCTGGAGTTCAACCGCATCAATGTTCAACGGTGCCTACTTCAAGATCAAGCAGATTCAGCTCGGTTACACCCTTCCCGCCAAGCTTACGAGAAAGGCTTACGTGAAGAACCTCCGCTTCTTCGTTTCACTCGACGACTTCTTCACATTCTCAAGCTATCCCGGCATGGATCCCGAAACCGCCACTACATCAAGCAGCAGCTCTGCCGGATATGACATAGGTTCTTATCCTACAATGAAGAAGGTAACCTTCGGTGCCACTATCGGATTCTAATCCATCGGTGATAATCTCTAAAAACTAAAAACTAAAAAATAATCATGAAAAAAATATTATATCCCATTTTGGCCCTCTGCGCGACAATGTTCCTCAGCGGATGCGAGGACAGGCTCGACATCGAGCAGAAAGGCGTAATATCGGCCGACGATTTCTATCAGACCGACGCCGATGCGCAGAATGCCCTTAATAATCTCTACCAGTGTTTTGCCTACCATATAGCAGGTAACGAGGGTGTCTATGTGGCTCTTCCCGTGCTCTTCAATGAAGCCGGTGACGATATGCTCGCAGCAGGTAACATGTATGGTGACAATGACTTCGGTGCCGAGATTAACGAATTCCGTTACACTTATCAGAATCAGGTAATCGAGAACACCTACAAGGGACTCTATGCCGTAATATATGATGCCAACACCATCATCGACCGCGTGCCCGACGATTCTCCCATAAAGAAGCGTGTTCGTGCCGAGGCTATCACATTGCGTGCATGGTCGCACCTGATGCTTGCCATCGGTTGGGATTGTCCTCCTCTTGTTGAAACAGTTCTTCCCGCCGACGCACGCCCCGGTAATTATGAGGGTGGTCATCAGGAACTTCTCCGCTGGTGCGCCGAGCAGGCTGAATCAGTGGTAAACGACCTTGACGAGCGTATCAGCCCCACCGATAAGGTTGGCGCATCGAAGGTTACCAAGGGTATGGCCCTTACAGTTGCCGGAAAGGCTCGCCTCTTCATGGGTGACTATGAGAATGCCAAGAAAGATCTCAAGCAGGTTATCTCATCCAATAAGTATGAGCTCGTTCCCACCGATCGTTGGGCCAATCTGTTCCACACTTCGGGCGACCTCTGCGAGGAGATGATATTCCAGTCCAACTGTCTTGACAACGCCAATGTAGGTGACTGGGACGGAAAGATCAACCGCACCTCATGGATGTGGATCCAGTTCTGGAACTGGCGTACCGACAAGCT
>ERZ778517.1577-NODE-1577-length-16397-cov-4.696671_pt1 | contig 16397 bp, 15 predicted proteins | sample MGYA00510341_ERZ778517 | MGnify/ENA primary metagenome ERZ778517 (study PRJEB29527, sample SAMN07138964) | mouse gut metagenome | material: feces | host: mouse | place: China:Nanjing | collected 2016-01-25 ... | reverse complement strand
CCGAGTGCTGATTATGGGCACATTTCCACCCGGCGAACACCGCTGGAGCATGGATTTCTTCTACCCTAATCCGACCAATGATTTCTGGCGCATAATGGGACTACTATATTTCGGTGACAAGGAAGCCCTCTACGACCGTGCGGCAAAACGCTTCAGGCTCGACGACGTAAGGCATCTCGTAGGCAGTCACGGCATAGCCATGGGCGACACCGGCTACAAGATAAGGCGCCTCAAAGGCAACGCATCCGACAAATATCTTGAAATATTAGAGCCAGTAGACCTTCGCGGACTATTGGCATCGATGCCTACATGCCACACAATTGCTACGACCGGCGAGAAAGCTGCCGCAGTGGTCGCCGAGATTACCGGCACCGATATACCTCGCATGGGGCAACACACGGTGTCGGACGACGGCCTGACAATCTGGCGCATGCCATCGACAAGCAGGGCCTATCCGCTTGCCCTCGAAAAGAAAGCCGAATATTATGGCGAGTTGCTGCGTTCGTGCGGCGCACTGGGACCGTCACTTTAACCTGAAAAAGTAGCCCAGCGACACCTCAATCGACATATTTCGCGAGGCGCTGAAGGTGTCGGCCTTGGCTGCCGGGAAGATATTGCCCAGACCGTAGTAATACCTTGCCTCGAGCAGAACCGAGTGACGCGGCTGCACGAAAAACTCGCAACCGACCGAGGCACATATGCCATAGTCAAATTTATTCTTCACATCGGCCCAAAGCTGCTCGGTCTGACGGTTCTTGGGGAAGCCCTCTACCTTGGCCGGGTCGGCGTAGTCGAAATCGGCCTTAATCGACGAATTGAGCAAGATGGAGACCTGCGGACCGAGATTTATAAACGCCTTGAAACGCCTCGACCCGAAGTAGATATGTGTAAGGAGCGGTATATCGATATAGGTCAGGGTACGCGAATAGCTGAACGGATGTTCCTCGAAGTTTTCTTTCCAACCACGCTGCACCCAGCCGACTTCGGCGATGAGACCGAATAGCTTCTCTTCGGTATATCTGAATGTAACGGCACCGGTGGTACCACGGTTCCAATTCTGCTTTACCGAAGGCGAGAACGACATCTGGCCCATCGACATGCCGGCACGGCCTCCGATACTAATACGTGGTTTGTAGTGTGTTTCGCCAAAAGCAGCCAGTATGGCAAGCGTCATTACGACGACAAGTAGTGCGCGCTTCATATCACTCGCTGACTTATTGTGCCGTCGGGGGCATACCGGATTATATAAAGCACTGAATTATAGTAGCCCTGTGCCGACTTGTCGAAGTCAAACGTAGACTGCAGGCCGGTGTATGTCCGTGGCGACAGGGGGTCGAATGTGCCCTCGTTGGCACGGAGATTTTTAATCAGGAAGCAGCCGGTATCATAACCGAGCATAGCCTGCGAGGGTATGCTCTCTATGATATCCTGGCCGTACCAACGGCGGAAATTGGCTTGCAACGTGCGGCTGTCGAAACTGCCGAAGTTATCGAAGAAACGAGAATAGACCGTAGCCTCGAGTTTCTGAAGCGTATCGAGGGCATCGCCACGGAATGCCGTCCAGTCCGGATAACCAAAAACAGCGACACGCGCACGCGGAAGTTCGGCACCGTCTTCGCCGGTAAGCACCGTCATGGCCACCCTGTCGCGCAGCGACTTGACAACGTATGCAAACTTGTTGAACTCGGCCAGCGAGCCCGACGAAGGCACGAACACGTAACTTTGGCCACCGCTGACATCAAGACTCTCGATATCGGCACTTACGAGATTGTTCTCATAGCTAATCTCGATAGGAGAAACGCCACGGTTGCGACAACGTTCGACGAGATAGGTCACAAAAGCATCTTTTTCATTGCGACCGTTACGACTACGCAATATCACCGGGATATAGTCGCCATAGTCGGCCTCGAAAGCATCGGCTGCAAGACGATACATGTCGCGATGGGGGATGTTTGCCTGAAGTACCCGTGGATTTGTGGCATATAGCGAGTCGGCAACTAAAAACACATTGAGGACATAGCTGTCGTTGTCGAGAGCCGCATCCGCGATGGCCCTATAGGCATCCTCGTTGTCGGGGGCGACAATCACGGCTGCATCTTTCACCACGTCGCGCTGTAACGCCGCCTTGAAGGTCGCCTCGTCGACATCTGTATCAATGGCATGTAGCTCTACCGCACCCTTACGCGAGGCAAGGGTGTCGGCAGCCATAAGGAAACCCTTGTAAAAGTCGAGGGCGAGCTTGTTGCGACGCGACGGCTCGGCATTGTCGAGACCGAAAGGCAGCATCAGCACTATCGAAGGCGACTTAGACACGACAGTATCCACAAGCACCGTGTCGACAACCTCGGCCACGACGACTTCCTCGGCAGGCTTGGGCGCATATTCTTCGTAAGGGAAATATAGCACCATGCCTTTTTTGATACCGTCGTCGGCGGCAGGGTTGTGACTGACGATTTCGTCACGAGTCAGGCCGAGCTTTTTCGACACGCCATAGACAGTCTCGTTTTTCTTAACCTTATAGTAATAATATTTGGTACCTTTCAGCGTCTTTACGGGCAAGTCGAGCGCCATGGCCGACACTATGCAGGCCAAAGCAGCAATCACGGAAGTAAGACGACGCAAGATGCTCATTTTCATTATTGTCTGATTTACGATATTCATTATTATCCCAGAGTCACTAACGGCGAAGCCTCGCTACGGGGCAGGACGGCAATATGCAGCCTTGTCTCAGCCGGACCTGGCATATAGTCGCGGCATATGGCTATACCAGACTCGTCGAGTATCGACTGCACTGTGCCGAGGGCCACATGCGGAGTATTGTTTACATCGCTCAGATGGCACAAGAATACACGCCGCAGCAAACCTCCGGTAGCCAGTGATGCGATATAGCGGCCTGTATCGGCATTGTCGAGGTGACCCGACGCGCCGGCTATTCGGGCTTTGAGGTGTGCCGGGTAGGGGCCGTTGCGCAGCATCGTGGCATCGTAGTCGCTCTCAATCATCAGGTATTGTGCCCGGCGCATATAGTAGTCGCTGCGTGCCGTGATTGTACCCGTGTCGGTCGTAACCACAAAATGAGTGTCGCCGTAGTCGATGGCAAATCCGGCATTGTCGCTGCCGTCGTGGCTCGTTTCAAAAGCCGTGACGGCGAGTGGACCGACAGCAAAAGGAAATTCTTTAAATATAGGCTGGTGATAGTCGCTAATCCGGCGGCTGATACTATGACGCCGAAGAAGGCCGTTGAGGGCTTTGGGTGTCGCATAGAGCCTCATATGGCGGTTGTAGCGCAATATGGCATAGGCATAGCGCACATGGTCGCTATGGTCGTGGGTGAGGAGTATGCCGCGTATCGTGGAGCGGTCTATGCTGTTGGCCGCGAGTTGAGCCGTCACATAGTTGTTGTCGACCCCGGCATCAATCAGCAGCCCGCACGAAGGCGTGCCTATATATGCGCAGTTGCCGCTGCTGCCACTGCCAAAAGATATGAAGCGCAGCCTCTCGTCGCGGTCAGGCACCTCGTCGAGTGGCGTCAGCACGTCTTCGTCACCACCTACAGGCAAATCGAAAAGCCCCGGCTGGTCGCTCCAGTAGGCTTGCTGGCGTAATTTTTGTCGACGGCGGCTCATCGTTTCTTCTCGTTTATATACGACGACCCGACAAGAAATATGGCCGGGCGCTTGTCATAATCATATTTCGCCGTGCGCCAGCAGCGTGCCGTCATGGTACGTATGTTCTGGGTAGGACCGGTAATATCGACAGCGACGCACATCAGCATCTCTGCCGGCAACTTTGCCGCCAACTCGCCTACGAGACGGTTGTTGCGGTAGGGCGTCTCTATAAAAATATGTGTGTGATGTCGGCGCACACCTGCAATCATGCGGTTTACAGCCTCGGCGCGGCGCCCGGCATCGATGGGCAGATAGCCCTCGAAAGTAAAGCTCTGCCCATTGAAGCCCGAGGCCATAAGGGCCAGCAGTATGCTCGACGGGCCCACGAGCGGCACGACCTCGATACCCCTGCGCTGTGCTGCGGCAACAAGGTCGGCACCCGGGTCGGCCACGGCGGGGCACCCAGCCTCGCTAATCACGCCGATATCGTGCCCGGCGAGGGCCGGCGCAAGCATACCCTCGACAGCCTCGGCAGGCGTATGCTCGTTGAGCACGTCGAAATGCAGGCTGTCAATCTCTATAGCTTTGTCGCACGATTTGAGAAAACGCCGGGCGGTGCGCAACTCTTCTACCACGAAGTACTTGACCTCGCGGAGCAATGCGATATTTGCCGCCGGCAAGACCCGGTCGGGAGTCACCGGCGCAAGCAATGATGGAAAAAGTATGACGCGCCCCGTATTCATAGCCACAAAATTAATGAAAAATAGCGAATAACGCAAAAATGTCAGAAACGGAAATATATAAAAGGCACCACGCTCTCGCTCTGCAACTCGAGTACGAGCTGAACAACGACGATGAATATCAACAATTTGACGAGCCAGCGAGAATTAACAAACCACCTTAAAGCCTTATCGGAATAGTCGGCCGGAAGGATATGGGGAATGATTATTGCAAGCATAAGCACGAGCCATAACATGCGGGCGGCAAAAAAGGCCGGGGCCTGTCCTAACGAAAAATCGCTGACTATCGTGCGCAGGATTGTAAGCGAGTCGCCACAGGTTTCGGCCCTGAAGAACACCCACAATACCGCAACGAAACACATCGTCACCAGCCACGACAAGGCCTTTACCAGGCGTCCGTCGCCCATACGCGACAACCACGGCGACGATGCCTTGTGCACTGCGAGGCCCGCGCCGTGCATCGCCCCCCACAACACGAACTTCCATGCCGCGCCATGCCACAGACCGCCTATGAGCATGGTGACGAAGCTATTGACATACGTGCGACCGGGGCCCTTGCGATTGCCACCGAGGGGTATATACACATAGTCGCGCAGCCAGGTCGACAACGATATGTGCCACCGGTGCCAGAAGTCGCTGAGATTTTGCGCCTTATATGGAAAATCGAAGTTCTTGGCCAGTTTGAAACCCATTATCAGCGCAATGCCTATGGCCATATCAGAGTAACCCGAGAAATCGCAATAAATCTGCATGGTATAGCCGATGACGCCCATCAGTGTCTCGAAACCGGAATAGCCACCGGGATTGCCGAAAATCAGGTCGTTATACTGCGCGATATAGTCTGCTATGACCGCCTTTTTCACTATGCCGATTATCACGAGCCAAAGGCCGGCATAGACCTCGTGGCGCGTGGCATGGCGATTGGCCCTAATCTGCGGCAGGAAGTAATCGGCGCGTACTATCGGCCCGGCCACAAGAGCTGGGAAGAACGACAGGAAGAAGGCATATTCAAGCCATGTCGCGGCAGGTGCTACGCGGCCCTTATACACATCTACTATATAGCTCACAGACTGGAAGGTGTAAAATGAGATGCCGACGGGCAAGATAAGGTCGAGAGGTTGGAAATTCGAGCCGATGGCGGCATTGAGATTCCACAAGAAGAAATCGGCATATTTGAAATACGCCAATAGCCCGAGCGAGGCGGCAAGAGATATGGCCACACACGCCTTGCGCTGCGCCTTCGTAGCCTCGGGCTGTGTCATAATCAGCGACAATAGCCAGTCGACAAGAGAAGTAGCGGCAAGCATCACTACGAAAAGACCGCTGCTCTTATAATAAAAATACAGGCTGAAAGCGACAACAAACAGGGCCATCTGCCACCATCGGCGTTTCAACATGCCATATAGAGGCATAAATACCAAGAACAACGCCCAGAACGTCCCCGACGAAAAGAGCATGGGTCGCGCCGCGTCGTAAGAAAGCAAACCGCATAAGTTATGCCACAAGTCGCTCATAATCATCGTTCTGACGGTTGATGTACGAATGTGCGGCGAGGACGTGCCACAGAGTCGGCGGGCACATCGAGACGTATGGGATAGCGGGCATTGTCGGGCATCCAGCGCGCGATGCTGTCGAGCCACGCCGATGCCGACGCAGGCGTGGGATGGGCACCGTCGGCTCCTCGCTCGAAGCGCATACCCTTGCTACGAAAATAAGAACCGCGCGACACCGTCGATGCAATCAGGTCGTTGATGCCGCTGTCTTCGGCCCAGTTAGGAGGGCCAATCCATACATATGGTATATCGCCTATATCCTCGAGGATTTTTTCGACATATTGCTTACGACGCTTGGCAATATCCCTGACGAATAATTCGTTAGCCCCGAGGCTTATGAATATATATGTCGGTTTTAGTCGCCCGATATACCGGCGTAGTTTGTCCGAACGTCCCCAAGTTTCCGAAGTCGAGCTATACCATATCACCGAATATAGCGTATGGCCGTTGTGAGCAGCATACGCGGCCAATCGCGGCGACAACCCTTCGAGCATCGAATCGCCGATGAGCAATATGGTCTGTGCAGTGGTGTCGCAATGATTGACAACAAGTTCGGGCTCGGCTACCACGGCAGCAACGGACGGAGCCGCCACTGGCTTGTCGGGAAACAGGGCTTCGGCAAAACCGGCTGACTTAAAAGGCATATCGAAAGCCGACGCCACCGCAAAAATGACGAAAGCCAGCATCAACAGTGCCCATAACTCGATATAGTGCCTTTTCAAGATTGATAAATATAAAGTAGGACTTACTATTATTTATTCAAGTTTCGCAAGTATGCAACTTGCTCACTGTTTGTAGTCTTTTGGTTATAGGTTATGGTTTGATAAATGCAAATAACAATATTATTAGTGATGACAATTAGCGAACAAAAGCTAACCACTAAACGACAAACTATTGACAGTGAGTAAGTCATAGACTTGCGAAACTTAAGTTATTTAAAAACAGTGTCAATCAAAGACGTACCGATAACTTTTGCCAAATCAACAGGTACGGCATTACCAATCTGCCTCATTGCTTCAGACCACGACCCTGTTATTGCATAATTATCAGGGAAAGTTTGTAGTCTCTTTGCTTCAAAAATTGTATAATACCTTACTTCTCCTGTTGGTAGCTTCATCATATTCTCACCGCCAGGAACGCCGTGATTACCCGCCTTAATAGTCTTCGAGGGCTCATCGATGGGGCTGCCTGTGTGGCCAGGGTATTCCCGGGCCCCCTTTCTCTCTAAATGTTCGTTAGGATAATAGAACAATCCATTTTCTTCAGGAATATCCTGCAAGGCATCACGAATAGTTCTCCACGGCAACAACGATGGAGCAAATAACCCATATTTTTTGATTAACGACTCCTTCATGGCCGGAAACGACTTATACTCCTCATTTGAAGGAAAAATATTATGCGTCGACCAATACGACTCTGTAACATATTTTTCCCATAATAACGAATCCAAGCTATGCGTCTGCGCAGGGAATTTCCAACTTAGGCCCAAGTCTTTACGAATGCCAACAATTATAATGCGTTCACGTTTTTGTGGCACCCCGTAATCTGCCGCATTAACCAAAGTCAGCGATACATCGTATTTCAGTCCATGATATTGTCCGCTGTCGAGTTTCTTCAAAGTCAAATAATGCTCTTGCCAACTCAAATCGGCCGATACAAACTCGGGATACCTCAACTGTAATAAAATATATTGCAGATAATCATTAAACGAGGCTCGTAAAAGACCCTTTACATTCTCAAATACAAAAGCTTTGGGAGCAAGTTCACGTATCGAGCGTATAGCCTCGGGGAACATATCCCTCTGGTCATCAAAACCTTTTGCTTTACCTCCGATAGAAAACGGCTGGCAAGGCGGTCCACCGGCAATAAAATCAATCGACGATAGATTTTTAAAATTGAAATTCCTTATATCACCTTCGTGTACCAAGTCTGAGGCATAGTTATGTCGCAGAGTTTCGCAGGCATCACTATTCCATTCCACAAAAACATTATGTGAAATGCCCGACAAACTCAGTCCGGTAGCCAAACCGCCCGCTCCCGAAAATATTTCTATGCCATTTATCATTAATGATACACCTGAAAGTAATTAGCAATTTTTTGTTTCAAAATTTCTATGTCAACTAACGACAGTGCGCACTTTCTTGCCCACTCACGACCGGGATGCAACACATCCCATTCGGATATTTCCTGATTATAACGGCCTCTGCCCGGGTCATGATTTCCGAAACCGTCTATCAGACAATTCCATAAAGGCTGATAATGCCTAATTAAAGCAGCTTCGACAGTACCAATCAGGTTACTGGCCTCATTCTCAAGAATCATGAAACGACAAAGAAAATCCTCTATGTAAAGATTTTCAGCCTGTGCGATACTTTTTGCATGGTCTCGCAAACGCCGATAAAGCTCGTTCGACTTACCCGAAGTCACCCTCCCCTGACGCCATCCACGCGGAACAGCCTTGCCAACATATATTGGTTGCCTGTATTCCAGACGATTTATTTCATGATACTGATTATAAAGTGAACCTTTGCCTATAAAATAGAGGGCATACACACCGGTTCCTTCAAATTTCTCTATGGGAGGTACGGGTTGCACCGGTGTTCCATTGAAAAATCTGATGGTGTCATTCACAAGCTCTTCAAACTCCGGGGAATGAAACACATGTTTAGAGCGGTCGAAGCTATATTCCATATACAAATTTTTACAATAGCGACATCAAAATCAAATTTCAGCCCTAATACGACACCACCATATATGCCGATGCGTCGCGGCCGGGACCTACGTGGTAGTGGCGCAGACCATAGCCCATCTCGGCAGCCTTGCCTCCGACCGGGTGACCCTGGAGCGAAAACACATTATATGTGCTGCCACATTTGGGACAGTGCGCCAGCATCTCGTCGTCAATCTCGACACGCACATCCTTACGTGCCTCGACTGGGCACGACAGGTCATATGCCTGCGGATTACCCATCACGTCACTCACCAAGAGCACGCCTCCAAAGCCGGTATAGGTCATAGCCGTATAGGGGAAGTTGGCAGGCTTGCGCTGGTCGCGGATAAACAAGCGATAATCCATAGCGCCGGTAACGCCATAGATATTCCAGTCGGCGACGGTGTTAAAGACTATATTGACCGGCGTGACGGGTATGCGGTCATCGTCGATGGTATGACAAGAGGCCGCTATAAGGGCGACAATGGCAGCAAGGACAATCGTCCTTGCTGCCGTTATTAATGATTTACACATGTCAGGCGAGAGAAGCGAACATGCCGCCGAACTGGTCAACGACCTTTTGCAGGGTCGGGCCGACGAGCGGACGCAGCATTGCCGGGATTTCGACCTCCATCTTGCCTACGACCTCGCTCTCGTTATCGGCAAGCGGGGTAATAGCGACCGAGATAGTCATGGGCACGGGCGACCCTTCGGCCTGCATAACGATTTTTTCGGGTGTGCGTTCTACGGCGCGGAGCGTTATCGCGCCCACTTGCGGCGTGGTTATCACGATGGAATCCTCGGTGAAGGCCACGTCGCCGATTTGCTGACGCTGCTCGGCCGGCATCTCGTCGAGTTTGGACTGCAGGGCGCGGAAATCGCCAAACTTGGCGGCAAGTTCGGCGGCTGGTATTGCCACTACAGTCGGTTTAGATGTATATGTTGCCATGTCAATATCTTATCGTTCGGGTACCCAAGTAGCCGGGTCGTTGCGCCAGCGGCGCAGTGTTTCGAGGTCGTCTTCGCAGATATAATTTGTCTTGAGAGCAACCTCGAGCATCGTGTTGTAGTCGCTCAGGGTGAGAAGTTTCACACCGGCCTCCTCAAAATTAGTCTCGGCCACGGGGAAACCATAAGTAAACAGGGCCACCATGCCCACAACCTCGCTGCCGGCATTGCGCACAGCCTCGACAGCCTTGAGCGAACTCTTGCCTGTCGACACGAGGTCTTCGACTACGACAACTTTCTGACCTTGGCGCAAGTCACCCTCGATGAGGTTTTCAAGACCATGGTCTTTTGGCGACGAACGGATATATACGTATGGGAGATTGAGCAGGTCGGCAACCAACGCACCCTGTGCGATTGCACCGGTGGCGACACCGGCGATTGCCTCGGCGTCGGGGAAGTTCTCCATAATCATGCGCGTAAGCTCGATTTTGATAAACGAACGCACGTCGGGATACGACAGTGTGCGGCGGTTATCGGTATAGATAGGCGAGTTCCAACCCGACGCCCATACGAATGGGTTTGCGGGCTGTAATTTCAGCGCGTTGATTTTCAGAAGCTTCTCTGCCAATAGGTGGGCAACGTTTTTCATATATCAGTATATTTTGTTTCTTTGTGCAAAGGTACGCAAAATTATTGTATTTCTATAGGTGCTTTTATATCAAAAATAGGGCTAAATTGTGCTACTAAAGTTAAATTATGGCAAAATAGAGTCGGGCAGGCTCTTTTATGGCGTTTTTTCATTACTTTTGCATATTGAACATTTTTTAATTTAAGTTTCATTACATTATGACTTACGAGGTAGACCACAGTTACGAATTCAAGGTCGTCGGAGGCACCGAGCCGTCCGACAAAGAGTTTTTGATAGAAGTCGAAGGGCCGCTCGGACCGGTGCCCGTAGCGATGAAAAAGCTGCTTTTCCAACGAGAAAAAGAAGCACCCGAAGTTTTATATTGCCGCGTAAAGAGCATCGATATCGCCGGAATGCCTACTCTGACACCGAATATTGCCAAATATGTCTACGAGCTTTATCACACCGTCTACGAACGTGGCGAGAGTTTTGAATGTACAGTGACGACAGTCCCCGACAGCCCGGCAGAAGAACCATATTACGTAATCGACAAGAACGGCATATTTTTCCGCATCTACGAACCCGACGGATTAATGAACAAGGGCCAGCGGCTGCGCTGCAAGTTTTCGAAACTCACCCAACAGTTCTTCAGCATAGCGCGTATCGACGAAGGGTCGCGCACACAGTTCTATACCATCGAGGCATTAATCGACGGGGCCGGGATTGACAACCGCCTCCGTCGTTTTGTCAAACGCCTTGTAGAGCGCCTGCCCGAACTGACGGGCGCACGTGCCGAACTTGCCTCGGCCAACGGACTATGGCCTGTTACTGCCGCCCGAACCATCATACGCCAACTGCCCGAATGGTTCCTACGCGCAAACCTGCGCCGGCAAAACCGCACATACCGCGTACTGCTCGACACCCTGCGCGAGGTACTTTTATTCTTGCTCGAGGGGTCAAGCTACCTCAACAGCCTCCAGTCGGAGCAACGCCGCGCCCTGCAGCAGCAACTTACCGACCTCGCCGACAGCATAGAACCTTACAAAAGCACTCTCGAACTAATCGCGAACGACAGCCAGGACAGCTTTGTAGAGCGGCTACTCGACAAGTTGCAACGTTCGGGCTACCTCTACCACCCGGCGCGACGTTTTGCCGTGCTTATGCTGATTTTCAGACTCTTCCCCGACAAGGTGGCAAACTACCTCAACCGAATATTCGAGAGTATTTTCAACCGCGACCTCGAAAACTGGAAACGCGAGCCATTCCGCAAGGCCTTCGTCGAGCAGTTTGAAATATATGTGCGCCAGGCGCGACTCGAAATCGACGCGCTGCCCGTAGCCGAGACTCGCGAACAAAAATCGAAAATCGAGGCCATCCTCACAGCCATTGCGCTGCAGCTCCTCCTCTCGGAGCCCAATGCCGACAACAGCCGTTCGTGGACACTCTTCTACCGCTATGTGGCACTGATGCGCCCGCTCAACGTAGAGGCCCTGTTGACAAAATCCTTCCTTTCGCTCCTCGGCGCCGACGTGAGCACGCGCATAAGCTACGAACAGTTACGCCAGCCGACCATGATGATGACCCAGGCGACCGTGATGCCGGCCGACGACATATTCAACCGTCTCGAAGGTACACACCGCTACACCGGCGGTGGTATTGAAATCGCCATATCGGCCGACGGCATAGTGCTGCGCCCCGAGGGTCGCTCCGACATTACCGAACGTGCCATCCCCGATACCCTCATGCCCTGGCTCAAGCCACAAATCATGGTCAACGGCATACGCAGCCTCAGCGGCACACGCCTGCGCAAACTCGGCGAACACAACCAGTGGTGGCACGACATAGAGATGAGCCTCTTCGACAAGGAGAGCACCGGCACGATAGTCAACGACACCCCCAGGCGCCATGCCGGCGTCGGCGACGAGGTATATATCGTGGTCGACAGTGTTCGCGACGCATATAGCAACAACCCGGTCTTTCTGTGCCACATCGACGATGCCGAGTACGACGGCGGCAACGGCATACTGCGCCGCGACGAAATAGTGGGCTACAACCTCAAGCAGCCTCCGATGCACGTATTCCGCACCCCCGAGGGCGCAGTGCGCGGCTTCCTGGCCACAGTGCTCGAGGTTGCCCCGGACGGCTCGTATGTTTTCTCACTGCGGGACACCGTAGACCACTATATCGAGACAACATATAATTTCGATGACGAATACTTCGCCGTCATCACCGACAACACCCAGCGCGATTACTCTGCAATCTCTTACAATGGCGTGGGACTTTACATAACACGTCCCGACGACGGCACCGATTTCAACATCGGCGATATCGTCAAAGTACGTTTTATGAACATCGGCACGCAGGGCCAGCTCAAAGGATATATCTCCGGCGATGCCGAGCCCGACATGGTCTTCGGTAAAAACGAAGCATTCCAGCAGCTTATCGAAGGCATCGGCGAGACCGACAACAGCGAGGTACGCGAGGCCGAAGAAGCCGTCTTCCGCGACATCGACGAATTACTCTCGGCCGACAACATACGCGAAATCATCGAGATTATCCGCTTCAAGTCAATCGCCGAGAACGACCTCACCAAGGCTTACGACTACCTTCGCTTCGGCCGACTCCTGGCCCTCGCCATTGCTGACGAACGCCTTGCCGAAAAGCTGCTGACACACGCATCACTTCTGACCCTGCACCAATTTTATGCCACCAACAGCCGCATTGATGCCGACAAGCTCGAAGCCCTCGCACCGACAGCCCAGGCCGGCCCCTTCCTAAAGATGCTCTACCACCGCCTCGAGATGGTATCATGGCTCAAAGACCCGTCGCGTAACGCCGAACTATATGCCACCGTGGGCGCACCGTCGAACGAGCTCGAAGGTGTCATTGCACGCATGGTGCTGGCATACAATATGATACACCTCTCCGACGGTGACGATGGCGGCATCGCGTCCGACATAAAAGAGAAAATTAAAGAGAAGCTCAACGTCAACAACGAGACTCGCCGGGGCAAATATTACGGTTCCGAATCAAAGTACCTCGAGTTCAAGACCTCGATTGTATATCCGGCCACAGCCCCCGGCGAAGACATGCGCGAGGCCCCCGAGGAGCAGCAAAAACACATACTCAGCCGCATCGCCGGCCTGCTCAATGCAAATGGCGGCCAGCTATACATAGGAGTGAACAACGACGGCTTCGAGGTAGGTATGCACGACGACTTCAAGTATTTCCAGCGTCATGCAGCCATTGCCGGCACGCACCGCCACAAGGTGACTAACATCGACAGCCTGTGTGTCTTTATCGAAGACCTTGTCAACCAGGCTTTCGGCGAACGCATAGGCCGCAAAATCGAGGTCGCTGCCGACGACGAAGCCGAGAAAGGCGTCGTGTGCATCTCGGTGCAGCAGTCGCTCGAACCCGTATTTTACGACGGCAGGCTCTATGTGCGCCAGAGCGGACAATCGACACGCGAATATCACGGCGAGGCTATCGACGAATTCAAACGTGAACGCGAGGAACTCCGCGCCGAGCACCGTATGCGCTTGGCACAATATGGCGACGAGGAGAAAACCGACGAACAGGAAAACACCACAATAGAAACCACCCCGGCACAACACCCCGTCGTACCGGCGGTTATCGAAGAGGTCAACAAACCCACCATCGACACCTCGCACTGGCGACCCAACCTGCTGCACGACCACGAGACGGGCTATGTAGAACCGTCGGGCTACCTGTATTTTACCGGCGACGACGAACTGCTCTACTCCCACAAAGACTTATGGCTCGACGGTGGCAACGACTGCCGCCTGGCCCTGACAATACCTCTCGACCTCGCCGACGGCTACCTGGTCATGGCATACGCCGGTGAAAAAGCCGTGAAAATACCCCTGTCAGAAATATACGACCGAGGCGAGAACAACCCGATGAAGCACTACGCCGACGAACCCGTGATGTTCGCCGCCATCGCCGGGCGCGACGATGCCCTGCTTTGCATAGCGGCCGACAGCACCGGCTCTACATGGCGCCGCGTTACAAAGCTCACGGCTATCGAGCAGGGACACGTCAACAGCGTGCCACGACGCTTCCACGACGCGCCCATCGACCACACCGTGGCCTACGACATAGTCGGAAACGGCGCAATCGAACGCTTCGCCGACTGCCTAAGCGACAAAATGGGGTCGAAACGCTTCGGCTTCACAATGCGTGTACGCGAGGACGCCCCTCAACGTGATTACCGATTCAATGAAACCTTTAAAAACTGCGACCCGACGGTATAATGACACCCCTATTCGCCATAATCACGGCCACATACAATGCCGGCCCCACCCTCGGTCGCACGCTCGATAGCATCGACAGCCAGACGTTTACCGACTACGAGCACATAATAGTCGACGGAGCCTCGCGCGACAACACCCTCGAAATCGCCGGTGCCCACCCCTCGCCGCACCGACGTGTCGTATCGGAGCCTGACAACGGCATCTACGACGCCATGAACAAGGGCATAGGCTACACCTCGGGCCGCTATCTGATATTTCTCAACGCCGGCGACAAATTTCACGACACCGGCACATTGCAACTGTTGGCCGACACCATTGCGGCAAACAATAAACCTGGCATAGTTTACGGTCAGACTAACATCGTAGACAACGATGGCGCGTATATCGGCCCGAGACACCTGTCAGCACCCGCGCAACTGACGCTCCAGTCATTTGCCGACGGTATGCTCGTATGCCACCAGGCCTTTGTAGCCCTTAGGCGCATAACCGGTTACTACAACCTAAAGTACCGTTTTTCAGCCGACTACGACTGGTGCATACGCTGCCTGCAACACTCGCGCAAAAACGTCGGGCTTGCCGACACGGTCATTATCGACTACCTGAGCGAAGGCGTGACCACACGCAACCACAAGGCTTCGCTGCGCGAGAGGTTCTGGATTATGGCATATTATTATGGTTTTATACCAACATTTCTGCGGCACATACGTTTCATCGTAAGGGCCTGGAAAAGAAAAAGACAAGCACAACACAAATGATTCTCTTCAATACCACCTTTGCCGTCGATGCCGATAAAGCCGACGAATTTATCGACTTTGTCCGCGACATCTATATCCCTGCCGCCGACAAATCGGGTCTCTACGGCATGCTACTTACCGAGATGCACGGCGAAGCCTCTACCAACAGCCTTACGGGCCAACACGTGCGCACCTTTGCCATACAGATGCGCGCGCCCTCGGCCACGATAATAACCGACTTCCACGACAGGGTGTTACCGGGCATATACAGCCAGATTGCCCGTGCATGGGGCATGGGCGTGAGCATGTTCGAGTCGCAGCTCGACGTGGTTTATGACTATTCCAAAGCCAATGGATGCAAAGGTTAAAACTGCCGACCGCATAATAATAGGCATCGACCCCGGCACCAACATCATGGGTTACGGCATACTCGGCATCTATGGCCGCAAGCCCTCGATGATAGCCATGGGCCTAATCGAGCTGTCGAAAATCGGCGACCACTATCTGCGCCTCAGGCGTATCTACGAGCGTGTGAGCATGCTCGTAGAGCAGTACTGCCCCGACGAGATGGCCATCGAAGCCCCGTTTTTCGGCAAGAACGTGCAGTCCATGCTCAAACTCGGCCGCGCACAGGGCGTGGCCATGGCCGCAGCACTCGGCAGGCAGGTACCCATCACCGAGTACGAACCGCGCAAAATCAAGATGGCCATAACCGGCAACGGCGCGGCATCGAAAGAGCAGGTATGCGAGATGCTCGTGCGCATACTCGGCATACCGCGCGAGAACCTGCTGCCCAAGCTCGACGCCACCGACGCCCTCGCCGCCGCGTTGTGCCACTTCTACGAGTCTCAGAAACCGGCGGTAGCCAAAGGCTCGAAATCTTGGAAAGACTATATTGCCAACCACCCCGACAAAGTATCAGGAATATGACAGATATCGAACGCATCGACGCCCTGCGCGACGAGCTAAACCGACATAATTACAACTACTACGTGCTCAACGCTCCCGAAATCAGCGACCGCGACTTCGACATGCTGATGAAGGAGCTCGAGGCCCTCGAGGCGGCCCACCCCGAGCACTTCGACCCCGATTCGCCCACAAGGCGCGTCGGTAGCGACATTAGCACAGGCTTCGAGCAGGCACAGCATATCTACCCCATGCTTTCGCTTGCCAACACCTACTCTATCGACGATGTCGAT
>ERZ778517.1566-NODE-1566-length-16486-cov-4.969813_pt1 | contig 16486 bp, 19 predicted proteins | sample MGYA00510341_ERZ778517 | MGnify/ENA primary metagenome ERZ778517 (study PRJEB29527, sample SAMN07138964) | mouse gut metagenome | material: feces | host: mouse | place: China:Nanjing | collected 2016-01-25 ... | reverse complement strand
TTGTCGAAGCCGCCGGCCTTGATATTACGCCTAATGAAGGGATTTTATAGATTAACAGTGAGCAAGTCATAGACTTGCGAAACTTAAGTTATTTGAAAGTATAAACTATCCTCGCGATAGCCTGGTCGGGGGCGTCGGTGTCGTTGCGCGTGAAGCGGCGCGAACGCACCTCGGCGATGCAACGCTTTACCAATGCACTGTTGGCCGCAGCCGGTGCCTTGCCGCCTGTCTGCTCTACAGAGACCACATGGCCGTCCTTGCCCACCACAGCGCGAAGCTCTATGCGACCGGTGACGGTAGAGTTGACCTTTGCATAGCGGGGCATAATCCAGCCACCACCCACGCTGCCGGTGCCAGTTCCATCGAGGGCACTGCTCTGCCCCTCGGGCTTGCCGCTGTCGCCACTCTCGCGGCCATGCTTGTCGGTATTGTCCTGGGCATCGGGGGCCGAGGCAAAAGCATCGCTGACACCCTTGCGGGCACGGCGCCGCGCCTCTTCTTCAAGTTCTTGTTTCGACGGGCCGGTCTTTGCCGGTTTCTCTTTTTTCTTACGCTGGAGCGGTGCCGGACGCTCGGTCACTACATCAGGCTCGGGCGCACCGACAGCCCCGGCATCGACAAGGTCGGAGCCCGAGGCCTCGGCGGCATGCGACTCGTTGACCGTGGGAACCTCGGCATAGGACGGCGCGGGGTCGGAGGGCACCATGGCTTGGTCGAGCAGCTCTACAAACTCCTCGTCGACCTCCACAAGTTCGGTCATTGGCCTGGGGGGCTGGCGAAGGGTCGACGGGTCGAAGACCAGCCTGCACCAAAGCAGGAGCACCAACAATATGATGGCGATAGCGGCGGTGACGATGGCGGCAATCAGGCGCGAACGGTTCATTGTTGTTCGGGAGTAGTACTTTGCGGTGCCGTGGGCTTGGTGGCAAGCACCATCTTTATAGAATTTTCAGCCCCGAGATTGAGCAACTCCACAATCTTGCCGTAGGCCGTGGCGGTGTCGGCATATACGGCAACGGCACCGAGAGAATCGACAGGCGCGATTGTGGCAAAGAAAGCCGTGAGCGAGTCGCGAGGCACGGCCACGGGGTCGGCATCGGGCGCGGCGACATAGTAGGCGCCGGCGGCATCGACAAACACGCGCGTAGAGGGCTTGACGGGGGTCTGCTGGCTGCTCTGCGGCAGGTCGATTTCGAGAGCCGTGGGGAAGACAAACGAACTGGTCACCATAAAAAACACCAGCAAGAGGAAGACGACGTCGGTCATCGACGCCATCGAAAATGTGGCCAGCATCTGCTGTTGTCGTTTGAGAGCCATTATGCAACAGGTTCGTTGAGGAGGTCCATGAAATCCATAGTGCGTGCCTCCATCAGGTTCATGATTTTGTTAATCCGTGCCACCAGCCAGTTATAGGCGAATAGGGCAATAATACCCACAATAAGACCGGCCACGGTTGTCACCAGGGCTGCATATATGCCCGAGGCGAACGAGTCGATTGTTGCCGAGCTGCCCGACTGCGCAATGGCATAGAAAGCCTCGACCATACCGATTACGGTGCCGAGGAAGCCTATCATCGGGGCACCGGCAGCAGTAGTGGCAAGCCACGGCAGGCCACGGCTGAGGCCGGCAACCTCGAGATTGCCTGTATTTTCAATCGCTACGAGCACGTCGTTCATCGGGCGACCGATACGCGATATGCCCTTCTCGATAAGGCGTGCATAGGGTGTATTGGCGTTATGGCACAGGTTGAGGGCGCTTTCGATTTCGCCTTCTTGTATGTAGCCCTTGATGCGCTGCATGAAATTTTCATCTTCCTTCGATGCGCGGCTGATGACGAGGCTGCGCTCTACAAAGACATATACGCACAGCAGCAATAGCAGCGCGAGAGGTATCATCGTCCAACCTCCTTGGAGGCATAAATCCCAGAGTGACATGGATTATTATTAATTTTGAATGTGGAATTTTGAATGTTGAATGGCGAGGCCGGGGGGAATGATGAATTTTGAATGTGGAATTTTGAATGTTGACTTTATCGTGCTGAACGTGATAATTCAAAATTCAACATTAAAAATTCAACATTGATTAAACAAGGCATTTTTTATATTGCGCTACTGTCTCTTTCAAGCCGAGATAGAGGGCGTCGCAAATCAGTGCGTGGCCGATTGACACCTCGTTGAGGAATGGTATGCGCTTGTGGAAGAAAGCGAGGTTGTCGAGGTTGAGGTCATGGCCGGCGTTGACGCCGAGTCCGCACTTGCGGGCCACATAAGCAGCCTCGACAAAGGGGGCTATGGCACCCTCGGGGTCGACAGGGTAACGGTCGGCGTAGGGCTTGGTGTAGAGCTCCACGCGGTCGGCACCGGTAGCGGCGGCGGCGCGGATTTGCTCAGGGTCGGCATTGACGAATATCGACGAGCGAACGCCGGCCTCTTTAAACCGCTCGACCAGGGCTGTGAGTAAGTCGGCATGTTCGGTCACCGTCCATCCGCTGCTCGAGGTCAGGGCTCCGGGGGCGTCGGGCACAAGTGTCACCTGGGTGGGGCGCACCTTGAGGACGAGGTCTACAAACTCGTCGGTGGGATAGCCCTCGATATTAAACTCGCATTTGAGCAGCGGCCTGAGTTTATACACGTCGCTGCGGCGGATGTGGCGCTCGTCGGGACGCGGATGCACCGTTATGCCGTCGGCACCGAAGCTCTCAATGTCGAGGGCGACGGCCTCTACATCGGGCCTATTCTCACCCCTGGCATTGCGCAAGGTCGCTATTTTATTTATATTAACGCTTAGGTTTGTCATGTTTCACCAAATTTTAGCTATATTTGTAGTCACTTTTGCACTGCGGGGCGGTGCCCCGTGTGTTTTGACACTGCAAAAGTACTCAGAAAATAACAAACCACGAAAGATTTTGAGTATAAACCGCCAATGTTTCCTGAAAACGAATATCTCTTCCCCCCTGTAGCCGAAAGTTCCCGACTTCTGGTAGGGTGCCGACGCGAAGACTATAGTGCCTCGCGCATCGCCCATGCCGTCGAAGACTGCAACGCCCACCTGCTCAATCTCAACGTGACAGCCATGGACGGCGACAAGGACTATGATATCGACGGCGACGGTATCAGCGACGGTAAATTCCCGGTAGTGTTCGACCTCAGGGTCAGCCACCGCAACGCCGAACATATCTCGCGGTCGCTCGAGCGATATGGATATACGGTGCTCGAGGCCAGCAGTAGCGACAAGGCCGACGACTCGACCCTGCGCCGCCGTATCGACGAACTCTTCCGCTATCTCGAAATATGAGCACAATCGCAGTCTTCGGCAGCCGGCGCCAAAATCAATATATAAGCCAAATCGAGGCCTTCCTGGGCAATGTCCGCGCCAAAGGCATCGACTTAGTAATGCACGGCAAGCTCTATGACCACCTTGCCGAAATAGCCCCGTGCGCTATAATCGGCGTCGAGCGGCGCAGCAGTGCCGACGCCGTGTGCGCCGACCTTGCCGTGAGCCTCGGAGGCGACGGTACATTCCTGCGCACGGCGCAGTGGGTAGGACCCCTGGGAGTGCCCATCGTGGGCGTCAACACGGGGCACCTCGGCTACCTGGCGGCCCTCTCAATCGACCGTCTGCCCGAACTACCCGACCTTATCGCCAACGACGGCTTCGTAGTGGAGCATCGCACCGTATTGAGCGTCGACAGCCCCCAACTGCCGCCGTCGGTGGGCCGCTACGCGCTCAACGAGGTTGCCCTATCGAAAGAAGAGTCGGCATCGATGATTTATGCCTCGGTATGCCTCGACGGCGAACCGCTTGCCGACTATAAGGCCGACGGGCTCCTGGTTGCCACCTCGACCGGCTCTACGGCCTACAACCTGTCGGTCGGCGGCCCCATCGTGCAGCCCACAGTGCCGGTTTGGGTATTGTCGCCCGTGGCGGCGCACTCGCTGTCGATGCGCCCCATGGTAGTCGATTCGAGGGCGACAATCAGCATCGTGCCCACGGGCCGCAGCCCACATGTGCGCCTCGCCGTCGACGGCCGCAGCGTCATCATCGATACCGGAACCGAGATTCGCCTCTCGAAGGCACCCTTCGAGCTGGCCGTGCTGCAGCTGCGCGACCACACCTTTGCCGATACCCTACGTCGAAAACTCCACTGGGCCGAGTGATGGTAATCGTTAAATCTTGCAGATATACACACCCTGAAATAGGGCCTATATATGTCAGGGTCAACGCAAACTCACGCTGCATCAGGGCGCGATGGGTGGGGCCCGAGCTACACATCACCATACCGCGCAACCTGCCCGCCGACGAGTACGAGCGATTTATCTACGATTTCGGCCAGAAAATCAAGGAGGCCAAGCCACAGTCGCGCTACCACGCCGGACAAATCATCGACGGCAACTACGCCGACTTCGAAATACGCATAAGCGACAGCAAGGCCATACACGGCAGTTTCATAAGTCAGGAAGACAATAATCCACGGCGCGGTAAAAAACGCAATTACACGCTCAATATCAGCGACAAGCTACTCGAACGCCTTGATTTCGGTACGCCCCGTCTCGAAAATTTTATCAACAGCATGTTGATTATGTGCGGCGAGGGGGCGACGAGCGATTTTATAGTGCCTCGAGCCCGGCAACATGCCGCCGCCATAGGCCATTCGCCGCTCGGATGGGACGTCAAGGACTCTAAGACGCGCCTTGGCTGCTGTTCGTCGCGAGGCATCATCACCTTAAGCCCCCGACTGGCGTTCCTTCCGCTTCATTTGGCCGACTATATCATATATCACGAATTGGCCCACCTGAGCGAGATGAACCACTCGGCGGCATTCCATCAGATTTGCGACAGCTACTGCGGCGGCCGCGAGGACGAATACCGCGCCGCCGTAAAGGCTTTCGACTTCCCTGTTTTCTAACAATATGCCACGCTATATCTACGCACTTATAATAGTCATCCTTGCCTCCTGCGCCAGGCAGGAGCCGCCCGGGCGCAACTACCTCGACGAGCTTCGCAGCGTCAACAAGCTCGTATTGGCACAAATGACCATATCGAAGATGGCCACTGTCGGCGACCTGCGCCCCGAGGACGCCAAGGGCATGAAGCAGACAGCGGCTGCCCTCCTCGACCAGTTTAAAATCGGCAATCGTAAGGCTGCATATTCCTACGACACCTACCTGCGCTCGTATATCGACCTGTCGCAGCTCCAACCCGGCGACATAAGCATCGACCACGAAGCGCGCACGGTGACTATCGCCCTGCCCCCGGTGGAGACCGAATATATGGGCCGCGATGTGACAATACGCGAAGACCACTACCGCGTGACGGGGCTGCGCTCCGATATCGACCAGGACGAGAGGGCAAGAATCAAAGAGGCCATGAACGCCTCGCTCAAGGCCGAGGTCGAGGCGAATCCCGAGTTCCGTCAAAAGCTTGAGCAACAAGCCCGAGCAAAGGCCCGTGCCTACTTCACAAGCATTGCCGCTGCCGACGGGTACAAGGCCAACATCATATTCAAGCCGTCGAGAGGAGGTGGCCAATGAAAATTATGGACTTATATAAGTGGCTCATTGCCGCCGCGCTCGTAGTGATAGCCGGGCTTGGCATCTGGTTCGCCATCGAATACCACAACGCACCCGAGGTTGAGCGCACCAACATCCGCCCGGGCAAAATCGCCGACATCCAGTCGATGGCACAGCTTTGCACGGTCGATTTCTACGAAGATTTCCCCGTGCGCGGCCACATAGGGTCGAAGCACATATTTGCGCGGATTGCCATGACAGGCTCAATCTCGTTCAATCTCGACAGCCTCGACATAGAGGAGCGTGGCGACACCTTGGTCGTTACCCTGCCGCCCGAAATCGTAACGGCCATGGAGTCGACCGAGCCGGGAGCCTACGAGGTGATTGACACCTGGAACGACTCTTTTATGGGGTCGTCGAAATTTACCACAGCCGAGGAAAATGCCATAAAGTCGAAAGCGCGGCTGCAGTTCATACGCCGCATCTACGCCAAGGGCTATGTGCGTCGTGCCCGTGCCGAGGCCGTTGCCAACCTGCGCACCCTGCTCTCCGCCGCCACGGGGCGCCCCGTCGAAGTCATCGACCCCACCCCCGACGGCAAAATCTGGTAAGCCCGGTCGTAGCCTGAGCAGAAGAAACATAAAGGCAAAAGGACAAAAAGAACATAAAATTTATGTCACTTTTGTCCTTTTGTATTTTTGTTTCCTCCGCCAACACTTTTGTTCTTTTTGGCCTTATGTCCTTATGTTTCCTCCGACCAAGTAGCCGAGTCTCAATAGCCTTTGCGGTATTTGTCGCTTCCTTGCTGTTCCGAGGCTTCGTCGAGGATGCTTAGGTAGGAGTTGTAGCGCGACTCGCTGATGGTGTGGTTTTCCACGGCCTCTCGAACGGCACAGCCGGGCTCGTGGGTGTGGGTGCAGTTGTCGAAACGACAGTCGGCCGACACCTTGAATATCTCGGGGAAATAGTGCCCGACATCCTCTTTCTTGAAATCATACACGCCGAAGCCCCTCACACCGGGAGTGTCGATAATCTCGCCGCCCCCGGGCAGGTCGTACATCTCCGAGAAGGTCGTGGTGTGCATGCCTGTGTCGTGCGCCGCCGAAATCTCGCCCGTGCGGAGGTCGAGACCGGGGATTAGGGCGTTGATTAGCGTGGTCTTGCCCACGCCCGAGTTGCCCGAGAAGAGCGACACCTTGTCGTGCAGATAGTCGGCGAGTTTGTCGAGGCCCTCGCCGGTGGCTGCGGAGACTCCGAAGGTGGTGTAACCGATTGAGCGGTAGAGGTATTCCACGGCTTCGAGCAGGCCCTCGTCTTCGGGTTCTGTTAGCAAGTCGATTTTGTTGAACACCAACACCGCCGGCACGTTATATGCCTCGGCAGTAGCAAGGAAACGGTCGATAAAGGTAAACGACGTGGTGGGGTGGGCCAAGGTGGCCACAAGCACGGCACAGTCGATATTGGCAGCGATGATATGCGCCGCCTTCGAGAGGTTGCTGGCGCGGCGTATGATATAGTTGCGGCGGTCGAGAACCTTGGTGATATAGGCCACGCCGTCGGGGCCGGGGGTACTCAGCTCTACATGGTCGCCAACGGCGACGGGGTTGGTGGTGCGTATGCCCTTGATGCGGAAGTTGCCCTTGACCAGGCACTTGACTTCCGAGCCGTCGTCGCGCCTCACTATATAGCTCGACCCTGTATTTCTTATAATCGTGGCACTCATCTTATAATCTGCGCTGATGGACAATGGAATTGTAGTGACTGGGTTACAAGATTGATAGTACGTTCATTGCAGCCAAGGAGGCAAACGGACTTCAAGCTGGCACACCCCTTAAACATATTTTCGAGTCCATTAGAATAAATGCAGTTCGAGAAATCTATCCCGCTCATATTTATATGCTCCAGATTGGTGCAATTTGCAAACATCGCTTTAGCTTCTCGGCATTTAGGCGTACGGAAACTACTAAGGTCGAGACTACGTAGCGACGAGCAATTCGCAAACATTGCCAAGAAACTCCTGGCCCGTTCTGTATTCCATGAGCTCAAATCTATGTCCTCAAGACTCGAGCAATTATTAAACATAGAAATGAAACTCGAACCTCTTGATGTGTCGAAAGTCGACAAGTCGAGACGGCGAAGAGAATGACACTCGGCAAACATGGCATTAAAAGAGCCGAGAGTATCGAATGTGATATCGGAAGTATCAAGTGGTGAGAGGTCGACAGTCTCGAGTGAATGACAGCCATAGAACATGCGGTCAACCGATTTGAGTCGGCTTCCTCGCAAACCTTCGAGATTTAACGAGGTAAGGTTGCTAAATCCGTCAAACAACTCTTTGCCCCAAAAGAATGGCCTCGGCTCAAAATACTGCATGTCTACGCCGACTATATTCTCAGGGTTACGGGCTTTGAAGCCTTTCAACAAGGCAGGATAGCGAACCAAATCGAGTTGGTTTTCGCCAACGCTGAGGTTGATTTTATCGAATAACCAATTATTCGGTTTCAATGATGCCGGGCCAATGGTGGTCACTATCAACTTCTGAACGGGGCGTTGGCTCTTGGCCGGCTTTTCGATTTTTTGGCCACAGAAGGGGCAAAACGCTGCCTCGGCAGGTACTTCGTCGTTATGGCAATGTGGGCACTTCATAGTTTATCTGATAATCTTAGCCGAGGGGCAATAGGTTGCGAGTGACTGGGCTACGAGGTCGACGGTACGGTTGTTGCAACCGTAGAGACGAACTTCTTTAAGCTGGGTACAGCCGGCAAACATGTCGCCGAGTGTCTGACATTTAGAAAAGTCGATGCCGCTCATGTCGATGTGCTCGAGCCAGTCGCAGCCGTTGAACATCGAGACTGCCGCCGTGCATTTAGGCGTGCGGAAATTGCTCAGGTCGAGGCTGCGCAGCGACGAGCAGTGCGAGAACATCGAGCTAAGGACCTCGACGTTTTCGGTATTCCACGAGCTGACATCGATATTTTCGAGCTTGGAGCAGTGGTCGAACATCGAATTGAAACTCATGCACGCCGAGGTATCGAAGCCTGAGACATCAAGTTTGCCCAGAGAACCGCAACCGCAAAACATCCAGTGAAACGAGGTAACCCTCGAGGTATTAATCGGCGACAGGTCAAGGGTTTTGAGATTATAGCAGGTTTTAAACATCTCGTAGCACGACACAGACTCGACAGTCTTCAATCCGGATAGATTAACCTCGGTCATATTGCAACACCCGGCAAACATGCTGTTGAAGGACAACAGTCCGTTAGGCTCGAAATATTGCATGTCGACCGAGACCACGTTCTCGGGATGGCGGCAAAATTTAAACCCCTTGGCAAGGTCGGGATTGAGCGAGAGGGGTAGCTCGTTGACACCGGCTATGAGGTTGATTTTGTCAAAAAACCAATAAAACGGCCTTATGGCCGCACCCGCAAGGCTGGTTGTCACGATTAGCCTCGGCGTAGGGCCGGGGTTGGGTTTGCTATCTTCGATTTTATGGCCGCAGAAAGGGCAGAATTTTGCCTCGGCCGGTACTTCGTCGTTATGGCAATGCGGACATTTCATAGTATCAAGTGTGTTTTTTTACAAATTTCTCGAAACGCCCGAGGGCTTCGGCGAGGCGTGTGCGGGGGCAGGCGATGTTCCAGCGTATGAAGTGGTCGTCGCCATACATCTCGCCGGCATTGAGCCATAGCGACTGCTCGTCGATGAGTCGTTTTCCAAGTTCTTCACCGGTCATGCCGAGGGCGGCGACATTCATCCAAACTAAGTATGTGCCTTCGAGTCGGCATATAGGCAATTGAGGCATACGGCTTCGACAAAAATCGGCCATCATATCATAATTGCCTTTGAGATAGGCAATCAGTTGCTCAAGCCACTCCTCGCCCTCGTTGTAGGCGGCTATGGTGCCCACGATGCCGAAGGGATTGACGTCGCACACCTCGTTGATATTTATGGCGCGGTCGATGCGGCGGCGGAAGTCGGCATTGGGTGTGATAATCGACGCAATCTGCAATCCGGCAGTGTTGAAGGCCTTGCTGGGCGACACACAGGTCACCGACTGTTCTACAAACTCGCGTGGCAGGGTGCCGTAAGGCGTGTAACGGTAGCCCGGGTAGACGAGTTCGCAATGGATTTCGTCGCTGACTACGACCACGCCGTTGTCGTGGCAGAGCCCGGCGAGGGTGGTCAGCTCGTCGCGGGTCCATACGCGGCCTACCGGGTTGCCGGGGTTGCACAGGAGCAACACCTTGGCAGCAGGGTCTGCGACCTTCGCGGCAAGGTCGTCGAAGTCCATCTCATAGCTGTCGCTGGTATAGCGCAGGGGATTAGCGAGGATTTCGCAGCCGTTGTTGCGGATTGACGAGAAGAAGCAGTTGTAGACCGGAGTCTGCACGATTACCTTGTCGCCAGGCGCGGTGAGGGCCTTGATGATGGCCGACAAAGCCGGCACCACGCCGCTGGTATACATGATGCTGTCGCGCTCGATGGCCCAACCATGGCGACGGCCAAACCAGTCTGCCACGGCACGGTAATAGTCCTCGCCAACAAGGGTGTAGCCAAAGGCTCCCATGTCGACGCGGCGGTGCAGGGCGTCGATTATTACCGGGGCTGTGGCAAAATCCATATCGGCAACCCACAGGGGCAGCAAGCCGGGGACGGAATCCCACTTGTAGCTACCCGTGCCTCGACGCTCTACGCCACGGTCAAATGCTGCGGTAAAGTCAGTCATTGGTCTCTATGCGGCAGTCGGCCGGTGCCACTATATTTTCGTCGATGATAATCTCGCCTATCGACGGGGCCTTGATTGAGCCCGTGGTGGGATTTTTGACACTGGTAATATGCGACTTGACGGTTGCCACGACTTCTGACTCCTCGAAGGCAAGGTCGCAATCGGGGTCGAAGGTGCAGTTTTCGAGCACAAGTCCCTCGCAGTAGCAAAGTGGCTGGGTGCCTGATATGTGGCAGTTGATTAGGTGCAGGTGGCGCGAATGCCAGCCGAGGTACTCGCCATGCAGTTCGCTGTCGCGCACCGTCACATTCTCGGTCTCCCAGAAGGCATCTTTCGAGTGGATTACGGCGTTGCGGATTTCTACATTGCGGGCATATTGGAACGAGTAGTTACCGTTCTGGCGATAGTGGTCGATGCGGATATTCTCGCAGTGCATAAAGATGTAGTCGGCCTTGTCGGTGGTCACGTCCTTGATGTCGATATTGCGGCAGTGCCAGAGCGTTTCCTGGGCATCTGGGATAGCCACGCGGTCGAGGGTCACGCCGTCCATCTCGCGGAACATCTTGGGGGCATTGACGATGGTGTTGCGCATCACGCAGTTGTCGGAATACCACAGCGCGGCGCGGGCACCCGGCTCGAAGATGCAATGGTCGACAGAGAAGCCCTTGACATGCCAGAAGGGATATTTACCACGAAAGACACAGTTTTCGGCATCGATATTGCGGCAACGTTTGAGTGCCGACTCGCCCTCGTTGAACGTCACGCCGACGAGTTTGAGGTCGTGAGTGGCAAACAGCGGCCTCTCACCACCATATTCCTTATTCTCGATAATTTCCATAATGGCAAAATTACAAAAAATATCGAAACGACACTGTGCCAAGGAGCAGAAAAACACATCGTTTGCAGTTAAACCACGCCACACCTCGGCATGTTTACACTATAAGTCGAGGCTAACACACCGGGTAACCTCGACTATTTTAAATACCTTACTAGTATCAATATTTAAACGAGCTGCCGCCGAGGAATTCGCGCAGGACGCTGGTCGAGGGGATGAGCGAGGTGTTGATGGGCAGGAAGTAGCTAAGGAATTTGCGCAGGCGGTAGGCCTCGGCATATTCGACAACGTCGTAGGGCACAGAGCGTAGCACGGTCTCGGCCTCGTCTTTCATCACGCCGAGCTCGAATATGAGCGAGGAGTTGAACATGGCGTCGGCATTTTCCTGGTAGGGGAAAATCCATTTTTCCTCGCCACGGCGCACGCTGGGCCAGCGGCGTATGGTCTCCTCGGCCGAGGTGCCACGGTATTTGTGGTCGCGGATGATGCGGCGCAGCAGGCGGTTGTCGGTGGTAGGCACCCAGTTGTGGTCGTCGATTGAGAGCGTTGTGAGCGCCGACACGTAGACGCGGTATTTCATCACCTCGGGTATGTGGCTCGTCAGCTCGGGGTTGAGGCCGTGGATGCCTTCGATTAGCAGGATAGAATTGCTGTCGAGGCGTATGCGCTTGCCACGGTATTCGCGCTTGCCGAGCTCGAAATTATATGTCGGCAGTTCTACCTCCTCGCCGGCGAGAATGGCCGTGAGGTCGGCATTGAACTGGGCCAGGTCGAGGGCATAGAGCGACTCGTAGTCATAATCGCCCGTATGGTCGCGCGGCGTGCGGTCGCGGTCTACGAAATAGTCGTCGAGCGATATCATCTGCGGTTTGAGCAGGTTGGTCATAAGCTGAATGGCCAGTCGTTTTGTGGTGGTGGTCTTGCCCGATGAAGACGGCCCAGAAATCAGGACTATACGCGCACCGCCGTCGCGGTAACGCGCCGTGATATCGTCGCTAATCCGCGCAAGGGCCTTTTCGTGGAGGGCCTCGGCCACGTTGATGAGGTCGGCGGCGCGGTGATGCTGCACATAGGTGTTGAGCTCGCCAACGTCGCTGACACCGACTATGTGGTTGAACTGGAGATAGTCGGTAAAGGCCTTATACATCTTTTCCTGTTCAATCGGCATGGCGGCCCGCGATGGGTCGGCAGGGTCGAAGGGCATCAGTAGGAAACCCTCTTTGTAAGGCAGCAGATTGAATACGCCGATATGGGCCGTCGAGGGAGCCAGGGCGCCATAATAGCTGTCGGAAATGCCGTCGAGGGTGTAGTAGGTTGTATAAAGCTCGCGGATGGTGCGCAGCAGCCGCGCCTTAGAGACTAAGCCCTGACGCTCGAATATGGCGCAGACATCGGCGGTGAGGTCCTGATGCCGCTCGAAAGGCAGGTCGCGGTCTACGAGTGCGTGCATATATGCCAACAGCCGGTCTACGACTTCTTGCGACACCGAAGTATATCCACCTAAGCGGCAATAATATCCGTGCGAAATCGAGTGCTCGATGGTCAGTTGCGTGCCGGGCAGAATTTCGGCAACGGCGCGGTAGAGCATCATGCACAGGGAGCGCGTATACACCCTTGGCCCCGACCCGGCAGTCTTGTCCTGGAACTCGATGAGCTTTGGTTGGTAGAGCACGAAATCGAGTGCCTCGGTCTTATTGTTGACGCGGCAGCAGATGGGGTTGAAAGGCAGCTTGTCGCCAAGCGAACAGGCAATATCGGCAAGCGAACAACCGGCCTCGACTTCGAGTTTTTGGTCGATATTTTTGCAGTAGACGTTAATTTTCATTGTTCTGAGGAGTTTTCGACATCGCGGTCAATGTCTTTATTGGCTTTACTGTCAGCACGTTGCTGTTGTATTTTTGCGAGAATGTAGAAACGGTATATCGCGTCGTGAACGGCATGGATGAAGCCGGGCATACCGTCGCGGAAGCCGCCTTTGAGCACATAGGTCTTGAAGAAGCGGAAGGGAGGGTCGACAAAGACACGCCACGGGGCATACGACTTGCTGCGACGCACTATCTCGTCGTCGGTATAAAGATTCATTTTGGCTATCATCTGGCGCGGATTTTCGTTTGCCAGATGGAGCATCGCCAGGTCGGTACGCTTGGCCGGGATGGTGACGACGGGGCCTTGGTGCGATACCTTGGAGTGTACTGTCGGGGGCCAATACGAGCCTTCTTTCTTAAAGAAACGCAGCACATAATCGGGATAAGAACTGCGCATCCACCGCCCCATAAAGTAATTTTTACGGGCAATGCAGTAGCCCCTGGGGCTATCATCGCGCTCAACCTCGGCATAGAGGAACCGGGCAAGGGCCGGGGGGATAAGCTCGTCTGCATCGACCACGAGCACCCACTCGTGCGAGGCCTGGTGAACGGCGAAGTCACGGTATGCTTCGCAGACAGTATAGCTCTTCTTAGGTACGACAATAAACCGTGCCCCGTGACGACGGGCAATTTCGGGGGTGCTGTCGGTACTCTCCATGTCGACAATCACGATTTCGTCGAAAACAGCGAGCGATTTCAACACTGCGTCGAGATGCCGCTCGGCATTGTATGTCTGCACTACTGCTGTGATTTTCGGTTTCATTTCTTGCCTCTTAATCGTTCTTTAATGCATCGTTTGCGCACTATCTGCACCTGGCGGCGGCGATATATTTCCATCAGCTCGTCGGCCAGCGATGGGTCTCCGGCGGCTTCGGCATAGCGCCGTGCCAGCACCCGCTGCCCGGCCTCGGTGTCGAGGGTCGAACCGAAGTTGGAATAGAGCCGCTGACGGTCGGATACATCAAACTCCATACGGTTTATATCGACCAGGGCGAAGTGATACTTGCCACCCTCCTTTTTAAAGAGCACGTTTCCCTGTGTAAAGTCCTTGAAAAACACGCCCTTGCGGTGCAGGCTTAGCATAAACCCGGCCAAGGCGGTGGCGAGGGCGTCGAAATCGTTGCGTTTCTCGATGCCTCGCAGTTCGTTATAGCCGCCGAGCATGGCACAGACATAATATGACTCGCGCAGCAGCGGCCCGGCAGTGTTTACCACATAACCGGCAGGGCGCGGGGTATCTATACCCAAAGTTTTGAGCCTTAGGGCATTGTCGTAGGCGCGTTGGGCCTTAGGCTTGCGCATGGTGCCGTAAATAAGGCCCTTGATGGTTCCCGGCACGGCAAAAGCCTTGACGCACAGGCCCGAGACCTCGGCCACGGTGTTGCGGCCGCGATATATCACCCTGGCATCGGCCGGCAAACCATTGGCCGACAATGATTCGAGCAGCCGGTCGCACGCGAAATCTATGTTAGTGACAATCATATAGCCTCAATATTTTGTTGTAGAACTGTTCATATTTAAAATCGGCCTCGACTTTTGCCTTTGCGGCCCCGGCCATCCGAGAGGCCAAATCTTTATCAGCGGCGAGTCGCCCCACGGCATCGGCAATGGCCGTGGCATCGCCGGGGGGTACGAGTATGCCGTCAACGCCGTCAGTGATGATTTCGCGAGGGCCGCCCTGGTTCGTGGCTATTACAGGCACCCCGTGCCGCATAAATTCGAGCACTACGAGGCCGAAAGCCTCTATGGCAAGCGTCGGTAGCACTCCCATATCAGCCGATGCCATAAGGGGCGCGAGGTTCGACAAATGGCCGTGCCACACGATGCGGTCGCCGACGCCTACCGACGAGGCATAACGACGTAAGGCGACCTCGTAGTTGGCCTTGCCCGAGCCGGCAATGTGCAATACGGCATTTTGAGGAAACAATGGCAGGGCCTCGATAAGTTTTTCTATGCCTTTTTCAGCCGCAAGCCGGCCAGCATATACAATCCTGAGTTCGCCGGGCTGCTTGTCGGCGGCAACGACCTCGCCACAATCGACCACGGCGTTATGTATAACCGATAGCTTGGCGCGGCCTACTTTAGGATTTGACGATAGGAAGGCATCGAGGGCCGTCTGCGACACGAAGGCTATGGCATCGATGGCCCCGTAGAGTGACGCCGAGGCGCGGTCGGTCTTGCCGGGCTTGACAAGGTGGCGCGTCACCACCACACGGACAGCCCCGGGCTTGCGCATCATCTGGCGCGCCCTCACGGCGGTACGGGCATCTTTGAAATTATGCACATGCACCACCACCGGCTCCGACATATTGTCGAGCACGCGGCTCAAACGCGACGACGAGATGAAGTCGAACACGCCCCCGAGGGGCAGATGCCCCGGAGTAAAACCGGCCTTGCGGAATGGGGCGTCGACAGCCTCGATGCCGCGAGTGATGACGGCAACGCTGTGCCCGTCGGCATCGAGCCGCCGGCAGAGGTCGAGCACATACTGCTCGCCGCCGCCCCATACCTTGTTCGACACCAGGTGTATGATGTTCATAAGTGCTTTAGATATGATTGATATAAGTTTCGCAAGGCTAAGACTTGCTCACTGTTAATGGTTTGTTGGTTAAGGGTAAACCGCATAGCGGTTAGATGGCTGCCTCGCAGCCAAAGATAATAGCCTATGGTGAGAACGCCGTAGGTGTTCGTAGCCATAGGTACTCTCAAATGCCCACATGAATTGCACCGCATAGCGGTGCGACAATTTCTCAGACGGGTTCTTCGAAAATATATTTTTCATCATAGTCCATGTCGTATAATTCAAGGAAACGTCTGATTTCTTCTTGTAAAGTATAGCCCTTGTGATGTTCCATCTGCATGTTTATATACCTACAAACTTTCTCTATTTGTGATTTCGAATATGAAAAGCAGGCATAACCCCGTTGCCAAGCGAACAGGTGAGGGCATAAATGGTTGTCATTGATAAATTTGGTTGAAGCCACTTTTACATCTCGTACAAAATCGGCAAGACACGATTTTGGGGAAAATTTGAGTAGTATATGTGTGTGGTCTTCTATCCCTCCTATGCATATGGCATCGTTGCCAACCTTGTGACAAACACCGGCTATATATTTGTGTACCCTCGGTATTATGTCGGGCCGTAGCAGGGCCTGACGGTGTTTGACCGCGAAAACAAGGTGTAAATATATGCAGATATATGTGTTTGCCATACTTTTGCAAAAATAATATTTTTTGAGAAATAGGCAAAATTAAAATTTGCTGCGTAGCGACTCCACTATATTGATAGTGGTGCAGCTACGCAGCACTAATCCTATTTCGCAAACATTCCTATGGTTGCGAACACCTACGGCGTTCTTACCATAGGCTAATACCTTTAGCTGCTACGCAGCAGAGGACCGCTACGCGGTTTTTCTTCACAATTCCAGGTTCTGGTTTGTGATTTCGTGCCAGTAGCGAACACCTACGGCGTTTTTTTGCATAGGCTAATACTTTGCAGCAGAGGACCGCTACGCGGTTTTTCTTCACAATTCCAGGTTCTGGTTTGTGA
>ERZ778517.1564-NODE-1564-length-16486-cov-8.216177_pt1 | contig 16486 bp, 14 predicted proteins | sample MGYA00510341_ERZ778517 | MGnify/ENA primary metagenome ERZ778517 (study PRJEB29527, sample SAMN07138964) | mouse gut metagenome | material: feces | host: mouse | place: China:Nanjing | collected 2016-01-25 ... | reverse complement strand
ACCTGACTGTTAATCAGGGGGTCGTTGGTTCAAGCCCATCCTGAAGCGCAAAAAGAGACATCATCAGATGTCTCTTTTTTTGCATCCAAGAGATCCAGAGATTATAGGGGGAGGGACGGCCGCAGCCGGGACGGGGGCATCAATAGCCCCCCCCTGTTTCCCTGTACTTTTGTTTTATACCAAACGGGTGACAGATATCTCAGCGCTCCTCGGGGTGCTTGCGGTAATATTCCTCAAGGATATAGCGGATATTGAAATAGTATCCTTCCGGAGTCTTGTCGCCCGACTCGCCGTCCTGCCGTATCTTGATATAATCGTAATAGGGAGCGGTAAACGTCACATCCTCCGCAAGGTTATTCTTGAAATTCAGAATATTGTATTCATGCTTCGGGTCAATCACAATCCACGCGTTATCAGTGTCGAGCCCCGTACCGGTCGACAATATCGCTTCGAGCAGATGATTGAGGCGAAACTGCCATATCTTCGCACGGTTTATCTTGCCGCGGTTTTGCAGCGCATAAATCAGAAAGTTGATCTGCTGGAGGTCAAACGGATCGTCGAGCAACGCCTGCTCCGCATACTCTATAATGAGATCGAGCTCCGCACGCGTATGCAATTTCTTGTAATAAAGCTGCTCTATCTCGCTGTCAAACGGCGAACGTCGGTAAGGATTGTAATCCTCCTGAAACACGCTCCCGAGATAGAGATAGCGGTAATCCTCGAGAGTCATCAGTGTGTCATTTTTCTCATAGTCGGCCATCAGTTTCGGATAATAAAACCGGCTTGTCGGATTGAGCACTTCCGATTTTATCATATCCATATCAGGACGTACCGCTGTAGGCTTCACGGCCACAGCCTTGCCGGCAGCGGATGCCCCTGCGACGGAGAGAGCCGCAACTGCGGCGAGTATTAAGGTTTTAAGGCAGTTCATATCATAATTTTTCATATACCGGCACAAGCCGGCTGCGGTTACTTATAGAAATTACGTTTCACATTACGGCGTATGGCCATCATATTCACAGCCGTGACAAGTGCCATCAGCCCGAATCCGGCAAGCATTGTCACACCACACCCCGTGGTCGACAGACCCAGAGAGCCAAACAGCCCCTTCCAGAGATGCGACGCCACGACAAACACCACAAGCGCCAGCACGAGAAGCGCTCCGTTGAGCAATGACACGAGACGGTAGTAGTATCCGGCCACCTGACGCGGAGTATATCCAAGCATAAGCAGGTCGTGGATCTTATCCTTGTTTTTCTGCAACAGCAGGCTGATGCTCAGCATCAGTATAAAGAACGCGAGAGCGCATATCACCAGCCCGATGGCTATGACCACCGCTGACACTATCGACAGGAAGTAGGCCGCGCGGCCCTGATTGAGCTTCTCACCCGACACCTCGATGCCTTTCTCGTCGAAATACTTGGCAATCTCCGGATTGCCGGGGTCATCGGTCCTGATTATCAGACGCGACACATCGGCCGCCTCGGTGCTGTCGCCGAACTCGGCGTTGGCCCAGTTCATAAACGTTTCAGGCACAGCGATGGTGTTGAGACGCGACGAAAAGCCCACAATCTTGCCTGTGCGCACCACCCGCTTGCCGTTACCGCTGAGCGACAGCCGCAACGGCACCGAGCCTACGATCTGCTCGCTCAGCTGCGGCAGGCCGCGCGATGCGGCGAAACCGAAATTGTAAAGCGCCAGATAGTCGCGTGATATCACGATAGGCACTACTGCCGTGGAGTCATTCGGATTATACCCCCAGCCCTGAGGCTTGACATCGAAAAATTCATCGGGTATCGACTCGAAGAATAGATGCGTCGACATGCCGCGGCCGCCGAAGTCGACAGCTCCGTTGACATGAAACCGCGAGGGAGTGAACACCCCGAGAGCTTCCACCCAAGACTTGGCCCTGAGCTCGGCGATATCACCGTCGGTGAAACCGGAGCTTTTGCCCCGAAACGTGTTCAGATCGCTTACATGCTTCGACAATATCATGTAATCGGCCGAAACAAACGAATCGTCGGCAGCATTTTCCGCCGCCGTGGTGTCGCGGTAAAACTGCAGCGCCGTGAGCAATATCGCAAGTCCTACGAAATTGGCTATCGAATATCCGGCGAGCTGCCCGACCGATATGTTTTTTCCGAGAAGCCGGCTGACAGGATTGTGAAGTATCATAAGCGAAGTATTTTATTACTGTCGATCGACAGGTGATTGCCTACCGACGTGGCGATTACCGAAGCATGACGCGACTCGGCATGGCTCGTGATCATCTGCGCCACGATATCGTTGTTGCGCGCGTCGAGATGGCTGACAGGCTCATCAAGAAGAAGAAAATCAAACGGTTGCGCCAACGCCCTGACTGTAGCCACACGCTGCTGCTGGCCTATCGACAGCCTTCCGGCCACAGTGTCGGCGCGGTGGTCGATCGAAAGCTGCTCGAACATGCGGCGTATGTCGGCCTCCGAATAGTAGTCGGTCAGTCGGTTTTTGAGCAGCACATTGTCAATAGCGGTAAGTTCCGGAAAAAGACTCAGTTGCTGAGGCAGATATGCAAGCGCCGCACGACGCAGCTGCGACCATTTCTCAGCACTGTAGCCTCTGACATCGTTTCCGTCGAAGAGTATCGTGCCCTCATAGTCACGCCTGCTGCCGTAGAGAAAGGCGCACAACGACGATTTGCCGGTGCCTGACTCGGCAAACACCATGTATGACAGCGGCTTCTCGAACGACAGATGACGAAGCCATACATCCGACCGGCGTATACGCTCCGTGTCTCTCTCGTCGCCGAAAACTTCAGGCAACAGATTGTTGATTGTTATCTTCTCTATCACAGTCGTTTAAATATACAGATAAATATTAAAGCCGGAAAGCCGCGAAGCGAGGCCCTCCGGCGAGGCCGGTGTCTTTTCAACACCGGCTCCGGGCTAAGGGTTTAGAAACTGTTTAAAATTCATATCACTTTGCTTTTGAGAGTCTTGTCGGAGTCTTTTTGTTTATTCTTCGGTCACGTAGCTACGGCTACGCTCCCTCATCACAAACAAAAATCAATCCGACAATCCTTCTCAAAATCTGTATCATATGAATTTAAACAGTTTCTTAGAATTCTTCGCTATAATCGTAATAGTCGTCGAAATCAGGCTCGTCGTATAAAACCGAACGCTCCATTTCCATGAAATACTGCATAAGATTCTGCAGATTGTTCATGTCGGTCAGAGGCTCGATAAATGCCTGGAGATAGTTGGCCGAAGTGCCGGTAAGCTCCACTTTGAAGCGAAGTGCGTCGTCATCAAGCCACAACAGGCCTTCCGAACCGTAGTTCCAGCCGAAACGCGCCATTACGGGATTGGCATCGGCTTTGCTGTAGATTGCCAGATGTTTGCCGGCGAACTTGTCGGCAAGCGTGTTGGCGTTGCTCTTTATGTCGAAGTTGGCGAATGTAAGATAGTCGTAACGGTTGCCGAAATAGAGGCTGAAGCCCTGTTCGGAGTCAACTTTGTAATAGCCTTTGCCGGCGTAGTCGGGAGTCGCGCCGGTGTTACGCATGAAGTCGAAAACCCGGGCGGCGTATTTTTCCACAACCTCAGCGGGATAGTGAGCCATAGCCACCCACTTGATTTTGGTAAACACTGTTTCGACGAGCTGCATCTCCGACATATTGACAAGCGACGCAGGGTCGATGGCAATAAGGTCGTTGCATTCGAAGGCAAGCGCCGCAGTGCCGTCCCAGAGGGTAAGCAGGTCAAGATATTGCGCGTCCTGGCTGTCTCCGGCCTTTGCCTTGTAGTCGGCGACAACGCTGTCGATGGCGCTCTTGAGGTCGGCATCACCGATATTGCCGCATGCCATGACAGCATTGGCGTCGGCGGGAACATTGGCAAGGAAATCGGTGTCAATCACATTGAGCACTTTGCCGAACTCGCTGCGTTTGCCATCCTTGTCAACGAGGAAAAACTCACCGCTGACAGTGTTACCCTTGAATGCCATCGAACCGCAGGCATAATATTTCATCGCGCCGGCAATCTTCTCTGCGAGAGGTGCGGGCACGTCATTTCTCTCAAGCTTGGCAGCTACATCGATGCCCTGAGCTTTAAGGGTCTTTTCGATTTCGGGAAGCGACACCACAAAAGCGAAAGCATTGTCGTCGGCAAGGAATTCGCTCACACCGCCGACCGACGCGAGATTAGATTTCGCGGCCTCGGCAGAGATGCTCTCGATGGCCGCCATATTGTCGGCCACCCACATCATCTTGTCATTGACAGCGATGACGACACCGGTGTTTTTAAACACAGTGTATCCGTTCTCTTCCGTCTGGTTTCCGAAAAGCTCTTTGAGATGCGCCTTTACAGGCTCGGCGTCACTCACGAGAGCTGTCATAGCGGCGCTCTTTGCACCGGCGTCTGCAGAAAAGAGCATGATGGCGTCGAGCTTGATGCCTTCGGTATATGCGAGATACTGATTGACGACATTAAGCATTGTCGCTCCGGCATTCTCTTTGATTACGTCGCTGTATTTCTTCGACAGCACAATCTTTCCGTTGTCGACAGAGCATCCGGCGTTCTCCAGCACCTGCTGCGGGTTAATCTTGAGAACAAAAACTGACGATGAAGGAATATTCTCCACCAGAGTGTCGGCGCTTCCGGCGCTTTTGCCGCAGGAAGTGAGCATACAGGCGGCCAGAGCCACAGCCATCAGTCCGCCGAGCGCGTTAAGCGCAAGCCTTTTTAATTTCATACGTGATTTTATTGGTTATTAAACAGTTGTTCGTTATAAAAAACGTGCATCCATAAAGATAAACGCACGATGCGTCAAAAAGTTACAGACTTCACGTGCATACGTATCATTTTATCGCAAAGATACTCATTTTCATATAAATCAGTATCCCGCGGGATGCTCCTTTATAATTATTTCACATTTACGCGACCGATGCGCCTGCGCGCCTGGGCAATTGCCGGAGCAAAAAATCGCACATTTGTATTATCACTGCCCACGATTGCCGTTTTAGTTTTATATGTATATTTGCAATAGACCGCCTGACATCTCCGGCCCTCGCAGACCATTCATCACCTTAACACGACTCACCATGAAGCGATTGCTTATAGCCACCGTCGCCGCTGTTGCTGTTGCCGCCACCGTATCGGCCGCGGCTTCCGACGCTGAAAACAGATCCCGCGTCTATCTCGTATCTGACGCACATCTCGACACCCAGTGGGAATGGGACATACAGACCACCATCAGCCGCTATGTCCGGAACACCGTCAACCGGAACCTGACACTTCTTCAGAAATACCCCGGAGATGTGTTCAACTTCGAAGGGGGCGTGAAATATGCGTGGATCAAAGAATATTTTCCCCGCGAATACGAACTGATGAAACCGTATGTGAAATCCGACCGGTGGCACATAGCAGGAGTCAACCGGCTCCACAGCCCGCATCTACGAATTCGCCCTCTACCGCTGACCTTCAATCCTGCATCTACTGCAACGGCTGTTACAGTAACCTCTGTTGCAGCAGTGACGGGTATATTTATATAAATAGGTAATGCGGGCGGATTGCCTCAGGCTGTGGCGCAGCCCGGCGTGGCAAATTCTGACATAAATACTCCGTTTTGCTATTAATTAAAATAAAAATGCTATCTTTGCCGAAAATTTTGTAAAGTTATGACACATATCTCCGAGCTTATACAATCGCTCTCCCCTTCGGCCACGCTGGCTATGTCGCAAAAGAGCAACGAACTCAAGGCGCAAGGCGTCGATGTTATCAACCTCTCGGTCGGCGAACCCGACTTCAACACTCCCGACCACATCAAGGAGGCCGCCAAGCGCGCCATCGACGAGAATTTCACATTCTATACTCCCGTTCCGGGATATATGTCGCTGCGCAAGGCTGTGTCACGCAAGCTCAAAGAGGAAAACGGCGTCGACTACGCCCCTGAGCAGATAGTGGTGTCGAACGGCGCCAAGCAGGCTCTCTGCAATGTCATACTCGCCTCAATCAACCCCGGCGACGAGGTGCTTATCCCCACACCGGCATGGGTGTCATACGTGGAGATGGTGAAACTCGCGCGAGGCACCAACGTGCTCGTGCCCACCACCCTGGAGGACAACTTCAAGATCACGCCCGAACGCCTCGAGGCCGCCATTACCCCGCGCACCCGCATGGTGCTTCTGTGCTCACCGTCCAACCCCACCGGCTCGGTCTACTCGCGCGAGGAACTTCAGGCACTTGTCGACGTAATCGCAAAATATCCCGACATCATTGTTCTCTCCGACGAGATATATGAGCATATCAATTTCACCGGCAGCTTCACATCGCTGGCATCATTCCCTGAAATCGCCGGCCGCGTGGTCATAATCAACGGCGTGTCAAAAGCCTACGCGATGACCGGATGGCGCATCGGATACTGCGCCGCTCCGCTGTGGCTCGCCAAGGCTGTCAACAAGCTCCAGAGCCAATACACCTCGGGGTGCTCTTCGATAGCCCAGAAAGCCGCCGAAGCAGCCTACGAAGGCCCGCAGGATTGCGTCAGGACAATGTGTGAGGCATTCCGACGCCGCCGCGACCTTGTGGTCGAACTTGCCCGACAGATACCCGGACTGGAATGCAACGAGCCGCAGGGCGCGTTCTATCTCTTCCCCCGCGTGACTTCGTTCCTCGGCAAATCAGACGGAGAGACAACAATAAACACATCAGGCGAACTCGCCCTATATCTGCTCGACAAAGCCCACGTGGCGACAGTCGACGGCGCGGCATTCTGTCTCGACGGATACATACGCCTGAGCTATGCCACTTCCGACGACAATATCCGCGAGGCCATGCGCCGCATCGGCGAGGCTCTTGCCCGACTCAGATAACGACCTTAAAAACACCGTTTAACACTAACATACGACAATGGACTTCATACAGGAACTCACTTGGCGCGGCATGATTCACTCAGTGACTCCCGGCGCCGACGAACAACTTAAAAAAGGCATGACTACGGCCTACCTCGGCATTGACCCGACGGCCGACTCGCTTCATATCGGGCACCTCGTGGGAGTGATGATGCTCAAGCACTTCCAGCGCGCCGGCCACCGCCCCATCGCTCTCGTGGGCGGAGCCACCGGCATGATCGGCGACCCCTCGATGAAAAGCCAGGAACGCAAACTCATCGACGAGGAGACCCTGCGCCACAATCAGGAAGCCATCAAGCGTCAGCTCGCCAAATTTCTCGACTTCGACTCCGACGCCCCCAACGCGGCGATACTCGTCAACAACTACGACTGGATGAAGGAATTCTCATTTCTCGACTTCATCCGCGACATCGGCAAGCACATCACCGTCAACTACATGATGGCGAAAGACTCGGTGAAGAAACGTCTGTCGGGCGAATCGCGCGAAGGAATGTCGTTCACCGAATTCTCCTACCAGCTTCTCCAGGGCTATGACTTCCTCCACCTCTACAACGAGAAGGGATGCCGTCTGCAGCTCGGAGGCTCCGACCAGTGGGGCAACATGACTACCGGCACCGAACTGATACGCCGCATCAACGGCGCCGACGACGCCTTCGCCCTCACCTGCCCCCTCATTACCAAAGCAGACGGAGGCAAATTCGGAAAGACCGAGAGCGGCAACGTGTGGCTCGACCCGCGCTACACGTCGCCCTACAAATTCTACCAGTTCTGGCTCAACGTATCTGACGCCGACGCAGAGAAATATATCAAGATATTCACCGATCTGCCCAAGGATGAAATCGACGACCTCGTGGCGCAGCAGGCTGCCGATCCCGGCCAGCGTCCGCTCCAGAAGCGCCTCGCAAAGGAAATCACCACAATGGTGCACAGTGCGGCCGACTATGAAGCGGCCGTAGAGGCATCGCAGATACTCTTCTCAAACAAAGCCTCCGAGACACTGCGCAAAATCGACGAGGACACCCTGCTTGCCGTATTTGAAGGAGTGCCGCAGTTTGAGATTTCGGCCGACGACCTCAACGGCGAGCTCAAGATCGCCGACCTGCTCACCGACAAAGCTCCGGTGTTCCCCTCAAAGGCCGAACTGCGCAAACTCGCGCAGCAGGGAGGATTTTCCATCAACAAGGAAAAAGTGAGCGACGTCTATGCCGCCGCCACTGCCGGCCTGCTCCTCAACGGCAAATACATACTTGTGCAGAAAGGAAAGAAAAACTATTTCCTGCTCCGCGTAAAATAACAACAGATACGACCATATATCGCCGCACTGACCTGACAGCGGCCGTGGCGCGTCAACAGAAACGACGCACCACGGCCGCCTACATTTCCAGATATCAGACAGGCTACACATAAGCCTTCACAACCGACAAAACTGAGTCAAAGTGACTCAAAGCCGTAAAAAGCATCAAAACCGTGGCCGGAATTTGGAAATTAAAACACAAATTCATAACTTTGCAACGCGTTAATAACGACTAAACGGACTTTATTATCAACTACAGACCCCAACAGGCCCGCATGCGGCCTCGCCGCAGCAAAATGGCACGAAATGAAACTGCTTGAATTTCACAAAATTTTGCAAATGACAATTGAGCCCGAGCTTTTTGGGACACACCTTATAACCCGCTGATTTGTACGCCAATACACAATTAGCGGGGATAGAAAGAATTGTCTGCAGCCTAATAAAGCCTTAAACATAGCCGACCAATCACGTAGCGGGTCACGCACACAGATCACACTCAGGCCAATCACACCGCAATGGCTACCGAAAACTTACATTTCAGCCCCCTCTACATTCAGAACGCCCCCACCGGCAACGATGACGGCGAAAAGACCGTATGGGTAGTGATGCGCTCCAGAAAGGAGAAAGTCAGCGTCACGCAACAAAGCTGCGGCACAACCGCCGCAAAAGCAGAGCGCCTCTACGGCTATGAGCTGGCACAAAGGATGGTACGCCGTTTTTTCATGCCTATGAAAGAGAGCGTGACCGTGAAATGCGGCCGTCAGGTAAGGAAAATATCACCCGCAATCCCCGACATATTTTTTGTCAATGACACCATAAGCCACATCGACTCGATAGTGCGCCGCAACATCGGCATCGAATATCTCTACGTAAAGGGACAGCCTTATCGTCAGCCGGTGATAATACGCGACGCCGAGATGGACAACTTCATAGCCGCCACCACCACAGAGCAGCGCATGACATTTCACGCCGCCGGCGACGACAACCTCAGCCGCATCATAGGCCGTCGCGTGCGCATACCACACAACGACAGCCGGATAGAAGGCGAACTGCTGACCGTTCGCGGCTCGCGCTACCGCCGCCTGCGCGTACGTCTGCAAAACTGCCTCGTGGCCTACATCGACCTCACCCTCCCTCCGACCGCCATAATCGAAACCCTCGACTGACCGCACTATGATACTCCCAAAACAAAGCAATATACCATACCCAACAAAGACATAAGCAAATGTCAGCAATTACCCCTCTCTATTGTAAGGCCCAAAGAGACAGCAACTTAGAACTATTACGCATTCTATCCATGCTTGCCATTATAGCCCACCATTACGTAGTCAACTCCACCGTCTCAAGTCAATTCAACTACGAAAACACCTCTACCCAGCAATATTTTCTGAAGATATGGGGTCTGTGGGGCAAAACCGCAATCAACAGTTTCATCCTGATTTCAGGCTACTTCCTGTGCCGCATGAAACTGACATTGCAAAGATACCTGAAATTAGTGGTAGAAGTCATGTTCTACGGTATACTGATAATGCTCATATTCGCATTGACCGGCTACGAACCCCTGACAGTAAAGAATATAGTATTAAAAATATCAGAACCGCTACGCGGTATAAATGCAGGCTTTACAGCCAGTTTCCTTTGCTTCTATGCCTTTGTACCATTCTACAACAAACTTATTGACCACTGTTCACGCCGGGAACTGTTATGGCTGGTCAGCGGGCTACTCCTGATAATGTCAGGATGCGCATGCTTCCTCAAGGCACATCAGGTAATGAGCGAACCTCTTTGGTACATGACCATGTATTTTGTAGCAGCATATATACGCATCTATCCAAATAAATATACTGAAAGCTTAAAATTGTCAGGTATTATATTAATAACCGGGATTGTCATAGCAATAGCTATCAATATATCGTCCATATATCTGAGCAATGCGACTGGCGACATGAGATACTTTCATTGGCGGCACTATTTCCTATTCAACTCCAATATGCCCCTTGCTTTCATAATAGGGCTCTCATCATTCCTGACATTCAAGAATTTACCGAAATTCTACAATCGCACAATCAACTTCTTGGCCGCAGGCACATTTGCAGTGTTGCTCATACATGCTTCAAGTGACACCATGCGCAGATGGCTGTGGCAGGATGTATGCAATGTTCCTGACATGCTGTATGCACCGATGTGGACATTAATCCTGCAAGCACTGGCAGTTCCATTGCTAATATATTTAGCATGTTCTTCAGTCGATTATTTCAGACGTCGTTTTATTGAGGGGCCTTTATTTAAACGATTAAGACAAAGACAAACTCAAATTGGCGCCGTATAACGCACTCGTGCTATCAGGCTATCACATTGTCGGCCATACTTACAATAATAATATCGTGTAGTTTTCCATATAAAATTAAATCCATATAGCATAGTGATGCCAAATATCGATTTTACAAAAGTACAGTTTGATTTCTTAGTATCAGCTTTACATCCCGGACTTTTCGTCTCAACTGACCAAGTGTTGGAATGGATGGCCGAGCAAAACCGCATTGTCGAAAGCGAGATTGAACAGATACCGTTGGAGCAACTGAAAGGCTGGAAATATACTGATGACCGCATACGCCATGAGTCCGGAAAATTTTTCAGCATTGACGGCATACGCATACACACCAATTACCGTGGCGAACAAACCTGGGACCAGCCGATAATAAACCAGCCGGAAATAGGTTTTCTCGGATTTATCGTAAAGAAATTCAACGGTATATACCACTTTTTAGTCCAGGCAAAAATAGAGCCGGGAAATATTAATGTCGTGCAACTCTCTCCGACACTTCAAGCGACCCGAAGTAATTATACCTGCGTACATAAGGGGAAACGACCGTCGTATCTTGAATATTTCAATGGGGAAAAGCCCGTAAACATATTATTGGACCAGCTCCAGTCAGAACAAGGGGCACGCTTCCTGCATAAACGCAACCGTAACATCATAGTCGAGGTTCCCGAAGATATGGAAATTGATGCCAAAGAGGGCTTCCTATGGCTTTCACTGGGTCAGATCAAAGAGTTGATATCACACCCAAATGTGCTCAATATGGATACCCGAACCGTAATATCGTGCATCACATACGGGGGATACAACGAAGCTACGTTGATGCTTGTCAATACACTCTTGCGCAGCCGCAGGACACATAACGAGGGATATCTTTATTCTGTACTGAGCTGTGACAACCATCTTAACGACCTACAGCAGATAATACAATGGATTACAAGTCTTAAATTCAAATATGACCTTGATGTCAAACAGATAGGCATATCGCAGATGGAGAAATGGATTTATGACGGAAACACAATACACCATCAGGACAACAAATATTTTGATGTAATAGGTGTGAACGTATCAATCGGCAACCGGGAAATCATCTCATGGGACCAACCGATGATACGCTCTGCTCAGGAAGGCATAATAGGTTTCCTTGTCAAAAAAATCAACGGCATATACCATTTTCTGGTACAAGGCAAACTTGAAGCCGGCAATTTTGATATCGTCGAAATGGCTCCGACAGTGCAATGCCTTACCGGTAATTACAAAAAGGGCAAAAATGAGTATGCCATACCGTATATCGAATATTTCATCAATCCGCCGGCTGAAAGTGTCTGGTACAGTACCTATCAGAGCGAAGAGGGTGGTAGGTTTTTCCACGAACAGAATCTAAATATAATTGTCGAGGTCGGCGATGATTTCCCGATAGAAGTCGATCCAAATTACTGTTGGATGACTTTAAACCAATTGATGTCATTTGTCACCTACAACAATTATCTGAACATAGCTGCACGCAGCCTTCTGTCTTCTATCAAATTTAACTGAGCAGAAATATATCGAGTATGAAAATAGGAATAATAAGCCCATCCGAGATAGCATTCCGCCGATTTCTTCCGGCGCTTATGAAGCATGGAAAGTTCACCTACGCAGGAGTTGCAGTACCTTCGGCTCAGGATTGGAATGGGGAGGACACAAAAGCAGATACCGCCTTTAATTCGATACATACCCGCGAATATGAAAAAGCAATCGGCTTTAAGGAGAATTATGGCGGAGAGATATTCGAAGGATACTCCGCTTTGATAAACAATCCGGAAATCGAAGCGCTCTATATACCTTTACCTCCGGCGTTACACTACACGTGGGCAAAAAAAGCGATGCTCGCCGGTAAACATGTTTTTATAGAAAAGCCATCAACATGTAGCCTTGCCGACTCCACAGAACTCGTTGAGATAGCCCGCGAAAAGGGACTTGCTCTGCATGAAAATTATATGTTCATATATCATAAGCAGATAGAAGATGTCAATGAGATAGTCAAAAGTGGCAGACTCGGTGAGGTAAGAAACTATAGGATTAACTTCGGATTTCCGATGAGAAGCCAGAATGACTTCCGATATAACAAAGCATTAGGCGGAGGTGCTTTGTTCGATGCCGGAGGATATACGCTCAAATATGCGCGCCATCTGTTGGGACCTACAGCTCGAATTATAAGTTCACATCTTGTATATACTCCGGAATTTAATGTAGATATTTTCGGTTGTGCTACTTTGGCAAACAACGATGGAACGTCAGTTCAGGTAGCCTTCGGGATGGATAATGATTATAGATGTGTAATAGATGTATGGGGCTCAAAAGCGTCTCTTACATCGGACAGAATACTGACCGCACCTGCCGGGTTCTCGCCGTCATGCACAATAAAAACGAATCAGGAGTACGAAGACCGGGCTCTTTCGGCCGACGACACATTCACGAAAAGCATCGAAGTGTTTGAAAAGTGTATTGCCGACGAGGAAACCCGACTGAAGGAGTATGACGAAATAATAGCTCAGGCAACAGCCGTAAACGATTTTATCTCACAATTGGACTGATGGACAAAAGTTGTATCATAATCGGCTCTGAAGGTTATCTGGGGAAACATATCGTGCACTACGCGCCTGAATACGGCTACAATATTGTAGGGTGCTACGACATATCCACCGAGAGCACGAGCCCTAATTATGCGAATGTTGATCTGACCAGCAAAGAAAGCGTCGACAATATCAATATTGATGTCGACTACATCTTCATGTTTGCCGGTCTGACCGGCACATACGCCGGATTTGATTCGTATGAGAAATATATCGCAATCAACGAGACAGGGCTTCTCAATCTGCTTGACAGCATGCGTCGCAAAGGAAGTACGGCAAAAATTATTTTCCCTTCGACCCGACTTGTTTACAAAGGATTCGACAAACCACTTAAGGAGACAGACGAGAAGGATCCCAAGACAATTTATGCCGTCAACAAACTTGCATGCGAGGCAATACTGAATACCTATGCCACATCATTCGGCATTCCCTACACAGTCTACAGGATATGCGTGCCTTACGGCAATGAAATTTCAGGCGACTATTCTTTCGGAACAATAGGCTTCTTTCTCAATCGGGCCAAGTCAGGAAATCCAATAACACTTTATGGCGGCGGCACACTGAAAAGGACTTTTACCCACGTAGCTGACATTTGCCGTCAGATTCTGCTCACTGCCTCTCTGCCCCAGACCGATGGAGAAATCTACAACATAGGTGGAGAGACATATTCCCTTCGTGAAGCCGCAGAAATTGTCACACGCAACCACAGCACTGACATACAAGCTACGGAATGGCCCGACAAGGACCTGCTTATTGAATCCGGCGACACTTATTTTGATGATGAAAAGATTCGTTGTCTCATAGACAAAACTGTCACAATAAGTCTAAAAGAGATTAACTTCTGACACTGCATAATGGAAACCATACACATTGCATTACCATCTGACGAGAACTATGTTATCGGACTTGAAGTCACTGCCGGCAGTATAGCGTATCACGCATCGAAAGATGTCAGACTAATGATACACATACTCGACGGAGGCATAAAAGATGATACTTTTGCAAAAATGGAGGAGAAAATCAAGCGCCTCCATCCTAATGTTGAGTTTCATAGGATTGCTGTCGATGAAAATCTTTTTCATAATTTTCCTGTCTGGTCAGGCAACAAGATGACCTACGCGCGCCTTTTACTGTCGGAAGCTCTACCGGAGGTGTCTCATATCATATATTCCGACACCGACTTCCTGTGGCTTATCGATATAGCAGAACTTTGGAATGAACGGAATGCAGACGATATCATCATCGGCGTACAGGATCATCCCTCAACAATTAAGCGTGAGGAAAAGTGGGCACAAGACCACAATATGCCATTCGACCCAACAAAGTATTTCGGTGCCGGACTTTCATTCTATAACCTCGATAAATTCCGCGAGGAAAACATACTTGCACAGGTAGCCGGATTTTTACAAAAGCATCCCGACGTAGAATTTGCAGATCAAACGGCATTAAACTACTTGCTCCAAGGCCGTATAAAGTTCGTACCCGAAAGATGGCAAACTCTGTCTATTGCACTCACACCGGATCACATGAAGGCTCCTCTTGCAATACACTACGGAGGAGACATTCCTTGGCGTCGCGATAAATTCTGGACATTCCCCATCTCGGACAGCACGCTTTTATGGTATGCCATGCTCGACCACATAAATGGCCGACGTCCCGGCACATCAATAAAATCACATCTCACGACATGGCAACGGGTATATAAACGAGCATTAGCCAATATACACCGTCACTCTGTGTCAAGGGCGATATTCAACCGTGTGCTCAAAGCTACCGGACGTGCATCTTATATTGCCAATCTGAAAAAATTCGCCATAGACCTCGGAATGTCTAAGAAAGCACTTAGACAACGTGCATTAAGTCGGGAATAGTAAGTTTTAAATTACAATTATGGATGATTCATCTATTAAACATAAAACATTAAACAGCGTTTTATGGAAAATACTTGAAACTGGAGGAACTCAGTTCATTCAATTTGTTATAAGTATATTCCTTGCCAGACTTGTATTGCCGGATCAATTTTCTGCTATTGCACTGATGACTATTTTCATTGCCGTAGCAAATGTATTTGTCGACTCCGGTTTTTCAAATGCGTTAATACGAAAGCCGGAACGAACTCAGGCTGATTGCTGCACAGTTTTTTATTTTAACATTGCAATTGCAATCGTAGCATACCTAATTATCTTTGCAATATCCCCTTTTGTTGCAGATTTTTATAATCTTCCGGAACTGAAGATATTACTTAAAGTAATGTCTCTGAGTATAGTAATAAATTCTTTCGCCGCCATACACCGTACGCTTTTCATAGCTGAGATGAAATTCAAAGTACTTGCAATTTATAATATGGCATCGCTTTTTATTTCAGGTATTATAGGCGTTTTTCTTGCATACAAAGGATATCAGGTATGGGCTTTGGTGCTACATTCTTTGATTAATGCCATATTAAGCACAATATTTGTGTGGTTCAGTTCAACATGGAGACCGTCATTCATTTTTTCAAGACAATCATTAAAAGAATTTTTTGGATTCGGATCAAAACTGTTAGGATCACGACTGCTCGACACCATATACAACAATATTTACGGAGTCGTTATCGGAAAAGTATTTGCCCGTGCTGACCTCGCATTTTATAACCGGGCACAGGTTTTGAGTATAATGACATCATCCACGCCCACCAATGTCCTCGCCTCAGTGTCTTACCCGGCTCTCTGCAAAATTCAAGACGACAATGACAGATTACGAGATGGTTATAGAAAAATGATCTCGTTAAGCGCTTTTGTCATTTTTCCACTTTGTCTGGGAGTCGGAGCTGTTTCATATCCTTTAATCGACGTATTATACACAAATATTTGGATTTACGCAGCAGCTCTCCTGCAAATTATAGTTTTCGCAGGTATGTGGTATCCGATCCACGCCATAAATGTAAATTTTCTGTTGGTAAAAGGAAGAAGTGATTTGGTATTCAGAATTGAGATTTTAAAGAAAATAGTTGGTGTTGCAATATTGGCCGCAACCATACCTTTTGGGCTTGAAGCGATGTGCTATGGTAGCATCGCATCCTCAATTATATGTTTAGTTATCAATACGCACTATACCGGAAAATTCATTGGCATGGGCATTATGCAGCAGGCAAAGGACTTCAGCCCGGCTTTAATTCTTTCGCTAGTGATGTTTGCCGCATGCAAGGCATTATCAACATTCATGGGAAACGGATGGGAAAGCCTTGTGGCTTCTATTTTGCTAGGATTTGTTATATATCTCGGGGGATCTATAATTTTTCGAGTAAAAGGGTTACAACTTCTTTTGAACTTACGTAATTAAGTAGATGACAAAAATTTGAAAACATCGAATTTTGGGGTATAAGTCGG
>ERZ778517.1553-NODE-1553-length-16622-cov-8.275487_pt1 | contig 16622 bp, 7 predicted proteins | sample MGYA00510341_ERZ778517 | MGnify/ENA primary metagenome ERZ778517 (study PRJEB29527, sample SAMN07138964) | mouse gut metagenome | material: feces | host: mouse | place: China:Nanjing | collected 2016-01-25 ... | reverse complement strand
CGTCGGCGACGATGAGCGTACGCTCGAACTGCCCGGTGCCGGCCGCATTGATACGGAAATAAGTGGAGAGCTCCATGGGACACCGCACCCCCTTGGGAATGTAGCAGAACGACCCGTCGGAGAAGACGGCGGCGTTCAATGCGGCATAGAAATTATCGGTATAGGGCACGACGCTCCCGAGGTACTTGCGCACCAGGTCGGGATAATCGCGCAGCGCCTCGGAGATCGAACAGAAGACGATGCCCATCCCGGCGAGGGTCTCCTTGAAAGTGGTCTTCACCGAAACGGAATCCATGACGGCATCGACGGCGACGCCGGCCAAGGCCATCTGCTCCTCTAAGGGAATACCCAGCTTGTCGAACGTGCGCTTCAGCTCGGGATCGACCTCGTCCATCGACTCCAACTGCTTCTTGGGCTTGGGCGCCGCATAGTAGATAATATCCTGGAAATCTATTTGGGGTATAGTCAGGTGGGCCCACGTGGGAGGCTCGAGCGTAAGCCAATGACGGAAAGCCGCCACGCGCCGCTCGGTCATCCAGTCCGGCTCGCCCTTTTTGGCGGAAATCAGGCGCACGACCTCCTCGTCCAACCCTTTCCGGATCAGCTCGGTGTCGATCTGCGTGGTGAAGCCGTACTTGTACTCCTGCCCGCCGATATGCTCCAGCAACTCTTTTTCGTTTTCTGCCATAGCTACGGAATAACATGCAAAGGTACGAAATGAATTCGCAATTTCATAATAAGGCCGAGCAAATCTGCGGCCGGAACAACGCACGGCCGAAACGGAATTGCGCCCCGGCGACAGCCGAAAACGGAACCCCGTCCGACGATACCATATAATATATAGGTGCGGCCCTTTCGGAGCGCCGTTAAAAAGTCCCGGTTTTACGTCAAAAAATCCAATATCCGGGCCGGAGCGATAAATAATTTTGTACAACTGAAAGGCTCCCGGGCCGAGGGCGAAACCGAACCAACCAGGCGCCGCCCGAACTTCTGCGAATCTCCGGACGAAACACGAAACAAACAAATAACCTATTAGGAATCTATGAAAAAACTGATCGAACGGCTCTTCGGAGCCTGCATGCTGGCCCTGCTGGCAGGGTGCGGCTCGGACGGGACCGACCCCATGAACGGAGGAACCCCGCTTGCGGCCCCGTCCCCGGTAGTCACGGTGGACGGCGACACGGCGACGGTACGCTGGAGCGCTGTGGAAAACGCCCACCAATACGGCTGGGAAGTGAAAAACGACGCTGACGAAACGGTCGAAACCGGCACCGTCTTCGCCGCGGCCTACTCGTTCACGATGAAGGAGGAGACGCTCTACTCGGTCCGCGTCATGTCGAAAGCACGCCCCAATTCGGAATTCAAGGATTCGGAGTGGTCGGAGTATGTGACCGCATCGAGCAACATGCTCCCGGCGCCGAAACCCGCCGTAGACACGAAAACGCTGACCGATACCTCGGCGACGCTCGAATGGCAGGAGGTCGAGGGAGCGGGCAGCTACAAGTACCAACTGGCCGACAAGAGCGGAGAGATCATCAAGGAGGGCTCGGAAACGGCGCTGAGCGTCACGTTCGACGACCTGGCCGAAGGCACCGAATACCGCTTCCGGGCGATGACCGTCTCGAAAGAAACGGGCAAGACCGACTCGCCGTGGTCGGCATACGTGAGCTTCAAGACCCGTGCGCACGAAAAACTGGCCACCCCGACGGCGACCGTGAGCAACCGCACGGCGGTATCGGCCACCGTCAACTGGCCCAACATCGCGAAAGCGAAGAAATACGCCTACAAACTTTACGAAGCAACGGTAGAGAGCACCCCCGTGAAAGAGGGCGAAACTACCGAGACGAACGTGACCTTGGGCGAACTGAAAGAACTGACCGACTACTATTTCACGCTTCGTGCCGTAGCGGACGAAACAGACCCCTACATGAGCGATTCCGACGAATCGGCACCGGTCAAGTTCCGTACCAAGTCGTCGGCAGCCATCGGCTTTGACGCCGAACTGCCCGAACACGAACAGGACGGGATAATCCGCGCGTTCCCCGGAGCCGAGGGCGCGGGCATGTTCACCACGGGCGGCCGCGGCGGACAGGTAATCCACGTCACGAACCTGAACGACAGCGGCGCAGGCTCGCTGCGTGCGGCGGTCGAACAAGCAGGGCGCCGAACCATCGTCTTCGACGTAGCGGGAACCATCGAACTGGCCAAGACGCTGAAAATCCAGAACGGCGACGTGACCATCGCGGGCCAGACGGCGCCGGGCGACGGTATCTGTCTGAAGAACTACGAGCTGAACATTGCCGCCGACAACGTGATTATCCGCTATCTGCGTATCCGCCCGGGCGACAAGGCCGGAAACGACGGTCTGGACGCCATCGGAGCCCGCGACATGCAGAACATCATCATCGACCACTGCTCGATGTCGTGGTCGACCGATGAATGCGCCTCGTTCTATGTGAACAAGAACATGACCATGCAATGGTGCATGATGTACGAATCCCTCCGCAACGGCAAGCACGGCAAAGGCTCGCACGGCTACGGAGGCATCTGGGGCGGTGCTCCGGCGTCGTTCCACCACAACATTCTGGCCCACCACGATTCGCGCAACCCGCGTTTCGACGGCCCGGAACAATATGGTGACCAGGAGCAGGGACGCGACAATGCCAAGAAAAAAGGCATCACCTCCGACAAACGTCTGGTGGACTTCCGCAACAACGTAGTCTACAACTTCTGCAACTATCCGGGCTACGGCGGAGTGGGCATCAAGATGAACTACATCGGCAACTACTACAAATGGGGCCCCGCTTCGTACAAAGGAACCGGCCCGAGCTACAAGAACGGCGTAGAAAGCGCAAGCAAGGCATGCCAGCGTCTGTGGTTCTTCTACGCGGACGTCTACTATGACGGAAACGGGTTGGCAACGCCCGTAACGGGAGCTCCGCACCTCTATCTTGAGAATAACAACAAGTTCGACACCACCGTCGGCGACGCATCCAAAGGCCAAACGCTGACCGCCGACAACAAAAAGGCGATGGAAATCAACACGAACAGCGCAGTCCCCAACCTGACCCAATTCGTTTACAGCAGCAGCGCCTACCCGGTGGAAGCTGACGGCAAGGCTTGCAGCGTGACGACACACACGGCTGACGAAGCGTTCAACCTGATGACCCAATACTGCGGCGCTTCGCTCCGGCAGGATGACGCCGACCGCCGCGTGCTGGATGACGTGAAATACGGCAGAGGTTCCTCGGGCGAGAACACGGACACCAGCAACCCCAACGGACTGAAGAGAAGCTGGTACGGTCTGATCGACACGCCCGACGACAAGGGCGGCTATCCGACGCTGACGGCTACCCAAGAAGAGATAGACCGCATCAAGGACACCGACGGCGACGGCATACCGGACTACTATGAAGACCTGTTCGGTCTGGACAGCGACAACAAGGCCGACGGCAACGAAAAGACGCTCGACCCGCAAGGTCTCTACACCAATCTGGAAATCTACCTCCACTACCTGGTGAAAGACATCACCAAAGCGCAGACTGCGACAGGCACCTACGCCGAAATCAAGTAAGAACCGGGTCCGGCATCGGCAAAGACAAATTAAATAAATGTCTTTGCCGATGCCGCGGCCTGTTTTTGGTCGCCGAAACGAAGTTAAGGACTAAAAACGAACGAGATACGCACCGTCCGGCTACTCTGTCCGGCCGACGGAGTGCCGTCTGTCATGGCAGGGCTGACAAAATCTACCAGACAATTGATAAAATTTACCTGCCCGCCGGAACCGGAATCCTTAATTTCGTTAACCGAAACCCGACGAATTGATAAAAATTTCCCAAAACTCTAACTAAAAACTTCTGACTATGACAGAGAAATTCTACTCTTTCACCAAGACGGCGGCACTACGCTTGGCGCTCGTTTTGGCGTTCGTTTCTTTGGCGGCAGGGAGCGCTTCGGCCCAAAGCCGGACCGTCACCGGCACCGTCAAGGATTCCATGGGGCCCGTGCTGGCCGCATCGGTCGTGGTGGAAGGGACGACGCTCGGTGTGAGCACCGACCTGAACGGCAAGTTCCGGATCGAAGTCCCGGCCTCGGCCAAGCAGCTCCGGGTGAGCTTCATCGGCTATGACGACAGCTATGTGACGCTCCAACCCTCGCAGACCGACTACGAAGTGACCCTCTCGGAAAGCTCGAACCAGCTGGACGACGTGGTGGTGGTAGGCTATGCCACCGTGAAACGCCGCGACGTAGTGGGTTCGGTATCGTCCATCAACAGCGAAGCGCTGACCCAGATGCCGGTAGCCTCGGTGAGCGAAGCCATGTCGGGCCGTATGGCCGGTGTGCAGGTGACCGCAACCGAGGGCGACCCCGACGCCGACGTCCGCATCCGTGTACGCGGTACGGGCTCCATCACGCAGGACAGCTCGCCCCTCTACATTGTCGACGGATTCCCGGTGGAGAGCATCTCGGACATTCCGGCTTCGGACATCCAGTCCATCGACGTGCTGAAAGACGCTTTCTCGACGGCCATCTACGGTTCGCGCGGTGCCAACGGTGTAATCATCGTCACGACCAAGAGCGGCGAATCGGGCCGCATAACGGTCAACTACAACATCTACGGCGGTGTGAAAAACATGGCCAACAAGGATGCGCTGGTTCCGCAGAACACCTATGACTTCGTGCGCACGCAATACGAATATTCGGTACTCAAAGGCAACACGAAGAGCTACTACACACCCAACTACGGCACCTGGGAAGACATGGACCTCTACCGCAACATGCCGGCCAACGACTGGGTGGAACAGGTGTTCGGCCGCACGGGTACGGTATTCGATCACAACCTTTCGGTATCGGGCAACGGCGACAAATACAAGTGGACGGCCAGCTACTCGCACCACGACGAGAAGACCATCATGATCGGCTCGGACTACAAACGCAACAACCTCAGCTTCAAAGGCCAGTTCAAACCCGTGAAGCGTGTGTCCATCGACGTGAACGTGCGCTATTCGGATGTTCATGTGACGGGCTCGGGCGCCAACGGTCTCAACGACCGCGGCTCGCAGTCGGGCAACTCGCGACTGAAGAACGCCATTGTCTACTCGCCGATTCCGCGCTATGCGGCCATCATTGAAGAAGACAACCCCGACGACTACAACAACTACGTACATCCCATCCAGGCCGTCCGCGAAAACGATTCGCGCTACAACCGCACGACGTGGAACGCCAACGCCGCCTTCCAATGGGAAATCATCGACAACCTGCGTCTGCGCATCGAAGCCGGTCTGGACGACTACAAACAAGTCAAGGACCGCTTCTACGGCATTTCGTCCTACGCATCGCGCTACGCGTCGGCGGGCTATCAGAACAAGCCGCTGGCCGAGTGGGAAGGCATCTACCGCGATAAAATCCGCAACACAAACACCTTGCAGTACGACTTCAAGAAACTGCTGCCCAAGGACCACAATCTGAACTTGCTGGTCGGCATGGAGTATCTCCGCACGAGCCAGAACACGATGAACACCGTAGTCGAGGGTCTGCCCGACTTCTTCGACTCGAACATGGCCTGGAAATTCATGGCCTCGGGCGAGCACCCGCTGTCGGTAGCCAACAAATACGCCAACGACGACATTCTTTTCTCGTTCTTCGGCCGCGCAAACTACGACTACAAAGGCAAATACATGGTCTCGGCCACGATGCGTGCCGACGGCTCGTCGAAGTTCGCCAAGGGCAACCAATGGGGCTATTTCCCCTCGGTAGCCGCTTCGTGGCGTCTCTCGGGCGAGGAATGGCTCAAGAACGCAACGTGGATCGACAACCTCAAAATCCGTTACAGCTTCGGTACGGCCGGCAACAACAACATCCCCTCGGGTCAGACCCAGACGCTTTTCAGCGCATCGCAGACCTCGTGGATTTCGCAAGGTTCGGTCATCTGGTCCAACGGCACGACGATGTCGAATCCCGACCTGAAGTGGGAGACGACCTACTCGCACAACATCGGTATCGACTTCGGATTCTGGAACAGCCGTCTGACCGGTAGCGTCGAACTCTACCAATCGAACACCAAGGACCTGCTGATCAAGTTCCCCGTCACGGGCGGCTACTCGGAACAATACCGCAACCTCGGTGAGGTGCAGAACCGCGGTATCGAAGTAACGCTGGGCGCCGCGCTGGTCCGCAAGGAGAAGTGGGGCATCAACTTCGACGCCAACATCTCGTTCAACAAGAACGAAGTAGTCGACCTGGGCGGTCTGGACCAGATCACCGCCTCGGCAGGTATGTTCTCGACCGAAATCGGCTACGATTACATCGTAAAGAAAGGCCGTCCGCTGGGCGACATCTACGGCTATGTCAGCCAAGGCATGTACACCGTCGACGACTTCGACTACGACGGCAAGACCTGGACCCTGAAAGAAGGTATCGCCAGCAGCGAAGACATCCTCGGCAAAGACTACGGCCTGCGTCCGGGTGCGCCCCGTCTGGCCAAGGTGAGCGACGACGACCCCACGAAGATTACGACCAACGACATCACGCGCATCGGCAACACGCAGCCGCTCTTCACCGGCGGTTTCTCGCTGACGGCCTATGCCTACGGCTTCGACGTTGCCGCCAACTTCACCTATTCCTACGGCAACGAAATCTACAACGCCAACAAAATCGAATTCTCGACCACGAAGACCACGCAGGGTCAGAACGTACTGAACACCATGGCGCCCTCCAACCGCTGGACCAACATCGACTGGGCGACGGGCGAACTGGTGAACGACCCCGCCCTGCTGGCACAGATGAACGCAGGCAAAACCATGTGGACCCCCTACTCGACCAAACGCGTCGCTCAGAGCTGGGCCATCGAAGACGGTTCGTTCCTGCGTCTGGCGTCGCTGACGATCGGCTACACCGTTCCGGAACACCTGACCCGCAAAATCCGGCTGACCCGCGTACGCGTATACGCAACGGGCACCAACCTCTTCTGCCTGACCCCCTACACGGGCTACGACCCCGAGGTCGACACGCGTCGTGCGACCCCGCTGACCCCCGGCGTCGACTACTCGGCGTTCCCGAAGAGCCGCTCGTGGGTATTCGGTCTCAACCTCTCGTTCTAAAAGCCTGAAAAACTTCAAGAAGACATACCTATATGAAAAAGATATTATACAGCATTTCCACGCTCTTGCTGATGGGAGGTTTGGCGACCTCGTGTCTGAACGACATACTGGAAGTCGAAACGCAGTCGTCGTTCGACGCCTCCAAGGTATTCGCCAACTACACCACGGCCGAATACACGGTACTCGGCATCAGCGAAATCTTCGCCCACACCAACTCCTACAACGCCCGTCTGAACCACATGTACGGCTACAACACCGACATCGAGCTCAAAACGGGGTCGACGGCTTCGGGCGCCAAAGTCGACGAACGCAACCTCGCCGAATACGATACAAAGACCGATAACAGTTCGTTGAACACCACCGACAACGGTTATAACGAGATCATGATCGGTATCGAGCGCGCCAACCTTGCCATCCAGGGACTGAAGCAGTACGGCAACGTCGCCCACAACCGCGACATGGCCTATCTGCTGGGCGAATCGCTCACCTACCGTGCGTTCTTCTACTACGAACTTATCAAAATGTGGGGCGAAGTGCCTCTGCACCTCGAACCGCTGACTTCCGCCACGCTCTACGACCCCAAGGCCGAGCGCGACGACCTCTACAAGGCCATGCTGGCCGACCTCGAGGAAGCCATCCCCATGCTCTACTGGCCTTATGAAGCAACGCAGACCATGCGTACCGACCGCATCAACAAGGCTTTCGCCAAAGGTCTCTACGCCCGTATCGCACTCAACGCCGCAGGTTACGCATGGCGTCCCGACGACGGCAAGACCGGAACCGGCAACTTCGGTTCACTGCGTCTCTCGACCAAGCAGGAAATGTCCAAGGCCGAACTCTATCCCAAGGCGCTGCGGCACCTGGAGGACGTCATCGGCAGCGGCTCGCTGGCTCTCGAATCCGACTTCGAGCAGCTGTGGCACAAATTCAACGACTTCTCGCACGTGAGCGGCTCCCGCGAAGTGATTTACGTGCAGCCGTTCGGCGATGCCCGCGGCCGCTGGAACTACGCCCACGCCTACCCCCACACCGCCAACTCGCCTTTCATCGGCGACAAGTCGTCGAAAGGCGGCCAGACGGGTCCCAACCCCACGCTGTGGTGGAAATACGAGAAACAGGACACCCGCCGCGACATCACCTGCGTGCCCATGCGCTGGAACCAGGACGTCGAGAACGAAGACGGAACCAAAGGCGGCTGGGAGATGCGCAACGCCTCGAACTTCTTCTGGGGCAAGTACCGCTACGAATGGATGAACAACTATCCGGGCGGTACGGGCGACGGCTGCAAACCCATCGTCATGCGCTATGCCGACATCTATCTTATGGCCGCCGAACTGGCTGCCTGGGAAGGTGATCTGAGCCGGGCTCAACGCTACCTCAAGGAAGTCCGCAAACGTGCCTACAAAGGCAACGAAGGCATGGTCGACGCCTATGTCGACGCGCTGACCATCGGTTCGGCCGCCAGCAGCGATGACGCCGCCATCAACGACTGCAAGACCGAAGGCACCATCATGAAAGCCATCATCGACGAGCGCGCGCTGGAATTCGCAGGCGAGTTCCTCCGCAAACAGGACCTCATCCGCTGGGGCCTGCTCAAAATCAAGCTGGACGAAGCCAAGGACGACCTGAAAGACCTGGCCTACATGCGCGGAGCCTATGCAGACTACGCCAAGCTGACCGAACCCAAGGATTTCAAGGACAAGAGCGGCAAAAACGTGCTGACGACGTTCCCCACCTACTATGCTTTCTGGCGTCAAAAAGGACAGGGCATCGAAATCTTCGGCCTGGAAAAGGACGAAATCGCCAAGACCCCCGCGGACTACAACAGCGAAGCGGACAACGGCGGCTGGAACCGGCTCGACTTCCTTTCGCAGGGTGTGTTCTGCCAGGCGGATCCGTCACTCTGGGAAGCCGAAACGTCCTACCGCTGGATGTACTTCTACTTCAACGACTACAACGACCCTTATCCGCGTTCGACGTGGCCTCTGTTCGCCCACAACCTCAGCAATGCGCAGGGTTCGCTGGTCAACGATTTCGGTTACCCGCAGAAATAAATCGGTTAAGCATCATACAGTACAATTATGAAAAAGATATTCAGAAATCTGAAATTCGGGCTCATGCTCTGCGCGGGTGCGTTCGCCGCTTCCTGCTCGGACGTCGATGAAGCCATGAACGAGATTCCGTACACCCGCGTGCTGACCCCGCTGAACTTCGAGGCGGACGTCGACGCTGCGGTCGGCACGGACATCAAATTCTCGTGGAGCGCCGTGTCGAACGCCGACGCCTACATTCTGGAACTCTTCGAGGCCGTTCCCACCATCAAAGAAGAAGACGGCAAGGAAGTCGAGATATACGAAATGCCCGAAAACTTCGATTCGAGCAACGCCTATCAAACCGTCGAAGTGGCCAAGGACGGTGTGCCTTTCACGGTCAAGAACCTGGCTGTCGACAAGACATTCTGGGCACGTGTCCAGGGTGTCAGCGCCAAAATCGAGAGCTCGCGCTGGGCTTATCTGGTCGAAGCCGTTTCGACTTCGGCCGTCCGCTCCGCACTCAACCCCCAAGCCAAGGAACGTACCGAAACGACGGTGACCGTGCAGTGGGACCAAAATGCCAAAGACCCGAAAGACCTGACCTCCATCCGCTACGAGCTGGTGGTTCCGGTGGAGGGTGCTACGGCTACGGTCATGCCGCTTAGCGACGAACAGATCAGCGCCTGCGAAGCCAAAATCGAAGGGCTCGAACCCGGCACCAACTACAAGTTCACGCTGCTGTTCGGCAAGTCGGGTTCGCGCGGCCACTTCACGGCCTACACCCGTCCTACCACCGAGGGCACACAGAAAATCAACAACAGCGCGGAATTGTATAATGCTCTCAGCAGCGCTACGGGTGATCTGAAACTCCTGCTTGCCTACAACGAAGGCGAAGCATACGACCTGAAAAGCTATCTGACCTCAGGAGCCGGCACACCCGACGAGAAAGTCTCCAGCCTGCCTCTGACCTACACGCTCTATCTGTATGGAGAATCGGCTCCCGACGGTGCAAAACCGGTCATGAAGAATTTCCAGTTCGAGTTATCCGGCAATGACTGCCACGCCATCCACATGGAAGACGTGAACCTCGACGGCGGCAAGAATTTCGGATATATCATTTCTATCGACAAAAACGGAAGTGCTACCTTGCCGGAATCGGTCGAATTCGTAAATTGCGAAATAGTTGATTTCACAAAAGGTATTTTCACTATTGCCAGCGATGGTACAACCGTTAATGGCAAATGCGAACGGTTGCTCGTCGAAAACGTCTATGCGCATGACATCAACCCGACAGGCTCCGGCGGCGGCGACTTCATTGATGTCCGTAGAGGATCATTCGGAAGCGTAGAAATAAAGAATTCCACGTTCTATGCTTCAGCCCGTACATTCCTCCGCTTCTCAGAGACAACATGCAAAATAGAAAGTGTAAACGTCACTAACTGTACGTTCAACCAAGTTACTGCAACCAATACGAGCTCCAACAACTCGGGTATCTTCCATATCCGATATACGCAGACGTCGAAACCGAGTGATTTTCAACAGCTCAGTTCGTTTATGTTGACCAAATGCCTGTTCCTCAACATGAACAACGCCAACGAAACCGAAAACAACTTCTGGGTACGTTTGACCCGCGACAGCAACGAGAATTTCGCGCCCAAATGCGAAGGCAACTACTACTACAACGTAGGCCATCTCTACGAAGGCAAGAACGGCGGTCAGAATACTTTCTTCCCCACCAAATCGCAGCTGGAAGATGAACCGTTCACCGAAAAAATGGCTTTGGCCGAAGGCGGCGTGATGCTTACGGAAGACCCCTGCACCAACTCCATCGCAGGCAAGATGTATCTGAAAAACGGTGCCATCGCCGCCAACAAGGTAGGCGACCCGCGCTGGTGGAACGCATCGGCACCCGTAGTGACGCGTCCGACCGAACTGGAACCCATCACCGAAGCTACGGCCTGGGACTTCACCGACAAGACCAAGTTCGACACCGAAACGGTCGAAAACCAAACGATTATCGAGAACATCCGTATCTACGGCCCTGCCGAAATCGTCATGAGCTCGGGCATCTCTTTCGCCCAGGCTGCGACCATCACCAACAAGGGCGTACCGACCGCCAGCGCATTCGAGTTCAAGGCCGACGGGTACGGGTCCATCGAAATGACTGCACAGGGCAAGAGCGTCACCTCGACGGTTCAGATCGTTGCAGGCGGCGACACCTACTCGATTATCGCCGACGGCAAACCCCACAAGGTAGTATTGGGCGACCTCGTCGGTGTAAACAGCATCTACGTACTGCCCAGCTCAGCCAACACGTCGTTCACCCGTATCGCCTGGACCAAGGACACCACCCCGGAGAATACGGTCACAGCACTGGCTACCCCTGTGCTGACGCTTAATGAAACCAGCATTGACGAGGGAACCCAGCAGGCTGTTACCGCGACCTGGGAACGCAATGCCCACGCCGAAAAATACACCGTAACGTTCAACGGCACGACGACGGACGTCACCGAACCCGCGTTTGAAATTCCTGCCGCAACGATTGCTGCGCTGGCCGCCGGCGAATACACGATTTCGGTAGTAGCCCAGCCGACCTCCACTTCGACCAAGTACGCGCCGTCCGAAGCGGGCGAAGCCAAGTTCAAGATTAAAAAGGTTATCGCAGGCGGTCTGGTTTCGCTCAAATGGAACTTCGACGACGAAGCATTCGCAGATGCCAAGGCGGCCATCGGAACGACCGACAACAAGGCCGCAGACACCTATTTCAACGGCCTACATATCGAATCGCTGGGCGGCACGCTGAAAGTTGAAGACCGCGGAAAGGACGGCTGGTTCCTGCGTACCGGCGGTGGCGGCAAAATAAACTCGCGCCGTGTATCGTTCGTGGTACCGAAAAACGGACCGGGCACGCTGAAAGTAACCGGAGCGAACCCGAGCGGAAGCACGACCGATGAAACCGAGCTCACCATAACCGCAAATATCAACGAAGGAGAGAAGATTCTGACCGGCAAACTCGTCGGCAAAGGCATCAAGGAAGTCGTCATCTTCGACGGAGAGGAACTCAAAGCCAACGATGTAGTCTACATCTACACGAGCGGCGGTATTCGCTACAAGCAATTTGAATATACCTATGTCGATCCGGATGCCGGCCCGACGCAGAAAGAACTCGTATGGGACTGAGACGACCCGAGCTTCACCGCAATCGGCGACAAGATGGGCACCGATGGCTCGCTTACTGAAACGATTTCCGATTTGGTATGGAACGGGCTCACGATTCTGACCGGATCCAAGACCAAATACGGAACAGCCTCCGTCAACGGAGAATCCCAAAAATTCATCCAATGGGGCGGCGGCGGCAAGGCCAACGGCGACCGGTCGTGCTACTTTACGGCTCCCGCCTCGGGTAAGCTGACGGTTGTAGCATCTAATACCGGTTCTTCCGAAGATGCGACCCGCCTGGTAAGCGTTACCGTCAACGGCGAAACCTTCACCCAGGTCGGCGGCACGTCGTCGAACGCACCTACGACCTGCGAATTCGAGATAGAGGTCAGCGGAGCAACTCCGGTTTATGTTTATCCTTCGGGCAACGGACTGCGTTTCTTCAGCATCAAATATACGTATTACGAATAAATCCGTATACGTAAAGTCGTTTTGCAAAAACGGACTGCCGCATGGCAGTCCGTTTTTCTGTTGCCGCAACCGCTTCTGCAAGCCCCCTAAACGGCAAACTGCGAACCAATCGCAAATAAAAGCCGTCCGATAGCCGAAAAAGACCGATATGTTTTCTATCTTTGACTTCGTCGAAGATACTCCGTCTCGGCATAATCATACTGCGTTTGCTTCTGCACTCGACTTTTCGTATCTTTGTATTAAGTAGGATTACAGACTTTAGTACCATGAAGAAATCTTTAGCCCTATTGTTCCTTGCAATGCTGGCCGTGGCCTGCGGTGGCCAGAGACATATCAAACAACAGCTGGACCGCGCAGACGCGCTGATGATCGACCATCCGGACAGCGCACTGGAGATTCTCAACTCGATGGACCGCCGGGCCCTCGCAACACCCGAAAAGAAAGCCCGCCATGCGCTGCTGCTGTCGCAGGCTCTCGACAAAAACTATATCGACGTAGACAACGATTCGCTTGTCGACCAAGCGGTTCGCTACTACTCGCGCCGCGGCAACGACATCGAACGGGCGAAAGCCCACTACTATTACGCAGTAGTCAAAGGCAATGCCGCCGAATCGGGAACCGCCATCAAGGCGCTGCTTATGGCACGCGAACATGTCGTCAAAACCGACGACGACCGCATGAAGGCGCTGATTTACACCTATCTCGGCAACCTATACTACGAACAATTCTGCTTCAGCGATGCCGCAACGGCCTATTCCGAAGCCGTCGACGCTTTCAAGAATACCGATCAAACATTCTACCTGCTCTACGCCATGCGGCGGAAAGGCGTTTCGCTCAGCCTTATCGACAAAAAGCCCGAAGCACTCGCTTGTTTGTCCGAAGCCAAAGAAATTGCTATCCAGGCTAATGATGTTAAATCGTTGTTAGAAATCATAACCTCATTAGGGAGTATTCAGCTATTCTTAAACACAGAAGCATTAGTATCATACAAACAGGAACTGTTCAGCTTGTATAAAAAGTATACTATTGACGAAATTCCGTTACGTCATTACCCTGCTATCGGATATATCTATTTTCGAGAAAACAAAATTGACTCCGCCCGATGGTATTATTATAACTATTACTCAAAATATCCCCAAATTACCAACTTCAATGTAGGAATATTTTCAGTTATGTCCCAAATTGAGAATATGGCCAATAATCATAAAAAAGCCTTAGAATATAAACAATTATACATCCAATATTCCGATTCTCTCAATACTATTTTTCAAAATAATTTACTACAATACTACGAACAAAGATACACAACTGAAAACTTAGAAAAAGAATATTCAACATTACAACTTATTCACCGATATGAAATAGCCTCTTTCGCATTAATCGCTCTTATTATTCTAAGCGGCTGCAGCGTTCTTATCGCTTCCCATAGAAGAACCTTACGGAAAAAGAACCGGAAAATCGCAGAGTATAAACGTTATGTGGAGGAAGGAAACGAGCACTATGCCCGACTGACGGAGCAATACAATGAAATCAGAAAGAACATCCATGTACAGGACGAGCAGTCGCAAGCTTTGTTCGCTCTGTTAGGCAACCGGATCAGAAGTTTGCAGCAACTCCTGGAATGGGCTTCGCTCTACGAAAAAAACACGGATAACTTCTACAAACATTTCAAAGAGCATATCAAAGTTGCATCCGGCAAAAACCGCGAACTGGCAGAAGACGTAATTGCCATCGCCAACATATCATGCCATGGAATCATCGACCATTTGCAAAACAATTATCCGGCGCTTTCGCTGCATGAACTATGTTATTGCGGTTTTATCTGTTTGGGCTTCTCGGCAGAAAGCATCCGTATTCTCTACAACCATACGAATGTCTACAGCATTTATACCATGCGGAGTAAAATCCGGCACAAATTAGGATTGGTCAATCAGACTGAAAACTTGGAAAATCACATTCTTCATACAATGAAAGAATTAGGCCAAAATATATAATAAAAAGCAATAGGCTATAAATCAACAAGATACGAACAACGCGGCTAAAAACCGGACGCAAAAGAATATAATATATTGATATTCAATATATTGCGCACAAACAAAATAGATTAAAATCCAGCTATATGATTATATATTTACAAACAACTTATAGCTAAGCATTTACAAAAGACCCTATCATATCAAATTTAACAGAATTCGGTAGCATATTTCGTCCCGAACCACTACTTTTGCATTCGGAAATTTTACTAACCTAATCAAAATAAAAATGAAGAAAATTGCTATTCTTATCTTAAGTTTATTTTTAAGCAATGGGATTAATACATTTGGCGCTATTAAATATAAAGGGCCGGATGAAACCGAAGAGACAAAAATAAAAATTTCGATAGATGGAGAACCCAACCTTCATCCTCGTTCGGTAGTACCTCAACCCTCTATTACGGCCGAATTGTTCGCTGACCAATTGGCTTTCTATTTCGATGATCCGGTAGGCGAAGTGGTCGTTACGGTAACGAATTCCTGCGGGCAGGTCGTGAGCGCCTGCACCTGCAACACGGATTTCGAGCCGATGACCATCCTCATTGTACCGACCGACCCCGATTTTTATCGGATTGAACTGGAAGGAGCCGGTTTCAAAGGTTACGGAGAGTATAGCCGCAATTAGTCGGCCGTAAGGCTTCCTCTTTCATGTTTTCATGGCTGCGGCAAACATTTGCCGCAGCCAATTTTCCCCCGGACGGGAACGAATGCCGCCGGGAAAGATTGTTATTGCAATAACCTAAAACTACGGAATATGTCCTATCTGCTTTATCTTTTGTTGTCCCGTGTCGGCATCCGGATCAGCGAACTGCGGATTCGGACTATTTATGAGAGGCATCCCCTGCCGCACAGCATCCGGGCGCTCTGCGACACGCTGGACGAATTGCGGGTGCCGAACAGAATCTGCCGGCTGCAGTTCAACCAGTTCACGGCCCTCGGCAAGCCAGTCATTATCATGGCCGGGCACGACGAATTCCCGTTCTTCCTGGTCGAGAAAACAGACGAAATTACGCAGCGTATTCTGCTTCGGGACGCATCGGGGCAGAGTTCCGTCCTCTCTTTCGAGCAGTTCCGCGACATCTGGGACGGCAATGTGCTGATGGTCAGCAAGGACGAGCGGACAAGGGTCGAGGCCCGCATCGCCTATTTCTTTCGGCAGTGTCTCGACCACATCGACCGGAAAGCCCGTTATTGGGTAACAGGAATCTTTTCCGCGCTGGTCGGCTGGACCGTCCTGCGGTCACACGAAGCCATCGACTGGGCTACCCTCGGGCTTCTTTCCGCTTTGGGACTGCTGACGTTCCGGCAACGTAATGATACGGCCGAAAAAGAGAGCGAAGCCGAACAGCTGAAATACACGCACGAAAAGTTGCTGAATTCGCCCGAAACTTTTTGGTATCTGCTGGCCCAGCAGCCCAGGATGGAGACGGATACCGAGGAAGCCAAACCTATCAGCAACTACGCGGAAGCCGACCATACGCTGACCGTCATCATGAACCCCGCGTGTCCCAACTGCGCAAAGGTACACCGGGCGATTTCCTCGGTACAGAATTGCCGTATCGACCTGATTTTCTTAGTCAACAAAGGCGACAGCCGTTCCTACGACGCGGCCTTGCGGATCGTTTCTTCCGGCATCCAGGATACATGGCCCGAGACCGACCGCCTGATTGCAGGCTGGTACAAAACCCGCACCCTGCCGTCCGACGCGACCGTCCACCCCATGGCCCGCAAGGACTTGGAGGCGCAAATCGCATATTGCCGGCGTATCGGCATCGCCGAAACTCCCACGGTGCTGGTCGACAACCACCATCTGCCCGCCGCCTATC
>ERZ778517.1544-NODE-1544-length-16696-cov-7.558981_pt1 | contig 16696 bp, 15 predicted proteins | sample MGYA00510341_ERZ778517 | MGnify/ENA primary metagenome ERZ778517 (study PRJEB29527, sample SAMN07138964) | mouse gut metagenome | material: feces | host: mouse | place: China:Nanjing | collected 2016-01-25 ... | reverse complement strand
GTGCCCGGATAAAAAGGCTGCCGGTTTACGGCAGCCTTTTTATCCGGCATAAATATCTCCCCATCTTCACAGCTTCACCACTTTCCGGTCATAGGTCATAATGCCGTTAATTTCTTCCTCAATGTCTGTCAGCTGGGTGTAGACAGATGCACACAAGCCTTCCTTTTTCAGTTCCTGCACCCGCTTGTCGAGCATGCCATATGCGGACTTCAGCGCTTCCATATCCCCATGGCTTCCATATCCGAAATACCGGTCGGAGTAAGTGTGATTTGGTACTGCAAGGGACATTCCGCCAAACTCTGATATGACATACGGCTTTTTGGTCCTTTTTGCCACGAGCTCAAAGAAATAGATGTGTTCGCTTTTTAAGTCGCCTGCATCCTGGTCAAACCAGCCGCTGTGCGCGTCAATTATGCGCGTGTCGTCAACCGTGCGCACCATGTCGGTGTTTTCCTTCGCGTCAAACTGCCCCCATCCTTCGTTGAACAGTACCCAGGTGCAAATCGAAGTACAGTTGTAAAGCTGCCTGACTGTCTCGATGCACTCCTTTTTCCACTCCTCCCTGCCATTTTTGTCCGCCCTTGACGTATAGCCATAGTCGTTGTCCCGTTTATGCCGGAGCGGAAACAGTACGGTAGGTATATAGCAGGTCTTTATCAGGTTGTAGGTTGTCCCGCCGTTAATCATGTCCTGCCAGACCAGCATTCCCAGTCTGTCACAGTGATAATACCACCGCATCGGCTCTATCTTACAGTGCTTGCGTATCATGTTAAAGCCCTTTTCCTTTGCCGTCTCGATGTCGAAAATCATCGCCTCGTCACTCACAGGCGTCAAAAGGCTTTCGGGATAGTAGCCCTGGTCAAGGATTCCTTTCTGGAAATAGGGCTGGTGGTTGAGGCAAAGCCTTGGGATTCCGCTGCTGTCCGGCTCTGCGGTGAAGATGCGCATGCCAAAATAGCTCTCCACCATATCCTCTCCATATATAATGCGGATATCATATAAAAACGGATGCTCCGGTGTCCAGCTTTTCTTGTCTGGAACATCCATCCGAATAACAGTCTTTTCTTCCGGCAGGACACGAACGCTCCGTTCTCCCGCGACCCGGTTCTGGTCAAACAACAGAACCTTGCAGGAAATTGGGCGCTGCCCTGTCTGTCTGGCTGTCTGCTTATTTGATGTTATCTCGACAGACACGCTGTCATTGTCATAGTCCGGTGTGATACGCAACTCCCGGATATAGGTCCCGGGAACCCACTCGCACCACACTGTCTGCCACAGACCGCTCTGGGCAGTATAAAACATCCCGCCGTTTTTGAGCATCTGCTTTCCCCGCCCATGATAAGATGTGTCGCTTTTGTCCTGCACGCAGATCCGCAGTGTGTTCCTTCCGACCTGTATGCAGTCCGTGATGTCGATGGTGAATGCCTGATAGCCGCCGGAATGCGTTCCCGCCAGTGTATCATTGACATAGACGCGGCACCGTTCGTCACAGGCACCGAAATTCAGCAGCAGCCTCCTCTCCATCGGAATCCTGTCAATCATAAGCTTTCGCTCATACCACAGGTATTCATCCGGCTTGAGCTGCCGCTGCACACCTGACAGGTATGTCTCCGGAGAAAATGGTACGCGGATATCGCCATCCCAGAGCACCGGCCGTTCATCATCGCCCGTAAATGCGTATTTCCAGATACCATTTAAGATGATATGGTTCTTCCTCGCCATCTGTGGTCTTGGGTATTCTGTCAGCACAACCTCTGTCTGCTCCTGCGCAATCTGTTCGCCCCATGGCGTCATCAGCTGGTTGTACTTTCTGTCACCTTTATCCAAGATTTTATTTAATTGAAGCGTCTCCATTATTTCCCTGATTTTCATATCAATCCCCATGCCGCCTTTGGCGGCTTCTTTCCAATATAAAGCTCCTTTTATTATATCCAATTCTTAAAAAAGTGTAAAGCCTTATATTGTGTCCTGGGAATGTTCAAACAAGGCGCTAACTGATTTGAGACAGCCTTCTGTAACGCCGCGAACCGGTCTGCCTTTCGCGTTATCGGCTAAATCCATCCGCGTAATCTGCCATGCGCCGGTTTCCTCCTCAATCTCAAGGACAGCCATCGTCACTGGCAGCCGGAAACGTCTCGGTCCGCAGCTTCCCGGATTCAGATACCGCACACCGTCAGCCGTTGTCTCCTCATATTTGTGCGAATGACCATAGATAACCAAATCAGTTCCTCCCAGATCCCTTTTTCTGTGTTTTATGTTGTGAACCATGTAAATGTGCAGTCCAAACAGCGTGAGCTCGAGTTCTTCCCCCATCTGTGCCGCCCAGCCCCTGTCATTGTTTCCGCGCACTGCATAGACCGGGGCTGCTGCCTTTAGCCCATCCAACACCTTCTGGTTGTCAAAATCCCCTCCGTGCAGTATCATCTCACAGGATTGTGCAATCGCACTGACTTCCGGGCGGAGCAGTCCATGCGTATCTGACAGAACGGCAATTTTATGTGTTTTCATCCGAACCCTCCTTTCATGCCGTGATATTCCCATAAACTGCTGACTTTTATACAGTTTTCAAGTAATTCACTGTCTCCTTCCAGTATGATTATACTATACCACAGAAAACGCAATCGTGTAATCTGCAGCTTAAAAAATCCTTAAAAATCCGTCAGATATTCCCTTCACTGCCACCCTCGTCCCCATGCGGCTCAGCAGTTCGTTTGTGATGCTCTGTGCCCGCTCTGCCACCGCCGGCGCCATGATTTGTGCATCACCGTCCCTGCCAATCAGTGTGGCGGTCATGCCAACATGGATGCCAGATAGCGCTGTGATGTCCACCGCAAGCTGATCCATACAGATTCTGCCGACAATCGGCGCCTGCTGCCCCTTGATGAGCACATACTGCCCTTTGCCTGACAGGATTCTTGGAAAACCGTCCGCGTAACCGATGGACAGGATGGCAATGCGGCTGTCCCTGTCCGCCACAAAAGTCCTGCCGTAGCCGACACTTTCTCCCTCTTTTATGTTCCGAATGAGGACAATCTGCGCTTTCAGTGCAAGGACCGGTCTCAGATCAGGATGCAGCTTTGTCTGCGCATCTGCCGTGCTCAGTACCCCATACAGCGCAATGCCTGCCCTGACAAAACTGCACTTAAGCTCCGGATAATTCAGCAGGCCATAGCTGCTCTGGATATGGGTTTTCGGAATTTCTATGCCCTGCTTTTCCAGCCTGTCTATCACCTTGTAGAATCTCGCAATCTGCTGCCGGGTAAACAGGACATCCTCCTCGTCCGGACTGTCCGCCGCACACAGATGCGTGTAAATGCCATTGATGTTCAGATTTTTCATCGCAAAAACCCGCACAAGCTTCTGCATTTCCTTTACAACATTTTTTCCGGCATCGCCGTCCACAGGTACCCAGAATCCCAGCCGGTGCATTCCAGTGTCCAATTTGATGTGCGCCCTGACCCGGACGCCCTGTGCATTCAGCCTGCACGCATAATCGTAATCAACCAGTGTCTGCGAAAGGTCATATTTGTGAAGCGCCCACGCCCGCTCAGGCGGCGTGTATCCCAGTATCAGAATCTCACCGCGAATGCCGAATCTGCGCAGTGCAATCCCCTCGTCGATTGTCGCTGCCGCAAACGCCCTGACGCCGATTCTGTCCAGGTGTGTCGCAATCGCATACATGCCATGTCCGTATGCCTCCGCCTTCACGACTGCCATCAGCTCGCATCCCGGCGGCATTGCCTCGCGCAATACCGCTACATTGTGCGTCAGGTTGTCCAGATTAATTTCGATGTAAGCCCTGTCCGCGCCCTGAACAAGTCTTTTCGTTTTACATCCGAACCGCTGCCAGAATGCCGCTGCTGCCACACTAAATGACACAGATGTCACAACCACGGCAAGGAAATGCACTGCGCTGTTCTCCACAAGAAGCGCCTGCAGATGAAGCACCTTTGCAGCCAGCCGTATAACCACAATCATCATCGGGTGAATCATATAGACAAGGAGTGAGACATCGCGCAGCCAGACATGGCGTTTTCCCCTGAAATACAGCAGGGCATGGAATAGAAAATACATACATGGCACCAGAGACAGATACATGCTGTCGTGGCGCTGTAATTGAAAATAACGCAAAATCAGCCCTTCTGCCAGCATGAGCAGCACCATGCATAAAAACATCGTCCACGCCGTCGCCTGCCGCAGACACGTCCTGCTGTCCGCAATCCACCCGCCCAAAAGGAAAAAGACAGGCGCGAAGAAAATGCCGTTTCTGGTGTAATCTGACACCTGAAACCAAAGCGTATAAAATTCACTGATTACAGGTATTTTTTCTATCAGCCCATAATAGCTGTCGCCAAACAGACCAATCAAATAAAACGCTGCCGCGACGGCAAACGCCCTGCGAAAGCCCATTCTTCGCACCAGATACCATGCAAGCGCACCGCCGATCATGGATGCGGGCAGATACCACAGGTGATACAGCGTCCCATCAAACACAATGTCCTTTATGATAGTTGGCAGCAGATTTTCCACGTTGAAATAACCATTATATAAATTCACTGGTATGTAGAGCGCGATTGCCACAGCATAAATCTGCGCTGTCTTTTTCACAAAGGTGCTTAATTTGTCTGCTTTGAAACTGTATCTGGAAATCAGAAAAAAACCGGATGTCATAAAAAAGAACGGAACTGCTATGCGGGCAATCACGCGTGTCAGGATGAAATCCCCCCATTCGCTGTATGTGCCAAGCGGCGATGTGTGAATCGCAATGATAAGCAGCGCCGCAATCATCCGAAAAGAATCGATTCCTGTGTAGCTTTTGTCTGATGTCTTCATTTTTGCCCTCTTTCTGACGGATTCTAAACCTTTCTATTTCTGACATATATGTCAACTACAAATCTGGGTCACAATAAAACCGTCACAATTATTTCCCGATATCCGGTACTGTCCTGCTTCATCAATCACAAGCTCTGCCGCCTGCCCCATATCCGCGCCATCTGCCCTGACAAAAGAAACCGCATACCGCTCACCCTGTTTTGTTTCAGTGATATACGGATTCTCGCCATAACGGTAATCTTTTACGAAAACAATATACTCCTCAAGCACAATGCCCATCCGAGTCATGATCGCCGCGTGCGGCGTCCCCACATATCGAAAATGCCACGGTTCATGCCCAATCCTTGTGACGGACTGCTTATGCTTTTGATAACGCTCCACAAAACCGTGCGCTGCTGCCCTTTCGCGGAATTTCTGACAGATTCCCTCATATGGAAAATAAGGACGGATAAAGTCAATCTCCGGCTGTTTCAGCGCAAGGTCTATGGCAAGCCCTGTCTGATGCTCGCTGTGTCCGGGGACGGCGACATAGTTCCTTGTAAATTCCAGGTCGTTTTCCGCAAGCGAGTCGTCCCATATTTTCTGCTGCTCCTCCATGGAACGCCACGCGCTCACAGGCACAATCTGACCGGAGCCGCCAACTTCCTGCAGCAGCTTTTTCAGTGCGTCTGCCGCTGTTCTTTCATATAATATATCTGCTCCCTGCCACACCCCGACAGCGCACAAATCGGGGTGCAGTTCCCGATATTGATGTGCATGATTCACTAAAATCAAATCACCACGATAAATATCTTCTGTCTTCAATACCATTATTTTCATATGAATAACCATGCCCCTTTCTCATACTAATCCGTACGGAGAATTCCCGTATTTTGGGCATTCTCCTGTGTGAGACATAGAACTTCTCCGCGAAACAGCCATTGCTGTGAGTGGAAATTGCTGAAAGCAATTAGAAGTTCTTCTCACACTAATGCCTGACTAATAATCCTGTCCACTATCTCGGCAAAGCCGTAGCCTGCTGCCCGCATCATGCCCGGATAACGGCTGTGCTGTGTAAATCCCGGTATCGTGTTGACCTCGTTGAATACAACCTCTCCCTCCGGGGTCAGGAACATGTCCACCCGCGCAAAACCATCACAGTCCAGCGCGCGGTATATCCGCTTTGCCGCTTCTTTGATCTCCTGTGCCTTCTCTGCCGGAATCCTTGCCGGTACATGTATCGCCGAGGTCTTGAGCGTATACTTTTCTGTATAATCAAAAAACCCGTTAACACATGCCGCGGTGTCAAGCTCAATCTCGTCAACCTCCCCGACAATCAACTGACCACGTCCGCACACCGAGCACCCCACCTCAAATCCGTCTATTGTCTCCTCTAAAATGACACGATTGTCATAATTGAATGCATGGGCGATGGCAGGTGCAAGCTGTTCCATTTCCACAACCTTTGCCACGCCAAAGGAAGAGCCCGCCTTTACAGGCTTTACAAAAACCGGAAAACCGATTGTCCTGGCAAATGCACACGCCTTGTTAACCGCGGTATTATCCATCAGCACCATTGCCCTTGGCACACGCACGCCCGCAAGCTCTGCCAGTCTGTGTGCCCTGTCCTTGTCCATGCAAAGTGCGGAAGAAAGCGTCCCGCATCCAATCAGCGGAATCCCCGCAAGCTCTGCGATGCCCTGAACTGTCCCATCCTCGCCGTTTCGCCCATGAAGCACCGGAAATACAGCGTCCACAGGAATCGTTTCACAAACAGATGCCCCGCGAAATACTATCAGGTGATGATACGTCCGGTCCGGCGAAAGCACCGCTGGTACACAGTCCGTCTCATTGCACCATGTGTCATTTTTTATCCTGTCTGTTTCCCCAGTAAAACAATACCATTTCCCCTCGCGCGTGATGCCGACTGTCACCGGGTTGTATTTTTGTCTGTCCATACTGCAAATTACTGCATACGCCGACTGCAAGGACACCTCGTACTCCGACGACGCGCCGCCAAACAGGACTACAATATTTTTTTTATTTTCCATCTTTCACTCCTCTATTCTTACCATGAATGCACACACTGTAAAAAATGCTGAAAAAAATATACCAGAACAATTTTTAACTTCCAATGATGCAGCAGATTAAGAATCTTTAAGATTTTATGATGCTGTATTAAAAACATCGGGAACTCTGTCCTAGAGCTTGTTTGAAAAATGCTTTCTGTCAGATGTGCGTCACAATTTGTGGGAGATTTGTGCCAAATGAAGGGCGCATAGCGGGCTATGTAACCTGAATTTGGCGCAAATATCACGCAAAGTGGGGCGTGCAGGTGACAGGAATGATTTTTCAAACACGCTCTAATACCGCCATTGTATCAAAACAGGTTTCCCGATGTTTTTCGATTTCCTATCGCTTTTATAAACTTTTTCTCCCGAAAACCTTACAATTTTCTTACAGTTCCCCAGTCACACACTGGTGCTCTTTCTTCACCATATCAGATGACTTCTGTTACAATATTACGCCTCCCTGTACAATTGTATATTGTCTAAATGACGTAAAAATGATACAGTATAGTTATACTTGCGGTCGAAAAGGCTGACCACCAGTATAATGTGATGCACACAACCACAGGGGAGGACTATGGTATGAACAGGAAATTAAAGCTTCCGACAGGAATTGAAAATTTCGAGGAAATCCGCACGGCAGGATTTTACTACGTGGACAAAACTGGACTTATCAGGGATTTGCTCAACAATCCTGGAAAAGCAAACCTGTTTACGCGTCCGAGGCGTTTTGGGAAAACGCTGAACATGAGTATGCTCCAGTACTTTTTTGAGGTCGGAAGTGACAGTACGCTTTTTGACGGGCTTGAGATTTCCAGAGAAACAGCGCTCTGTGATGAATATATGGGAAAATTTCCTGTTATTTCTATCAGCTTAAAAGGAGTAAGCGGCAGAAACTTTGACGAGGCAAAGGGAATGCTGCGGATGCTCATAGGGACAGAGGCGCTGCGGTTCCAGTTTTTAATGGAGAGTAACAACCTACAAGATACAGAGCAACAACAATACAGGAAACTTATTGAATTAAATGACAAGGGTGAATTTGCCATGTCAGATGCCATTTTAAGAAGCAGCCTGTCTATCCTGTCACAACTGCTGAAAAAACACTATGGCAGAAACGTCATTATCCTGATCGATGAATACGATGTCCCGCTTGACAGGGCTTACCAGTCAAAATATTATGATGACATGGTGGAATTCATCAGGATTCTGTTCGGTCAGGCATTAAAAACAAACAACAGCCTGCAGTTCGCAGTACTTACAGGCTGTCTGCGGATATCAAAAGAAAGCATTTTTACAGGACTTAATAATTTTAACGTCTATACAGTGAAAGACGTACAATACAATGAATACTTCGGTTTTACTGATGGCGAGGTCGCATCCATGCTTGAATACTATGGTTTTATGGAAAAATATGATGCCATAAAAGAATGGTACGACGGCTATCAGTTTGGCTTTGTTGATGTTTACTGTCCATGGGATGTGGTGAACTACTGCCATGCCCTCAAAATGAATGCATCCATAAAACCTCAGAATTACTGGATAAACACAAGCAGCAACAACATTGTCCGACAGTTCATAGACATGGCAAAATCAGCTACTAAAAGTGAAATTGAAAAATTAATTGACGGCGGAACCATTACAAAAATGATACATCAGGAACTGACATATGGGGATTTGGATTCTGACATTGATAACCTGTGGAGCCTGCTCTTTACAACAGGTTATCTGACACAATGCAGCGATATTGATACTGAACCGACAGATTTGGACGATGCAGACAGCGAACTGACAAAGCTTGTGATTCCTAACAAAGAAATCCACTGGATATTTGTGCAGCAGATACACAACTGGTTTAAGGCAGAAACACAAAAAGACATCCCCAGACTGGAGACCTTCTGCCACGCATTTGCGGAAAACGACGTAACTGCCATTGAGGAAGGCTTTACCGCATACCTGAAAAAGACCATCAGCATCCGCGACACGCATACCAGAAAGGAAATGAAGGAGAACTTCTACCATGGCATCCTGCTCGGACTCTTTGGGAACATGGATGACTGGAGCGTCCAGTCAAACGCCGAGGCGGGCGATGGATACAGCGATATTGCCGTAGAGATTCCGGATAAGGACATCGGCATTATTATTGAATTAAAATATGCCGAAAATGCGCAGTTTGACGCCGCCTGCAAGGAAGCCCTGAAACAGGTTGAGGACAGAAACTACGAGGAACTGCTGATAGACGACGGCATGAAAACCATCTATAAATATGGTATCGCATGCTATAAAAAACGCTGTAAGGTTGTTACCACATAGAACATGATTCGCACGGCGAGGAGGGGGATTTTCTTACGGTTATTTGTTGAAGAAAAACGAAGGGAATGCGTGGTACAATTGAGGAAACGGTTTAAGAATTGGACAGGCCACAAGTGGAAAAAGCGAGCGGACAACGGCTACAGGCAGCTAAAAACCAGGCTGCTTTTGGTGACAATCATCACCATGGTTTTTTCAGTCCTGGCGGCGGCTTTGTTATATGATTTTGTCTTTCGCGGACGGTTTGCAAATTTTGTGGTTGGCTTTTTAAGCCATGTTATCTATGCGGGAAGGACGGACGCATACGAACGCGCGCTAGGGACATACCAGCGTATAGTACGCAATTACCTGGATTGGTATTTTATGGGCGGCATCCTGCTTTTGTTTGCAGCTGCCCAAATGATTTACCTCAACAGTTTTATCAAATACTTTGCGGAAATAAACCGCGGCATTGACGCACTGGTCAGGGAGAACGCAGGCGATGTGATTCTCTCTCAGGAGCTTACCGCGACGGAGCGGAAAATCAATTCCATCAAGCACATGCTGGAAAAGCGAAAAAGTGACGCCCGGCTTGCCGAACAGCGCAAGAATGACCTCATTGTCTATCTGGCGCACGACCTTAAGACACCGCTCACAAGCGTCATCGGATATCTGACGCTGCTTCGTGATGAACCGCAGATTTCACAGGAGCTGCGCTGCCGTTACACGGATATCGCACTGGAAAAGGCACAACGACTTGAAGAGCTGATTAACGAATTTTTTGACATCACGCGCCTGAACCTGACAACATTGACACTCGACAAGGAACAGATTCGTCTCAGCCGTATGCTGGAACAGCTCACAAGTGAATTTCACCCAATTCTCGCAGAGCGGGCACTTACATGGAAGCTTGAGATTGCACCGGACATCACGCTTGTCGGCGACGCGGACAAGCTGGCGCGGGCTTTTGACAACCTGATACGCAACGCGGTCAACTACAGCCATTCCGGGACAGAAATCTGCCTGCGCGCACAGACCGAATCAGGCATGGTAAAGCTTATGATTGAAAATCAGGGAAAAACCATTCCGCCGGAAAAACTGGAACATATCTTTGAACAGTTTTACAGGGCGGACACGTCGCGTTCGTCAGCGACCGGCGGCGCAGGACTGGGACTTGCCATCGCCAAGGAGATTGTGGAATTGCACGGTGGCACCATCACTGCGGCGAGTACAAACGAGCACACAACCTTTATTGTCACGCTTCCGGGGGACGGGCAGTTTCGTTAAATCCTGCTGCCTGTCTCCCGATAAATTTAGAATTTAACTATTCCTGCGGATTTGAATCAGGTGCATGATGTCATTATACAGATTTTCCTTATCCTCCAAGTCTATCATTAACCATCTCTGCCCATTCCCTTCCTTCGTTTGTTTATATATATTTAATAATTCTGTCGTACATTCTGACAGCACTGCCTCGACAGGCGCCTTTTCTTTTGCACCTACAACAACCATGACGGTAAAATAGCCTTCCCTTGGATATACTGTGCATAGTGTTTTTCCAGCTTTTTTAAATTTAATATTCCAGCCCTGTTCCCAGCTGCATGAACTGTATTCTATTTTTTCATTACATCCATAAGTATTCCTAATCTCTGTACAAAATTGCATAAAAACAGGATTTCTGACATATTCGCTTATCGCTTCAATATCAGGACAGTTATTTTTGTCTTGCAGGTCAATCATGTCGCAGCACTCCTTCCAACTACATTATAAGCTCAGAATACCCTGGCATCTTCTGCCCCATGGCCTTACACCTCGATTGTATACCCCACTCCCCAGATTGTCTTGATATATCTGGGGCGGCGCGCGGGCTCTTTCATTTTCTCGCGCAGCCTTGCGATATGTGTCATGACGGTATTATTGCTGTCGAGATACTGTTCGCCCCAGACTGCCTCAAACAGCTCCTCTGACGGGACGACAGTGCCACGCCTGCTGCACAGGTACCACAGGATTTCAAACTCAATCGGTGTCAGCGCCACTTCTTTTCCGTTTAACAGGCACTTGTGCGTATCCCTTGAAATCTGTAGTCCCCTGATGTCCAGTTCATTCTGCGGCGCTGACGTCTCCTTACCAACATTGTACCGGGTGTAGCGCCGCAGCTGTGTCTTGACCCTTGCAGCCACTTCCAGCGGATTAAACGGCTTTGTGATATAATCGTCGGCGCCGAGCGTCAGTCCCATGATTTTATCCCCGTCCTCCACCTTTGCTGTAAGCATGATGACCGGATAAAAATATTTTTCCCGGATTTTCTGACAGATGTGCAAGCCGTCGATGTCCGGCAGCATAATGTCAAGCATTGCCAGGTCCAGCTCTGTCTCCTCAATGCACCGGAGCGCGTCCGTACCGTTGTAATACTTGTAAACAGTATATCCGTCATTTTTCAGATAGACCTCGATTAAATCCGCTATCTCTTTCTCGTCATCAACCACTAAAATCTTCTCGCCCACGATACTGCCTCCGAACTGTGTTTTCCCAAATGGTGTTACAAACAAATCCCATACCAGGCCGCCTATAAGCTGTCTGTCAGCCGCTCAATCTCGTCAATAATTTCCCCAATGTACGCAATCGTGTCCAAAAGGGGCGCGTCGGTGGTGATGTCAATGCCTGCAAGTCTCGCAAGTCCTGCCGGGTCAAGCGTGCTGCCGGCGGCGAGCACCTTTTTCCAGTCGTCAACCGCGCACTGCCCTTCCTTTTCAATGCGTTTACAGACCTGTGTGGCGACGGTCAGCCCTGCGCTGTAGGTGTAGGAGTACAGACCCATGTAATAGTGCGGCTGGCGCATCCATGTGTAGGCGGCATCATCGGAAATCTCCACGTCCTCTCCCCAGAATGACTGCAGCGTCTCTTTCATCAGCCGGGTCAGGGTCTCGGCGTTGACACTGCCGCCGGCGTCCACAATCTGATAGACCTTTCTCTGGTATGCCGCCTCCATCAGATGCGTAACGAAATTATGGTAATAGGTGTTGCCAATCATACAGGACAGCACCCAGCGGCGGAAGCGTGGGTCGGGATTGGTCTTTAACAAGTAGTGCGCCATCAGAAGCTCGTTCATCGTCGAGGGCGCTTCCACAAAATAGGTGGAAACGTCAGTGTCAAAGATGGACTGGCTGCTGTTGCAGGACTTGAAATGTCCGGCATGCCCCAGCTCATGTGCCAGTGTAAAGACATCCGACATGCGCTCATTCCATGACAACAGGATAAACGAATTTTTTCCATAAGGGCTTGCACAGAACCCGCCTGTCGATTTTCCCTGATTCTGCGCGAAATCAATCCAGCGGTCACGGTATGCTTCCTGTATCATCGCCACATAGTCTTCGCCGAGTATGGCGAGTCCCTTTTCGATATATGCCCTCGATTCCTCAATGGTGACTTTCGGGTCGTATTCAGGGTCTACCGCAATTTTCAGGTCTGCAAACGTCATGCGGTCAATCCCGTGTATCTTTTTTAGCAGGCGGGCATACCGGCGCATATGCGGCGCGAGTTTCTCGGTGATAAGGTCAATCTGGCGGTCGTACAGTTCCCTGGTGACTTTCTGTCCGAACAGGAGGCTGTCAAATACGGAATCGAAGCCGCGAAGGGTCGCAAGGGTCTTTTCCGTCTGCACCTGCGTGTTGTAGGCAGCGGCAGTCACATTTTCATACTGACGTATTTTCGCGGAAAAGGCTGCAAATGCACTGCGCCGCACTGCCGTATTCTCCTCATATTCGTAATTGTCTTCAAACAGGGTATAGCCCAGCGGGTACTCTTTGCCGTCCGCCGTGAAGGAGTCAAACTTCATGTCGGCAAGCTTTGCCATGTTGTAAATCTGGTAGGGCGCCTCAATCGTGCGGGACAGCGCCGCAAGGGCACGCTCTGTCTCCGGATGAAGCAGATGCGGCTTGGTGCGCAGGATATTTTCCAGGTAGTGCCTGTTTTCTGCGGACAGCGCCATTGCCTCCTGAATGACGGCATCCTCCTGCTCTGCAATCTCGTTGTCGATAAAGCTGAGACGGCTCATGATTTCTGCCGTCATGCTGGCAGTCTGCTCGTTGCGCTCCTGATTGTGCGTGTCGTAATAGTCAACGGAAACTGCCAGGTCACAGTAGTGCACGACCAGGACAAGCAGGCGGTTCACCTCCCGGAAGTCGTCAAGACATGCGTTGATGCGCTGCGGCGTGTCCAGCTTTCCCTTGTACTCATGAACCATGCGGTCACAAAGGCTTTTCACCTTCTCCGCATCCTGATACATTGCTTCCTCCGTCGCATAAATCAGTGACAGATTCCATGTCAGTTCTTCGGGAATGTCCTTGCGTAATTTTAATTCCTGTTTCATTTTAAATGTCCTCCTTTTGTGTTTATCCTTCATATGGTTTGCAGTGCACGATGCATTCTTTGCCGCAGAAGGCGATTCTGTAATATCTTACATACTTGTAGCCGTCATTTTTGAGATCCATGTCATAATTTTTATCCTCTATCTGTTGGATTGCCTCGTCTGCTTTTTGATCCATATCGTCAATGTCTTTTGCGACTTTGAACTCTACCACGAATGCCTCACGGCTTCTGTGGATTGGTTTGATGAGCAGGTCGCTGCGTCCTTTTGCCCAGTAGGGCATTGGCAGCCAGTCTTTGTTTGGGCGCGCGTCATTCATATATGTAATGACGCTCCATGGGTTGTAGATGTCGGTTTGTCCGAACGTATAGCCGTTGTACCAGTCCTTGACGGTTTCGTACTTATCGTCCATGTCGTAATAGTGGCACATTTGTTCCACTTCGTTTACCTTGAAGCCGAAATACTCGTCGAAGTTTGTACTCCTGATAGATACAATGCTGAGGTTATTTAAGCCTGTGAAGATGCTTTCCTTTGAAATCCGCAGGCAGCCTGTAATCGCGGCAAATTCGATGCTGGTGTTGTCCTTTAAACTGCTCTCAAACAGTGCCCTGATGAAGTTAATCATTTCTTTGTAAAATCCGCAGGTAAACGAATTTTCCAAAGGGACATCGTACTCGTCAATGATAACGACTGCTTTTTTTCCGTAGTATGTTTCAAGGCATTTCGACAGGAACAAAATGGATTTTGCATAATCCCTTTCTGCTGCCTTTTCAGTCATTATTTCCTGATACATGGTTCGTTCTTCTTCTAATTTCAGATTATCCAGTAAAAAATCATGGCGTTTAAATTCATCCGCGATTACATCGGCAATCATCTGATAGGACGTTTCGTAGTCCTGCCTTTTTGCGTCCTTGAATGTCAGATAAATTATGGGGTATTGCCCCATATGGCTTAAAACCGCCTCCCCTGCATCCATGATTTTAAGCCCTTTGAAAAGATGCGACCAGTCCCGCTTATTTCCCTGTCTGTCCCTGTCGTCCTAAATTTATCGTCCTTTTCGCAGCAGATTTCATGGAAATACTGAACGAATTTTTCAGTACTAAATTCAATGCCCTGATAAGTCCTCATCAATATATTTGCAGATTGTTGACACTAACACCGGGTATCCCGACGTGTATGCATAGATTTCTTTTGCACTGCATGGATATCCATTCCTGTCTGATTGTCTGTCTCATATTCGCCCAGCATAACGGCAATCTGTTCTGCCCAAAGGCGCATACTGATTTTAAAATCAGCCGCAATGTTCCAAGGACTATTATACTGGTGTTCGGATTCGGGGCGCAGCTTTAATTTCAGGTTTTTTCCCCGATCCTCGATGCTGCCAATAGCCCGCGAATTTGGGTGTCAGCACAAATTTGCCGAGTGGAAAAACGGCATTTCGTCGAAATATTTTTTGCGGTCAACCAGTGTATTTTCAATGCAGGCAAGTCGGTCGTCGAGCCGCACCATATAGTGCGTTGTCGGTCTACAAAGTCCTTCCATATTAAAATATCTCACGTTGTTCACCTCCGTTGTGCTTTTATCTATACTATACACGACTTTTCTTTTTCCCACAATATTTATCTTCCATAACACACGGAAATCAATTTTATGTATCAATATTCATTATTGTTCCAAGGTATACTGGCTGTCGAAAAGGCTGACCGCTCAGTTTAATATGATGCACACAGCCACATTACGAAGGTCCTGCAAACGTTATGATCTGATAGTATACTAAAGACACCAAACGAAAGGATGACCAAATGGCAAAGAAAACACAAGATTTAAAACCTGATATTATTTTAAAGAACTACTGGAGCAACAAGGAGCAGTTTGCGGATTTGTTCAATGCTGTTCGGTAATCTGCGCGGAGGAGCTTGAGGATATTGACACGGAGGAATCCACTGTTTTAGAGCACAAGGATTATGCGCAGAGTATCAGCGATATTGCTTTTTTGATATGATACACGTCATATTGGATAAGACAATCAAAAAGAAGGACGCTAAAAAAAAGGTTATTGACTATGCCGCTTAATTTAACGGCGCACCCTAGGGTGCGCCGTTTTTTGTCGGTCTTTAGTGCTTTTCTTTTTGGTCGTCTTTTCTTCGGAATAGGATGATTAGTATAATCGTTATGGTGATGACCAAAATTGCGAGCCATATGAAATAGCATATTCCCAAGAAAGTCGGGCAGATGTGGCAGAGACTGCATTTTTGGTGTCCTGCGCTGTCTGCCTGATTGTCGGCTGTGGCGTAGGTTTGTGTGGTTTCCTGTTCTGAAGATTCGGCCATTTCTTCGTCCGGATTGGTGTTAATTCACCAACCACCAGTTCAACTGGTGGTTTGATATTGCCCCTCCAAAGGGGCATATTACTGCTCGCCCTAAAGGGCGGTGCCAACGGGACTGTAATCATATCCTCTGCGTGCCAGATAAACTGTCATACTCTGGTATCCGTCAACTCCATTATGGCTGTGATAGAAGTCCCTGATCCGTGCCATAACCTCAGATTTTTGGGTATAATAATCCGCCTTCCGGTGTTTCCAGTAGTTGTAATAGACATTCGGATATATTTCCAGCCGGCTTAGCAGCCATCGTATACCGAATTCTTCACGGTATTGGTCTATGAATCGATAAGCCTCTGATCGATTTCCTTTGCAAAGAATGCCGCCGCTTTTTTAGGAAAAGATTCTCCTTACGAAGTTCTTCGTTTTCTCTTTTCAGTTTGAGGAGCTCTTTCATGTTATCGTATTCGGATTTTGATTCGGGGCTTGTCTGGCATTCTTCACATAATTCGCGGCACCATTTGGAGATGCTGGCTTTGGATACTCCATATTCGGAGGTAATGCTTTTGTAAGTGCGTCCTTCTTCCTCATGATGACGGACAATCTTCTTTTTAAATTCGGGTGTGTAATTCTGTGACATAGTGCATCTTTCTTGATTATTTTCAGTATATCTCATTAGCCACTCCCGTTACAACTTTATTATAGCACTTCAGATATTCTATTCCGCAAATACAGATCAGTGGCTTTTTGTGTAAGTGGGAACCGCCTGTTTTTTCTGGTGCAGGTGCCGTGCCAGATACACGAAGGGCGTGTCCGCAATGCTTGTGGCCACAAAAATAATA
>ERZ778517.1534-NODE-1534-length-16765-cov-3.681329_pt1 | contig 16765 bp, 27 predicted proteins | sample MGYA00510341_ERZ778517 | MGnify/ENA primary metagenome ERZ778517 (study PRJEB29527, sample SAMN07138964) | mouse gut metagenome | material: feces | host: mouse | place: China:Nanjing | collected 2016-01-25 ... | reverse complement strand
TCAATATCGCCCAGGTTAATCGTTACATATTCCTTCGCAAACGGATTGTTAAATCCAAATTTCGGGAAACGACGCAAAATCGGCATCTGTCCACCCTGGAATGTCGCCTGCTTGCGGGAACCGCTGCGCGCCTTTTGACCCTTGTGACCGCGACCGGCTGTCTTACCCATACCGCTGCCGATACCACGACCTACGCGCTTGGCATCCGCACGCGCGCCATAATTATCCATCAGTGCATTCAGTTTCATTTTTTTATCCTTTTATCCTACGACTACCAATATAGTCTTTTTTCGCAAGGCGACAAGTGTCGCCCTACTCGGTTTTTTTATATTTACTGCTCAACAACTTCAACCAAGTGTGCAACTTTGGCAATCATGCCACGCACAACCGGCGTATCGTTCAGCTCTTTTGTCTTGCCGATGCGGCCCAATCCCAAAGATGCAATAACCTTGCGCTGAGATTCCGGACGACCGATAAGGCTCTTTACCTGCTTTACAACTATTTTAGACATAACTAAAGTACTCCGTTTTCTTTAAATCACGCAAAGCGTTATTTATCTTCGCCAGCTTCTTCCAGCTTTTTACCGTCACGGCCTGCGATAATTTCCGCAACAGACTTGCCGCGGCGTGCCGCAACCGTCTTCGGCGAATTCATTTTTGCAAATGCCATGAAAGCTGCGCGAATCATGTTGTTGGGGTTGTTAGAGCCCTGAGACTTAACAACAACGTCCTGAACGCCCAGGCATTCAAATACCGCACGCAAGGCACCACCCGCAATAATACCGGTACCGGGAACCGCGCTGCGTACAACCAGCTTGCTGGCGCCATATTTCGCCGCGCTATCGTGATGCAGTGTACGACCTTCTTTCAAAGGAACACGAATCATTTTTGCCTTTGCGGCCTTAGTCGCTTTCTGAACAGCAGACTGCACTTCCAGCGCCTTGCCCTTACCAAAACCTACGCGACCGGCTTTGTCACCAACCACAACCAATGCCGAGAAAGACATGTTGCGGCCGCCCTTAACTGTTTTCGAGACGCGATTGATAGAAACCAGCTTGTCTACCAAATTATCCGTCTGCAATTTTTTATCATCAAAACGTGCCATTTTTATGTACTCCGTATATTACAATTATATTCTGACGCCACCAGCACGAATAGCTTCGCACAAGGCTTTGACACGACCGTGATAGCGATAGCCGCCGCGGTCAAAATAACAGTTATCAGCAATATTCGCCTTTACTGCGCGTTCAGCAAATGCCTTGCCGACCAGCTCAGCACCGGCAACATTCCAGCCCTGGCCCTTAAAGTCTTTTTCCTTTGACGATGCGGCGCAAACAGTGTGACCTTTAACATCATCAATAGCCTGGATTTCAATGTGACGACCGGAACGGAAAACCGACAGACGGATTTTGCCCGGATTCTTTCTTTTCAGCGCGCCGCGATTTGCCAGCGTACGTCTTTCTTCTGTAGACAAATGTTTCAACATTTTGTTTCCTTTTTGCATATCCCCGTAACAGCGGGAATCACTACTTATTATTTCTTTTTACCTTCCTTGCGGCGGATTTTTTCGCCCTTATAGAAGATACCCTTGCCCTTGTATGGGTCGGCCTTGCGAACCTTGTGAACCTTGTCAGCAAACTGGCCTACCAGGCACTTGTCAACACCGCTGATGGTAAATTCTGTCGGCGCATCGCCCATCTGAACAGACAAGCCAGCCGGAATCGGCATAACAACATCATGCGAATAACCCGCAACCAAAACCAAATCGTTGCCCTTAACCGATGCCTTGTAACCAACACCTTTCATATACATAGCTTTCTGGAAGCCAGCGGACACACCCTGGATTGCGCAACGAACATTACGCGCCATTGTACCCCACATTGCACGCGAAGTTTTATCTTCTGCATCCTTAGGAGTAATGGTCACATGACCGTCTTCAATTTTAATATCAACCAAAGCTGCATTTTTTGTATCCAACGGCAGCTTGATTTCGCCCTTCGGGCCCTTTACGACCAGAACCGCTTCCGTCATTTCAACAGAAACACCGTCCTGGATTTTTACTGGATATTTTCCTGCACGAGACATAACTTGTTCCTCACTTCAATTATATAACCTTGCACAATACTTCGCCACCTACGTTCATCAGGCGAGCCTTGTGGTCAGTCATGACGCCGTTGGGGGTTGATACGATTGCAATACCCAGGCCATTTAATACTTTCGGCATTTTTGCACTGCCGGAATAAACGCGACGTCCCGGTTTGGACACTATAGAAATTTCCTGAATCGCGCCGTTTCCACCGACATACTTCAGCTCAACGACCAAGTTTGAACGATGTTCGTCAATCTGTTCTTTGCGAAAATCAGTGATGAAACCTTCATCTTTCAGTACGGACAAAACCGCGGCACGCAGATTGCTTGCCGGAACGGTTATGGTTTCCTTACCTGCATTCTGCCCGTTGCGAATGCGGGTCACCATATCTCCTATCGGGTGTGATAATGACATCTTTTACTCCTATTATGCCGGATAATTCCGGCTCAAACAGCTGCATTGTCCACAGCTGCGATTGTTGTTTTTACCAGCTCGACTTACGTACGCCCGGCAGTTTACCTTCGGACGCCATTGTACGAACCTGCTGACGGCACAGACCGAACATGCGGCTGAAACCGCGGGAACGTCCTGTGACGCTGCAACGATTGCGCAAACGCGTCGGATTCGCATTACGCGGCAGTTTTGCCAGCTTCTTCATCGCTTCCATGCGTTCATCAGGCGTGGCATTGACGGACATCTTGGCCTTAATCGCATCACGCTTTGAGGCATACTGCGCGACCAGCTTTTCACGTCTTTTCTGTTTGTTTATCAACGCTAATTTAGCCATTTTTTTTCCTTACTCTTATTATTTCAACACCAACGGCAAACCGAGCTTAGTCAGCAGTGCGCGTGCTTCATCATCTGTCTTTGCGGTTGTAGCAATAACAATATCCATACCGCGGATAGCATCGATTTTATCAACCGAAATTTCCGGGAAAATCAGATGTTCTTTGATACCAAAAGCATAGTTACCACGACCATCAAACTTGGACTTGGACAAACCACGAAAGTCCTTTACACGCGGCAATGCAACCGTAATCAGCTTATCCAAGAAGTCATACATTCTTTTACCACGCAATGTAACCTTTGTACCAATAGGCTGACCTTCGCGCAGGCGATATGTCGCAATGGATTTCTTTGCACGTGTAATAACTGACTTTTGCGCAGCAATAGCTGTCAAATCAGCCGCCGCAGAATCCAATTTCTTTTTATCCGAAACAGCTTCGCCGACACCCATGTTCAGCACAATCTTCGTCAGTTTCGGCACCGCCAGTTCATTCGTATAGCCAAATTCTTTTACCAATTCAGGCACGATGCTCTTTTCATAAATTTCACGCAATCTGCTTTGCATTTCTTATTCCTTACAGTTTCTTTCCCGTAACAGCGGGAAAACATTTTTATATTTGGGCTCCGGATTTCTTTGCAATGCGAACTTTCTTGCCCTGCTCCATTTTGTAGCCCACACGTGTGGCCTTTTTGGTTTTCGGGTCAATCAGCGCAACATTGGATACATGTACCGGCGCTTCGCGGTCAATAATATGACCAGCCTGTTCCTGTGTGGGCTTGATATGCCATTTGCGGCGGTTCACACCCTCAACTACAACGCGGGATTCAGTCGGACGTGCCTCAAGAACCTTGCCCTTGACGCCCTTGTACTTCCCGGAGATAACTACGACTTCGTCGCCTTTCTTTATTTTCATTTTGCTCGCCTTTTATCTTTTGATATTACCTATAGGCCAAATATTATATAACTTCTGGCGCCAAGGAGACAATCTTTTGAACGTCATACTTGCGACGTACTTCACGGGCAATCGGCCCGAAAATACGTGTACCAATCGGTTCAAAGTTGTTCTTGTTTATCAAAACAACCGCATTGTCGTCAAAGCGGATGATAGAGCCATCCGGACGTTTTACCGGGAATTTGGTACGAACGATAATCGCACGCTGAACCGTACCCTTTTGAACCTTACCACGGGGAATCGCTTCCTTGATTGCGACAACAATTTTGTCGCCAACTGTTGCATAACGGCGATGAGAACCGCCCAAAACCTTGATGCACATTGCTTTACGCGCACCAGAGTTATCAGCAACTGTCATAACTGTTTCATTCTGAATCATTTTTTTACCCTATATCCTGCGAACGGGGCAATCCCCCGTCGCTTTGTTACGGGCTCCGACTGTCACAGCGTTCCAATCCCAAACGCCGAACCTCAAAGAACCCCAGTGAGCTTAGGCTACCTCGACCTCGTCGTTTTTGGAAACGCCTACGCGTCCCTTTACGACCCAAGATTTTGTCTTGGAAATCGGACGATGTTCCTCTATCGCAACAATGTCACCAACTTTGAATTCGTTGTTTTCATCGTGCGCCTTGTACTTTTTGTTCTGCTTTACGAACTTACCATACAGCGGATGACGGAAACGACGTTCCACTTCAACGACAACTGTTTTGTCGTTTGCTGTACTTTTAACTGTTCCCTGCAGTATACGTCTTGGCATAACTTATGTCCCTTACCTATTTTAACCCCCAGTTTCCGGCGCACACAGCGCCAGACACGACGGTTAAGTTGCTTGTTTTTTAAACCAATTTCGGCATATGATATCTAAAAATTTAGAAATCTCAACAAAAATCGGCAATTTTTTTTATTTTTTTGCTGCATTCAGCTTTGTTTTGACGCGTGCAATTTCACGACGAGTCTGACGAATAACGTGTGTTTTCGGCAATTGACCCGCGACATGCTGGAAACGCTGGTTCATCTGCTCTTTGCTCAAATCAACCAGTTTGCTCTGCAAAGCTTCCACCGTCAAAGATTCTTTTTCAACTTTCTTGTCTGCCATTTTAGCTACCTTTTTTTGCATCTTGGCACCATATTGTGCCATATGCAACCTTTTTATTAGTTAACTTTACGTTCAACAATCTTTGTCTTAACCGGCAATTTTGCAGCGGCCAATGCGAACGCTTCGTATGCTACTTCCGGCTTTACACCGTCCAATTCGAACATAATGCGGCCCGGTTTTACACGGCAAATCCAGTATTCAACCGCACCTTTACCTTTACCCATACGAACTTCGGCAGGTTTCTTAGTTACCGGAACATCCGGGAAAATGCGAATCCACAGTTTACCCATACGCTTCATATGACGTGTGATTGCGCGACGTGCCGCTTCAATCTGGCGTGCCGTAACACGTTCCGGAGTCATGGCCTTCAGTCCAAAAGAACCAAATGCCAATTCGCTGCCACCTTTGGTCGCACCATGGATGCGGCCCTTGTGCTGTTTGCGAAATTTTGTTTTTGTTGGCATCAACATAATTAACTACCTTTTATTACTTTTTACAATTTTTGTTTCCCCGGCCCCATATAGGGGCCGACAAAAATTTATTTGCTTTTTCTTTCGCTGCTGCCGGCGTATTCGGCGGGTCTCGCCATTTCAGATGCCAGCTTTTCCTTATTTACAACATCACCTGTGTAAATCCAAACTTTTACACCGATAACACCGTATGTAGTTTTCGCCTGGATAGACGCATAGTCAATATCCGCACGCAATGTATGCAGCGGAATGCGTCCTTCGCGGATTTGTTCGCTACGCGCGATTTCCGCACCATTCAGTCGGCCAGAGCACATAACCTTGATACCCTGGGCACCCGCTTTCTGAGCATTCTGAACAGCTTTCTTCATGGCGCGCTTCGGCGATACACGGCCTTCAATCTGCTGAGCCATGTTCTGCGCTACCAACTGGGCATTCAAATCAGGACGACGAACTTCATAAATGTTAACGACAACCTGATCATTTTTAACCAATTTCTTGATATCGTTACGCAGTGCTTCGATATCCGCACCGTTTTTGCCGATAATCATACCAGGACGAGATGTGTGGATTGTTACCACTACTTTCTTTGCAAAGCGTTCAACAACAACCTTTGCCAGTCCGGCTTTCTTCAGTTTCTTTTCAATAAATTTGCGGATTTTGATATCCTCAGCAACCAATGCGGCGTAATCTTTTTTACCCGCAATCCAGCGAGAGTCTGTAATCTTGTTAATACCCAGACGCTGTGAAATTGGCGATACTTTCTGTCCCATTTTCTTTTTTCCTTATATTAAGGGCACCGTGTTCTTGAAACCATATAGGTTTTATTCAGGATTGCTCCATACCACTGGCCCTGGCTTTTATTATTTTGCTTTTTCTTCTTTTTTTGCCTTGCTTGTCGGCGCGACACCCGATTCCAAAACAATTGTCAGATTCGAGAACGGCTTCAAAATCGGACGTGCGCTACCGCGCGGTCCGGGCATAATACGCTTCATCGTCAGCGCTTTGCCACACCAAATTTCTTTGATGAACAAGCTGTCAACCGGCAGATTTTTGTTGTGTTCTGCATTAGCGACCGCAGACAGCAAAGTTTTCAAAACTTCACCCGCAACGCGCTTTTTCGAAAACTTCAAGACATCAACTGCACGCTCAACCGGCAAACCGCGAACCATATCGCACACCAAGTTCAATTTCTGGTGGCTGACGCGAATCATTTTGTTAAAGGCGCGAACCTGATTCTCTTTAATTCCATATCTTGTCGTTGTCATAACTACTTACCTTTATTTCTTGCCGGCCGCTGCCTTCTTATTAGCGGCATGCCCCTTAAATGTACGTGTCGGCGCGAATTCACCCAACTTGTGCCCAATCATATCTTCTACGATAGATACCGGGATAAATTTGTTACCGTTGTGAACTTCAAAGGTCAGTCCAACCATCGGCGGCACAATTGTGCTGCCACGGGACCAAGTTTTAATCGGCTTGTGGTCGTCTTTTTCAATCGCCGCAGCCGTCTTTTTCAAGACAGAGGGATGAACATACGGACCTTTCCAAACTGAACGAGACATTAATAACTCCGTTTTTTCTTTTGTCGGCCACCATATAGATGGCCGACCTATTTATTATTTCTTCTTTGCCAAATGTCTGCTGCGGATAATCATCTTAGCAGTGCGCTTGTTGCTACGAGTGCGGTAACCCTTGGCCGGAATACCTGTACGAGATACAGGTTCGTGACCCTTCGAGTGACCGTTACCACCACCCATCGGGTGATCGTTCGGGTTCATCGCCATACCGCGTACGGACGGACGAATACCCAACCAGCGTGCGCGACCAGCCTTACCCAGGTTTACATTACGCTGGTCCGGATTAGAAACGCTGCCCACTGTCGCCAGACAGTCAGAATGAACCTTGCGCAGTTCGCCGCTGTTCATCTTAATCTGAGCGTATACGCCGTCTTTACCCATCAACTGGGCATAGCAACCGGCACTGCGCGCCAGCTGGCCGCCGGCACCCGGTTTCAGTTCGACGTTGTGCACGATTGTACCAATCGGCATATTCTTCAAAGGCATTGCATTACCCGGCTTGATATCTTCACGCTGACCGGAAATAACAGTATCGCCCGCCTTCAAATCACGCGGCGCCAGGATATAGGAACGAACACCGTCCGTATATTCAATCAATGCGATAAACGCAGTACGGTTCGGGTCATATTCCAAACGAACAACAGTCGCCGGAATTCCTGTCTTTTTACGATTAAAATCAATCAAACGATATTTACGTTTGTGACCGCCGCCCTGATGCATGACGGTAACATGGCCGAAGTTATTGCGACCACCCTTGGACTTCAAACCAACGGTCAGCGATTTTTCCGGGCTGCCGCGATGCAATTCGCTGCGATCGACCTGTGTCAGGCCGCGCATACCCGGCGTATTCGGCTTATAATGCTTTAATGCCATTTTGTCTTACCTTTGTTTTGTTCTGACACTAACGTCCAGCTCCCCCGGATTCTCTGCCAGAACGGTTTATTTTATTATATGTTTGCGGACAGGTCCAGTTTCGCATCCGCCGGCAACGAAACGTATGCCTTTTTAACGGTGCGCTGTGTACCTGTGCTGCGGCCACGGAAGGTTTTAACCTTACCCTTGGTAACCACAATGTTAACCTTGGTCGGCTTTACATTGTAGATTGCCTGAACCGCACGTGCAACATCTTCTTTTGTGGCATCTGCCGCAACTTCGAATGCTACACCATTGTTTTCAGACAGTTTTGCTGCCTTCTCCGAGATTATCGGCCGACGCAGTATACCATAAGTATCAGCGGTCGCAACGATTTTTTTCTCTGTATTCACTTTTTTTTCTGCCATTTCATTGACCTTTCTTTATTATGCCAATCTTGCTTCTACCGCTTTGACCGCATCAGCTGTCAAAACCAATTTTTCATGCTTCAGAATATCCAAAACATTCAAACCAATCGTCGGCAATGCGTCGATATTCACAATATTTGCCGCAGACTTCTTGAAGTTTTCATCCAGCGTTTCACCGCCAACAAACAGCGCAGATGTCAAACCCATCTTTTTCAGCTGTTTTGCAAAAGCACCTGTCTTGGCCGCAGACAACTTTTCAGAATCGATAACAATCAAGCTGCCCTCTTTCGCCTTGGATGACAAAGCCATCTTCAGACCCAGGCTGCGGATTTTCTTCGGCAGGTCAATAGAGTGGTCACGAACAACCGGTCCATGAACAACACCACCGCCACGCATGTGAACGTTATACTTTTCACCCTGACGCGCGTTACCAGTCTTTTTCTGCTTGAACGCTTTCTTACCGCTGCCTTCTACATCCGATACAGTCTTTACCGCATGTGTGCCAGCGCGTGACTTGGCACGCTGCCAAGTTACTACGCGATGCAAGATGTCCGCACGGGGTTCCAATCCGAATATCAGGTCCGACAACTCAACTTTGCCGACTGATTTTCCATCAAAATTTACGATATCTATTTGCATTTTTTTTCACCTTACTCTTGCTGTTACTATTATTTATTATTCCGCAACAGCTTCTGTTTCGGTTGCTTTCGACGCCTCACCCATTTTAGTCGGCATCGGCAGGTCTTTGTGTTCTTTCTTAACGGCATCCGTTACCAATACGAATGTACCGTTTGCACCCGGAACAGCACCTTCGACAAAAATCAAATTGTCAGCTGCGTCCGTGCCAAATACTTTCAAGTTCTGAACGGTGACGGTTTCATTACCCATCTGACCGGCCATCTTCTTACCTTTCAAAACACGACCTGGCCATTCGCGCATACCCGTACCACCGATGGAACGATGCGCTTTCAAAACACCGTGTGTCGCTTCTTTACCGCCGAAATTATGACGCTTCATCGCGCCCTGGAATCCCTTACCCTTGCTTGTCGCCTGAACGTCAACAAATTGACCAGCAACAAAATGCTCCGCTGACAGTGCAGTACCCGCCGGGATAATGCAGTCATCTGATACGCGGAATTCAACAACCTTGCGGAATGGTTTAACACCCGCCTTCTCTGCTGCGACCGCTTGGGGTTTTGCAATATGTTTTGCCTTGGCCTCGCGCATACCTACGATATTTGCGATATAACCGTTCTTGTCCGCCGTACGATTTCCGATAACTGTACAATCGCCGACCGCCAGGACCGTCACCGCATGGGCCGCCCCCGCGTCGTCATACAGACGCGTCATTCCTATTTTTGTTGTAATTAATCCGCTACGTTTCATTTTTGTTGCCTTTATTTATGTCAGAGGTTAGCGCGTTTTATTATTTGCATCCCACGCCAACCTAACAGCCTTATAATTTAATCTTTACGTCAACACCGGACGCCAAATCCAACTTCATCAAAGCATCAACAGTCTGAGGGGTTGGGTTAACAATGTCGATTACCGCCTTATGATTGCGGATTTCGAACTGCTCACGCGACTTCTTGTCAACGTGCGGCGAACGATTCACCGTAAATTTCTGAATCAAAGTCGGCAAGCGAACGGGTCCAACGACATCCGCGCCAGTGCGCTTTGCAGTTTTGACAATTTCTTCCACAGATTCCATCAAGACTCTATGGTCGAATGCCGTCAACTTGATGCGAATTTTAGATGCAGGTACCATTTGTTCGTTTTCCTTATTTTTATCCGGGCCGGTAATCACTGGCGCTATTTCATCCAGTTACACCGACCCGTTTGGTTGTATTATTTGATAATCTTCGATACAACACCGGCGCCAACTGTGCGACCGCCTTCGCGGATAGCAAAGCGACGACCTTCGCTCATAGCAATCGGTGCAATCAACTGCACTGTGATACGAACGTTGTCACCCGGCAGAACCATTTCTTTGTCAGCCGGCAATGTGATTGTACCAGTTACGTCTGTTGTGCTGAAGTAGAACTGAGGACGATAGTTCGAGAAGAACGCTGTGTGGCGACCACCCTCTTCTTTCGTCAGAATATAAACTTCAGCTTCGAATTCTGTATGCGGTGTGATGGAACCCGGTTTGCAGATAATCTGACCACGTTCAACATCTTCTTTCTTTGTACCACGCAGCAACAGACCAACGTTATCACCGGCTTCACCCTGATCCAGCAATTTGCGGAACATTTCAACACCGGTTACTGTTGTTTTCTGTGTCGGACGCAGACCAACGATTTCGCATTCGTCACCAACCTTGATAACACCGGATTCGATACGGCCTGTTACCACGGTACCACGACCTGTGATAGAGAATACGTCTTCGATCGGCATCAAGAACGGCTTGTCAACCGGGCGTTCCGGCATCGGGATGTATTCATCGCAAGCCTTTAACAGAGCGTCAATCGCTTCTTTGCCCAAACCGTCGTTTTTACCTTCCAAAGCGGATATAGCAGAACCACGGATAATCGGAGCATTGTCGCCGTCGAAATCGTTCGCAGACAACAGTTCGCGAATTTCCATTTCAACCAATTCCAACAGTTCCGGATCATTCGCCAAATCGCACTTGTTCAAGAATACAACGATTTTCGGAATACCTACCTGACGAGCCAACAGAATGTGTTCGCGTGTCTGAGGCATCGGACCGTCTGTCGCCGCAACTACCAAGATAGCACCGTCCATCTGCGCGGCACCGGTAATCATGTTTTTAACATAGTCGGCGTGTCCCGGGCAGTCAACGTGAGCGTAGTGACGTGTTTCTGTTTCATATTCAACGTGTGCAGTGTTAATTGTTATACCGCGTGCCTTTTCTTCCGGCGCGTTATCAATTTCGTTAACGCCCTTCGATTTGTCAGCACCAACACCATAACACTGTACAATAGCTGCAGTTGTCGTCGTTTTACCGTGGTCAACGTGACCAATGGTACCGATGTTAACATGCGGCTTGGTTCTTACGTACTTTTCTTTTGCCATAGTTTTCTCCTTAGGCTTTGCTTGTTTAGTTTAAAACTCTATTTTTATTTTGTCAGCTTTTTTATTACTTCGTCTGCAACGTTAGACGGAACTTCGGCATAGTGCGACAATTCCATATACGGATTTGCGCGGCCCTGTGACAAAGAACGCAATGTCTTAACGTATCCGAACAGATTAGCCAGCGGCACGAAAGCCGAAATCAGCTGGTTGCCGAACTGGGTCTCAATACCGTTAATCTGACCGCGGCGACTGTTCAGGTCCCCGATGATGTCACCAACGTATTCTTCCGGTGTATTTACCGAAAGCTTCATAATCGGTTCCAACAACTTTGGCGAGGCCTTTTTCATCGCTTCACGGAAACAGGCACGCGCCGCAATTTCAAAGCACAGAACATTGGAGTCAACTTCATGGTACTTACCATCGACCAATGTTGCCTTGAAATCCACTGTGGGATAGCCAATCAGAACACCTGTCTGTTGCGCTATCTTCAAACCCTTTTCAACGCCGGGGATGTATTCTTTCGGAATCGCACCACCAACAATTTTGTTTTCAAACGAATATCCTTCGCCCGGTTCTACAGGCTCAAATTCAATCTTAACCTGAGCATACTGACCCGAACCACCCGACTGTTTCTTGTGGGTATATTCTTCGGTAATCGCCTTGCGGAAGGTTTCACGATATGCAATGCGAGGTTCACCCACAGCAACATCAACTTTAAATTCACGCAGCAAGCGGTCAACCAAAATTTCCAAATGCAGCTCGCCCACACCTGCCAGAATTGTCTGACCGGATTCTTCGTCCACCGATACACGGAAAGACGGGTCTTCCTTAGCCAGCGCCTGCAGGCCCAGCGACATCTTTTCAATGTCCGCCTTGGTCTTGGGCTCAACAGCAATGCTGATAACAGGCTCTGGAACATGAATGTTTTCCAGAATAATCGGATTTGATTCATCACACAGCGTATCGCCAGTGATTGTTTCTTTCATACCGACCAACGTTACAATATCGCCTGCTGTTGCTTCTTTGATTTCTTCACGGTTATTCGCGTGCATCAGCAACATACGACCAACACGCTCACGCTTGTCGCGGTTGGAGTTATAAATATATGAACCGGATGTCAATTTACCCGAATATACGCGGATAAACATCAAGTTTCCAACAAACGGGTCATTTGCAACCTTAAACGCCAGAGCGCTGAACGGCTCATTTACGCTGGGTTTGCGTTCTGCAACGCTTTCACCGTCCATCTTTGTACCCTTAATCGCCGGAATATCCAACGGGGACGGCAGATAGTCAACAATCGCATCCAACAGCGGCTGAACACCCTTGTTCTTAAACGCCGAACCGCACATTACGGGAACAAAGTTCTGTGCAATTGTACCCTTGCGCAACAGCTTTTTAATTGTGTCGTGGTCCGGTACTGTGCCCTCCATATAGGCTTCCATTACCGCATCATCAAGTGTTACAACTTCTTCAATCAAACGATTGTGCAGTTCTTCGGCCTTTGCCTTCAGGTCTTCGGGAATGTCAACAACAACAGGGTTGCTGCCGTTTTCATCCTGCCATACGATACCCTTCATTTCCAGAACGTCAACAACGCCCTTAAAGTCGGATTCCGCACCAATCGGGAAGTTCAAAACCAGAGGATTGGCCCCCAAACGTTCACGAATCATATCAACACAGCGGAAGAAGTTTCCACCAATACGGTCCATCTTGTTAATAAAGCAAATACGCGGAACATTATAACGATCAGCCTGGCGCCATACAGTTTCAGTTTGGGGCTGAACACCGGATACAGATTCAAATACCGCAACCGCACCGTCCAAAACGCGCAGAGAACGTTCTACTTCCATTGTAAAGTCAACGTGCCCCGGGGTATCAATCAAGTTGATACGATGGTCACGCCAAAAGCATGTTGTCGCCGCAGATGTAATAGTAATACCGCGTTCCTGTTCCTGGGCCATCCAGTCCATTGTCGCGGCCCCGTCGTGCACTTCGCCGATTTTATAGCTTTTTCCGGTATAGAACAAGATACGTTCCGACGTAGTTGTTTTACCAGCGTCAATATGGGCCATAATGCCGATATTGCGGTACATATGTAAAGGAGCGGTTTTTCCAACAGACATGTGTCTTTCCTTAGTTTAAATTGTCTTATATTTTTTATATTACCAGCGGAAGTGTGCAAACGCCTTGTTCGCCTCTGCCATTTTGTGCGTATCAATCTTTTTCTTGAACGCGCCACCCTGGCCATTCAATGCATCACGCAGTTCACCGAACAAACGAGCCGCCATATTACGCTCACCACGCTTGCGCGCATACATAACCAAGTTACGCAAAGCCAATGTCTGCTGACGTGCAGGACGAACTTCTACTGGTACCTGATAGGTCGCACCACCAACACGACGGCCCTTAACTTCGACAGAAGGTTTCAAGGCATCAATAGCCTCCAACAATCCAGCCAATTCATCACCGTCTTTTGCGATTTTCTTCAGTTCATCCATCGCGCTGTAAACGATATTTTCGGCAACTTCTTTCTTGCCGTCCCACATTACATTATTAATCAATTTTGCAACAACCAGATTGTTATACTTGGAATCTGGCAATATTTCACGTTTAGCTGCGCTTTTACGTCTTGACATTTCTTTTTCCTTTTATTCTTCACCCGGATGTCCGGATTACTCACACGGCAAGGCCGCATGTTTTTGCATTATTTCTTTACCTTTGCACCATACAAGGAGCGACCCTGCTTACGGCTATCAACACCCTTGGTATCCAAGACACCACGGATAATATGATATTTAACACCAGGCAAGTCCTTTACACGACCGCCACGAATCATAACAACGCTATGTTCCTGCAGGTTGTGACCTTCGCCCGGAATGTATGCGGTTACTTCATGACCGTTCGCCAGTTTAACACGAGCAACCTTACGCTGCGCCGAGTTAGGTTTCTTAGGTGTAGTCGTATAAACACGCGTGCAAACACCACGCTTCTGCGGGCATTCAACCATGTCAGGTGCTGTCGATTTCACAACAACCTTTTTACGCGGTTTCCGAATCAGTTGGTTTACTGTTGGCATTCAAAATCTCTTTTTTCCTTATAACTTTTGTCCACAAAAACTGCCCGTCAGACTTACTTCACCAGGCGTACCGGGTGATTATAAATCTGTCAAATCGTGCAGATTTCTGTATTTTTTCTTTCCTTATTTACACGGAAAGCGAACATACTATAACCGCGCCCCCCAAGATTGTCAAGAAAAATCTAGGAAAAAATAATAAAGGAATAAATGTCAAACCCGCACATTTCGGCGGATTTATCCAATAACACAAGCGCACAAAAATATATTTAGTACCGGCATTTTTTCGCACTATTTTCATGTTTGTACAAGCGCGCCCCGACAGCACATCGGGGCGCGCAATTTTCATTATGATAAAGACTTAGAAATCAATACCGAATTTGGCACCAAATGCAAAGCCGTCTTCAACATCCCAATCACCGGCTGCATCATGATCCATTGTTTTGGAAATATACGCACCGACGAATTTGTCAGAGTCAATGTTATAGTTCACACCAAAAGTACCATCCCACTGGCCCGGATGTTCAATCTTTACATGATTGATTTCATCATCCAAGATTGTGCTATATTCAACACCGGCAACCAGGCTCCAGTTAGAGTTCAGCGCCAGCAACCCTGTCAAACCGGCACGCATTGAATGGATTCCTTCATCATTCCAGTTAAATGATTCTGAATTCGCATAGTCAAATGCGATATGACCGGCGACCGACCAACCCGCCATTTCATAACCGGCGCGAGCACCAACCGTCCAGTTATACCATGTTGCATCTTTGTCCAGGAAAGAACCACGGTATGGCAAAATGGAATTTACAGTATAAGCCCCAAATACATCACCTTTCCAGTTGCCCATATCCAGCGCACGATAATTTACGCCAAATGCGAAATCGTTCCATGAAGACATATCAAACCAGTCTGACTGAGCCGCTGTTGTTGAAACAGCAACCGCCAAACGATCCGTGATACCATAACCAAAATCTTCTGTCAGACCGACAGTTTTGCTGTTCTTGGTATGAGAAGCAACAGACGTCACGCTGTAAAACTTACCCGCTTCCGGACGATACAACGGATTATCATTTATAACATTTGCCGCATGCGCGCCGGAAACAGCAAATACGGCAAACAAAGAAGTCAAAGCTAATTTTTTCATACTCTATCCTTTCTTTAGGTTAATAACTAGACATTTTTTCTAGTTCTTAAGAATATTTTACTATTGGCCTCAGACCACCCGCAAGGGAAAAGATTTTTGCAAAACCCCTATAAATATGCTATGCTAAGCCGGCTTTCGAATCGGAAAAACTTCCTAAAAAACATTCAAAAAGCCCCGGATTTACGGGGCTTTTTAATACAAAGCGTCAATTTTGTTATATAATTAAATCATTTTGATTTTTAATGTTTTTGTAGATTGCAAGACTTTAATTTCTACTTTTTTTTATCGCGCGCCAGTCAGCATGATAGCGCATATGCTGCTCATACGAATTCGAAAACCGATGTCCGCCACGCCCATCTGCGACAAAAAACAGATAATTTGTATCCGCAGGCTTTAGCACTGCGCGAATTGCAGCCTGGCCGACATTGGCGATTGGCGCCGGCGGCAGACCATAATGTGTATATGTATTATAAGGACTATCCACCTTAAGATGACCACGCAACAGCGCCGCCCCCTGCATATCCCCCAGCCCACCGGTCAACGCATAAACAACCGTGGGGTCCGCCTGCAACCGCATATTTTTTCGCAGACGGTTAACATAAACACTGGCAACGGTCGGCATTTCTTCGGCACGCGGCGTTTCCTTTTGAACAATAGAAGCCAGCGTTATCACCTCATTCCAGGTTTTAAGCGGCGATGGCGCGATACGCCCTGCCCGTTCCCAGGCGTCATGAATAGCCACCATCTTTTTACGCGCCAAATCCAGCAGCGCCAATCGCGATGTCCCACGTGCCACCCGGTACGTATCAGGAAAAACATCACCGTCACGCAGATTGCAAACAGGCATATCACTGGGGCCATCGCACTCAACCGCCCCGCTCAGCCCCTGCGCTTGCAACAACAACTGCTTTATCTGGCGTATTGTCAGGCCTTCGGGAATAACGACCGTTGTAGCGGCAACATCACCCGTCGCCAGCATGCGCGCCACACGCCATGCGCTGGCATACGGCGGGAATTCATACTCGCCGCTTTGGACACGCCCATCGGCCATGCGGACACACATTTTAAACAAAGGAACCGAATCAATCACACCCTTTTGAACCAGCTGGCGTGCAACAGATGAAACACTGGCCCCACGCGGAACATTTATAACCACGCTGCTGCGCAGTGGCGAGTAAAACCCGACCATATAAACACCGGTAATCAATGCGGCCAGCATTGCCAAACCGAAGAAAATCATGAATTTTTTTTGTTTA
>ERZ778517.1533-NODE-1533-length-16771-cov-5.152788_pt1 | contig 16771 bp, 17 predicted proteins | sample MGYA00510341_ERZ778517 | MGnify/ENA primary metagenome ERZ778517 (study PRJEB29527, sample SAMN07138964) | mouse gut metagenome | material: feces | host: mouse | place: China:Nanjing | collected 2016-01-25 ... | reverse complement strand
GGGTCAATCGGGGGTTCTTTGTAAAGTTACAAAATATCTATGACATTGGCAAACAGCCAGTTGAATATTTACTGAATATCCCTACTTAGGGGCATCAACCAGGCGACGCATTACACAAGAACTCGATTCTCTAAACTGCCCACAATATGAATTAAACATTTCATCATTGACATTCATAAAAACCATCAAGAAATTTCAGTCCTCAGAAACAAAACCGGCAATTACGAGGTTATTAATAATATTACACTGCCGTCATGAAAATTATAACCGGGAAATCCCCCCTGCCCCTTGCCACACTGGTGGCTATCTTGTCGCTGTCGCTCGTAGTCAATCTGCCCGGCGTGGCAATATCGCCCATGCTCGGCACGCTTTCAACTGTCTTCCCCCACACCACCACCCTCGAGAAACAGTTGTTGACCATGTTGCCCAACCTTCTCATCATCCCTTGCCTGCCACTTTCAGGATGGCTGGCGCAGCGCAGGCACAAAATCGCATACGTGATGGCGTCGCTGGCTATTTTCCTGGCATGCGGCATCGCATATTTTTTCGCATCATCTATGGCGGCGCTGATAGTAATCAGTTGCCTGCTGGGCATGGCGGCCGGTGTCCTCATCCCGTTTTCCACCGGCCTGTTAGCCGACACCTTTGCCGGGCAGTACCGTATGCAGCAGATGGGCATACAGTCGGGCATATCTAACTTGTCGGTCGTCGTGGCCACCTTTGCCGTCGGCTTCCTGTCGCACGGCAACTGGCATCTGCCGTTTATCGTCTACCTCATGCCGCTCATACCTCTCGCATTGTCGCCCATGCTTCGCGGCATCCCGGCGGCAGACTACGCCAAGGCCCCGGCAAGCACGCAGCAGGCCGCCAAGCGCGGCAGCATAATAGCGCCCCGTATGCTCGGACTATCGGCAGCCTATTTCTTCACAACCTACGCCACCATCATCATCACATACTTCTGCCCCTTCCTGGCAGAAAAAGAACACTGGTCGCCCGAAATCACCGGCACGGTAACGGCGGTTTACTTCCTGTTTATATTCATGCCCGGTTTCATACTCCCCAAGATTTTGAACACCCTGCGAGGCATGACCACGGTAGCCACGGCCGTAATGATATGCGTCGGGCTGGCATTTTTCTCCTTCATCCACACCGAATGGTCAATGATAGTCGGCGCGGCCCTGATGGGCGCGGGCTACGGAATATACCAGCCCATGGTCTACAACAAGGCTCCCGACGCCGTGACCGACCCGTCGAAGAACACCCTGAGCCTGTCGCTCGTACTGGTGGCAAACTATGCCGCCATAGCTCTGGCACCGCTGATTGTCGACTCGTTCAGGAGCCTCTTCGGAGCCGGCAATGTCACCGGCTTCGCCTTCATACTCAACTTTGCCATGGCGTGCATATACCTCGTCATCACCATCATCCGCCGCAAGCACTTCTCCTTCAGCAACTAACCTCTCCCACGCTAATGCAACAGCCGTTACAGTAACCGCTGTTGCATTAGTAATAATATTCAAACTTAGGATTCATAACCCATTCCAAACCTTGCATGTAGCAGAATGTCTTATTAGTATGATGTACTTTTTTACAATCGGATTCATTGCTATAGGCATCTACTATATAGTAAAAGGAGTAAAGCTTAGGAAAAACCTCGACTCCGGCAGTGAAGATTATGCCCAGACGCGCAAGAAATCGAATGGTTACATTTTATTAGGCTTGTTTTTTATCGTATTGGCAATATATCGGTATTACACCAGGGTAGTCCTTTGGGGATGGTAAAACTTCACCGTCCCAAGCCGAAATTTCACTCGTCGTGGAATATCCGAGTTTGGCGATTATGCAAATCGCATAATGCGATTTGCATAATCGGGAATTTGTTGCTATTTTAAACGCAGCAAGTCCTCGCACTGCGCGAGGACTTGCTAACATAATAAATAATTATTCCGCTTGAAGACTTGAGGAGAGAGATGCAGCGTCAGCGGCAATTTCAGCCGCTTGGTGCGGGTGAGATTTCAATCTCCTACGCCGCCTACCGCAGGTCTTCATAGTAGTAACGCCTGCCGGCGACAAAAAGTTTTCATCCCTTCGCCCAAGCGGCACTAATATGGGTCGGAGGAAACAAAAGGACATAAGGACAAAGCTTACATAAATTTTATGTCCTTTTTGTCCTTATGATTTTTCTGCTCAGGAGCAAATCGGCGAGTGTAGCGACCCAGTGTGATGGGCGGCCTCTAAACTCTTACACCGTGAGGATTTCGCGCTCTTTGGCGGCGAAGAGGTCGTCGATTTTCTTGAGGTATTTGTCGTGTATTTTCTGCACGGTAGCCTCGGCGTCTTTCTCCACGTCCTCGGGCATGCCTTGCTTGATGGCTTTCTTGAGACCGTCGATAGCGTCGCGGCGCGCATTGCGCACCGACACCTTGGCAGTCTCGGCCTCGGCCTTGCACTGCTTTACCAGGGCCTTGCGACGTTCCTCGGTCAAGGGGGGAATAGAGAGGCGGATAACCTCGCCGTTGTTCTCGGGCGTGATGCCTACCTCCGAGTTGATAATAGCCTTCTCAATAGCCTTGAACATCGATTTTTCCCACGGGGTGATTACAATCGTCCTCGCGTCGGGCACGCTGATGTTGGCTACATTCGAAATCGGGGCCATCGAGCCGTAATATTCCACGCGCACGGCGTCGAGGATTTTGGGGTTGGCCTTGCCGGCGCGGATGCGGGCCAGCGTCTCGTCAAGATAGGCTACGGCCAGTTCCATTTTTTCCTCGGCCGGGGTGATGTAAGTCTTGGGGTCAGTCATATTGTAGTTTGTTTATAAGTTTATTATTAGTGGAGAGTTTAGGGTTTAAAGTTTAGAGGACTACTATTGCGAACCTAAACGAGGCCCTCCCTCGTACCCCTATAAACTCTAAACTTTTATTTAGTAAACGAGCGTGCCGATGTTCTCGCCGGAGAGGACTTTTGCCAGGTTGCCGGGGGTGTCCATGTCGAAGACGATAATCTTCATGCCGTTCTCGCGGCAGAGCGTCGTGGCTGTGAGGTCCATGATGCGCAAGCCACGGTTGTAGATTTCGTCGTAGCTGATTTTGTCGAACTTCGTTGCCGTGGGGTCTTTTTCGGGGTCGGCGGTGTATATGCCGTCGACACGTGTGCCCTTGAGCATCACCTGCGCCTTGATTTCGACAGCGCGGAGGGCCGAGGCGGTGTCGGTGGTGAAGAACGGGTTGCCCGTGCCTCCGGCAATGATAGTCACAGTACCGGCCTCGAGGGTTTCAATCGCACGTGCAGGGCTGTAGGGTTCGCCGATGGGGAACATGCCGATTGATGTCAGCACACGTGCGCGGCAGCCGATGCTCTCGAGGGCCGAGCTGAGGGCCAAGGAGTTGATAACGGTGGCAAGCATGCCCATCTGGTCGCCCTTGACGCGGTCGAAACCTTTGGCAGCTCCCGAAAGGCCGCGAAATATGTTGCCGCCGCCGATGACGATGCCGACTTCCACGCCGGCACCACGGAGCTCTGCTATCTGACGCGCATAGTCGCCGAGGCGTTCGCTGTCGATGCCGTAGCCTTGGTGGCCCATCAGCGACTCGCCGCTGAGTTTGAGCAGTATTCGTTGATATTGTGTTTTCATAAGTTTCACTTTTTGGCAAATTTACGATAATTTCCGCAATCCACAAATTTTTATTCTCAAAACGCTCTTTTAAACTCTAAGGCCGCATCGTTTGTTGCTAAGGTAGGCGACCTTGCCGGTCAGAGGAAACAAAATGACAAAAGGTCATAAGTTACATAAATCTGTCACTTTTGAATTTTTGTACTTATGTTTCATCTGCTCAGGCGTGTCATTACCCGGTCGCGTCATATAAACACTCAACCTTCATCAGCGATGAACAAGAAACGACTCATAATAATAGGCGGCGGTTTCGCCGGTCTCAACCTTGCCAGGAATGTCGATAAGAAGATGTGGGAGGTGGTAATCATCGACCGCAACAATTATCATTCTTTCCCGCCGCTATATTACCAGGTGGCGTCGAGCGGCCTCGAGCCGGCCAGTATATGCTTCCCCTTGCGGCGCGAGCTCAATGGGCGCCGTTTCCGTGGCGCGACTTACCGTATGGGCTCGGTAAAAAGTATAGATGTGGCGGCCCGGACGGTATCGACCCAGTTCGAAACCCTGACTTACGACTCGCTCGTGATTGCAGCCGGCACTACAAACAATTTTTTCGGCATCGCCGACCTCGAGAAACACGTCTATACCATCAAGAGCGCCCCCGAGGCCATACGCTGCCGCAACGAGGTGCTCGACCGTCTCGAGCGAGCCTCGCTCTGCGACGACGTTGCCCGCAGGCGCAGTCTGCTCACCTTTGTAGTGGTCGGCGGAGGTGCCTCGGGGGTAGAGATTGCCGGGGCCCTGGGCGAGATGAAACGTTTCGTCATAAAGCGTGAATACCCCGCGATTAACCCCGACGAGGTGCGCGTGGTAATTGTCGAGGGCACCGACGCGCTGCTGCGCTCGATGGGGCCGAAGTCGAGTGCCGACGCCCTCGACGGCCTGCGCCAGCTGTGTGTCGAGGTGCAACTCGGCAAGACTATGAAGAGCTATGCCGACCGAATAGCCACCTTTGCCGACGGCTCGACAATCGAGACAGACACAGTGATATGGACGGCCGGTGTCACGGGCGTGCCAATAGAAATCACGGGCGCCGACATAGTGCCGGCGCGTGGCAACCGCTGGGCTGTCGACGAGTGTCACCGCCTTGTAGGTGCCGACGGTGTATATGCCATTGGCGATATAGCCTTGATGGTCACCGGCGATTATCCGCACGGTCATCCACAGGTCGCACAGGTCGCGCTGCAGCAGGGCGACAACTTGGCGCATAATCTGAGTCACCCCGAGCGCGAGCCGAGGCCCTTTAAGTATCACAACAAAGGCTCCATGGCCACCATAGGGCGCAACCGCGCCGTGGTCGACATGGGCCGCACGCACCTCTCGGGGCGCCTGGCTTGGTGGGCATGGCTGTTTGTTCACCTTATGTCGCTGGTCGGTTTTCGCAACCGCGCCGTGGTGTTTATAAACTGGATGTGGAACTATTGGACATTTTCTACCGGTCTGCGCCTGCTCATGCGTCCGCAGCGATACCCTGTCCGTAATTACTGGAACGAATGACACGTCGCGAACAATTTAACCATGTCTACTTGCAGGCTCACCGCCTCGACGGGTATGGCAAATGGCTCACCGATGCCGCCGAGCTCGACGACGATGATATAAAAATCGGTCTCGACGGCTCCGGCAAGCCCGTCGCGGCCCTGTTGGCTATGCCATACGGCTTTGTCTACCACGGCTCGATGCTCGGGGCCTCGGCGATAAAATATGTCACCACGTGCCCCGAATCCAGGGCAAAGGGCGCGGCCTCGCACCTCATTGTCGAAACCCTGGCGGCGGCGCGAAGCAGGGGGGACTCCCTCTGCGTAATCGTTCCGCCGCACAGGCATCTCTTTTTCTACTACGACCGCTTTTCGTTTGCAACGGTGTTCTATGCCAACGAGTTCCGCTACACGGCCCTGCATGCCTTCGATGGCGGACAAGGAGACCTGGTAGAACCGGCTGCCGCGATTTTGCGCGGCCTCGAGCTACGCAACGGCTGCGGCACGGTGCACGACGACCGCGATTTCGCACGTCTGCGCGACGAGATGTCGACACGTGGCGACTCGCACATTCTCGCCGCTGCCGATGGCGGGAACTCGGCAATATTGTTTGCCTGCGCCGACGACGACAATGTGGCTGTGCGTATGCTGCTTGCCGACAACGAGGCCGTGGGACTGCGTGTGCTTGCCGAGTTGCGCCGCCTCGAACCGTTGAAGCCCTTCGTAGTCAGCACGCCGCCACTGTCGGGCAGTCGCAACTATCTGCGCAGCCGTGGCATGGCGCGGATTGTAAATCCGATGCCCTTTTTCGAAACTCTTGCCGCAGCCTACCGCGACCTCGCGTTGTCAATCAAGGTCTCCGACGGGTTGATTGCCGACAACTGTGCTGTTTATAATATTGCCCACGGTCGGTGCGAGAAGTCAGATACATGCGACCGTCGCCCCAATCTCGAGGTCAGTATAGAGACTCTGACCGCGTTGCTATTCAGCAGCGAGAAAATCGGCGAGATATTCGGCCTACCCACGCGCCGCCCCTTCCTCAGTATAATCTGAAACTGATGCCCACGCCGATATACGGCTCCACACCGTGCGGTGTCAGGCCCACACCGGCCTGTAGGCCAACGCTCCATCTCTGCCGGCCGCGTGTGGGCTGCACTACCGTGATGCTTCGCTCGATAGCTATGCTGTCGAGTGCCAGGGCATAGCCGCTCACCCAGGCCCGATAGCCCTCGCCGTGGTACTCGTGTTGCTCGATGGGCACTGATACGAGTGCCGAGTCGGTGTCGGCAGTGTCGGCAGTCTCTGCAACTACCGCCAATCGTGCTTTTCGAGGCTCGAGACTGCGCACAACCATCACTTCCGGCTGGCGTATGACCACGGTGTCGGTCCACTTCTCTACGGTATAGCTGTGTCGTTCGCGCATGCTCATGCGTCCACTCACAAATCCTGCCACAAAGGCCGCCAGGCATAGGAATGTGCATTTAGACCCCGTCATAATAGGCGCAGATTGCATCGGCATGAAGTCGGACAATTGTCTGCAATCCGGCCTCGGAGAGCAGGAAGTCGACATCGGCACGATTATCGTGAAACATGTTTTCGGTCACGACCGCCGGGCAGCGCGTGTCGCGGCATATGGCAAGGTTTGCAGTCCAATATCCGCATGGCGGTGTTGCGCGGTTGCCGAGCAGTCCTTTTTTCGCCGCCTCGCCGGTGAGTAGCGCAGCAAGCCGTCGTGCCGCCACCGATGCCTTCGGTGCCACCCACGCACTCCACCCCGAGGCCGTGCCCCACTGCGTGCCGCTGCCCGAGGCATTGCTGTGGAGCGACACCAATATGGCTTCGCGATGCTCCCTACATAATTCGTTGGCCCTGCGGCAACGTACCGACAATGCTGTGTCGCCGTCCTCGGGCACGAGCAGGGTAGAAGTGATGCCGCGCCGGCCGAGCTCGGCGGCGAGGGCCCGGGTCATGGCGCGTGTGCGCTGCCATTCGCGATAGCGGCCGTCGGGGCTGCTTTTGCCACGGGTGTCGATGCCGTGGCCATTGTCGATGATTACAAATGTTTTCATTATTGTCGCATTATTTTGTCTATGACGACAAAATTAGACCATACTGCCAACTGATTTTTCGCTTTTTTTCAATTCTTTTTTAATTTTGTTGTGACAAAATCGTGGTCTGATTGTTTTTAATATACAACGTTTCAACGCGCTTAACCAAGATTCACGACATTATGAAACCCGTACTTATCTCTATCATACTAATGCTGTCAGCGGTGCTACCATCGCACGCACAGACTGCGCTCCTCCCCGAAGAGGTCGTAAGCGAAGAATACATCGAGGTCGTCACCGAGCCGCTGAGTGCCGACGAAGCCCGTATCGACACCTCGGCAATGGCCCTTTGCCGTCAGGTGCAGTTTAAGACCAATCCCCCGTCAATCTATGGGCTGCCGTACTCTCTCACGGGCAGCGCACCCAACTGGCACCGCATGTGGATAAACACCGCCGTGCTCACCGGGGCCTTCGTGTCGACCCTGCTCGTGCTGGAGTGCCTGCCCGAAGATGCCACCTCGTGGAACAGGGCCGAGCTACAGAAAGACCCCTTTTACGACCGCTGGTTCAAGAACGTGTTCAAGCGCGGACCCGAGTGGGACCACGACAACCCCATCTTCAACTACGTGCTTCACCCCTATGCCGGCGCGGCCTATTTCATGGCGGCACGTTCGTGCGGCTTCAATTTCTACCAGTCCCTGCTCTACTCGGCCTGTATATCGACCATAGGTTGGGAATACGGCATCGAGGCATGTATGGAACGCCCGTCAATCCAGGACCTCTTTGTCACGCCCCTTGTCGGCAGCGTTATCGGCGAGTGCTTCTACAAGCTCAAACGCCACATCGTCAGCCACGACTATACCCTTTTCGGTTCGCGCATCATAGGAAATATAGTGGTCTTCCTTGCCGACCCTGTCAACGAGGTCGTCAACCTCTTCCGTGGCAGCGACACGCGCACCATGCACCTCGGCAAGAAGAGCCCCAAAGTCACCTCGTCGCTCATCCCCACCATCGCCCCCGGCCGCGCCGGCTTCTCGTTCGTATGTATATTCTGAATAATAGGCAATCAGTACATCGTGGTCGGAGCGCTTATAATCTCTGAGGGTTCTTTACGCTCATAGACCCATGTGTGATTTGTAAACCCTTCAGAAACTAAATTAATTTTGTCGAAATCAGTCGAAAGCAGCAGGTAGCGATTAGTGGAAGGCGTAGATGATACCCCAAATCCATAATGTTGAGCTGGCTTTTCATATATATATACCCCATCCTTTTTACCTTTGTAATGCCATTCTTCTGTCCCCCCAATACTAGCCAGTACATTAGACTTCGCATTACCATTTTTGTCGCATTTGTATATTATTGCATTTGAGTTTATAAATGCAAAGTATTGCTGGTCAGGTTTTGGCAGCGCATGTTGTACACCATTGGAATCAAACCATCTATCACAGATATAGTGTCTTATCTGCGCCTGCACGTTGAACCCTGCCAATCCAAACAGGCTGAATAAAAATAACAATAGAATTTTTTTCATAACCTTATATTTTATTCGATATATCCTTTTCCATGACATACTTTACACATAGTGTCAATATGACTATGGGGGGTACATAGATGAACCACATATGTCACACCACACTCGGACTGCATTTCCGGTATAGTCAGGAGCATAAACTATACGCCCCTTTGTCTGACCGGTGCCATTGCACCATCGGCATGTTTTTGTTGTTGGGCTATTGGCCCGAGACGGAGTTGTGTATCCACTGACTGGCGGTATGACAGGGGCATAATTATTTCGGTTTTGATTACCATTATATTCGGTATTTCTCCACGAAGCAGTAGTCGTATTTCCACACTCTCTTATATAGACATGGGTTTCGTTGTTTTTCTTTATGTTTATGCGGTTGTAATTTTCAGAAAAGTAACATTCCGAAAAACCATTGTTTGATTCCCCTGCATAGCAATGCATCCCATTAGAGTCTTTGACATATCTAAAAAATTCGTCACAAATTGCATTTCCATTTTTATCTGATGGATAACAACCGTTACGATTAAACGTAATATAATGAGCGTCATCATCCACTGTACGCTTGCCGGATTGCCCTACTATGGCAATTCGTTTATACAGTACTATATTTCTCTCTGCATTAGATGCAAATCCAAACAAGCATATAATAATGGTGGCCAATATGAATTTTAAATCATTCATCGTATGATTTATGAAGTACCAGCCCAATACATTATACAACAACGAAGAAGCGTGAGCTGAATTGCCACACTTTGTTAGATGGTCGTAGGAAACCAGAAGATGAAGATGTGGAAAAAGCAACCCACGCCTATGGCGTGAGAATCGCTTGTCTCCTTGCATCTTCAGAAAATTTCCTACGTTTTCTAACACAAGAAAGAGCAATACGCTTCTCTCAAAAGCTATGTCTGAAATCCAATTATGGATTCCGATGCAAAAATAACATTAATAATCGTGATTACCAAATAATTTTTTGATATAGGTCAGCTTAAAACGTTAATAATGCGTTCTCTTCGGGTAACTTTGATAACTTAGCCTATTTGACAAGTTCGTGTCTGGTAGTGAGGCATTGGAGATGCTAACCATCAGATTATCACGGCGGAAGCAGCTTTTGACGAGTCAAATTACCAAATTTGGACGGTTTTCATTACCCAATTTGGACATTGGTAGAAGAATAGACTGCGCAACAAGCTGTTATCGACGTGGTTTTATAACAAATGAAAAGTCACAAAAGAGTCCTTTCTTTTGTGACTTTTGACTTTATGTCCTTTATGTTTCCTTATATCAGGCAGCCTCGGGTATTCATGTCAGCATCGCGGCCACGCGGCGCAGGGCGGCGACGAAGGCATCGACCTCGGCGTGGGTGTTGTAGAGGGCGAACGAGGCGCGCACTGTGCCCTCGATGCCGTAGCTCTCCATCAGCGGCTGGGCGCAGTGGTGACCTGTGCGCACAGCGATACCGAGTTGGTCGAGCAATACCCCCGTGTCGTAGTGGTGGGCGTCGCCGATAAGGAACGATATGACGGCTGCTTTGTCGGGAGCCGTGCCATAGATGCGCAGCCCCGGTATGCCGAGCATGGCGTCGGTGGCATGCACGAGCAATTCGTGTTCGTGCGCGGCAATGTTGTCGATGCCGATGCCGTCCATATAGTCCATGGCCGTGCAGAATGCCGCCGCGCCGATATAGTCGGGCGTGCCGGCCTCGAATTTATATGGCAGGTCGGCCCACGTGGTGCCGCTGAAACTTACGTGGCCTATCATCTCGCCACCGCCCTGGTACGGGGGCATCGCCTCGAGCAATTCGCGACGGCCATAGAGCACGCCCACACCGGCGGGCCCGTACATCTTGTGCGACGAAAAGGCATAGAAATCAGCCCCGAGTGCCTTGACATCTACGTGCTCGTGGGCAACAGCCTGCGCCCCGTCCACGCAGATTAACGCATTGTGGCTGTGGGCTATCGCCGCCATTTCGGCGATGGGGTTGATGGTGCCAAGAACGTTCGACACCTGGCATACCGACACCAGGCGGGTGCGCTCGGTGAAGAGGCTGCGGTAGACGTCGAGGTCGAGCGTGCCGTCGGCATGAATAGGCACCACCTTTATCACTATGCCTTTGCGGTTCTGAAGTAGCTGCCAGGGCACGATGTTGGAGTGGTGCTCCATTATGGTGAGTATTATCTCGTCACCGGCCTCGAGAAGCTGCCCGTAGCTCGAGGCGACCAGGTTAATCGCCTCCGTCGTGCCACGGGTAAAAATAATCTCGTCGGTCGAATCGGCGTTGACAAACGCCCTCACCCTCTCCCTCGTTGCCTCCATGGCCGCTGTGGCCTCTTGCGACAGCGAGTGTACGCCACGGTGCACATTGGCGCGGCGGTCGTAGTAGGCATTGTCGACAGCGTCGACAACCACGCGCGGTGTCTGGCTCGTGGCAGCGTTGTCAAAGTAGATTAGCTCATGGCCATTGACCTTGCGCTTTAGAATTGGAAAGTCTGCACGAAGGGCCTCGAAGTCGGGTTTCATTGCTCGGTAGTGTTAGAGTGACATGCGGTAGCGCATGTGCTGCACGATGCGGCGTCGCCGTTGAGGCGTTTTTCGACAAGCACATGCAGGCGCTGGCGCAGCACCTCGTAGCCGATATTGTCAATCACGTCGGTCATAAATGCCTGTGTGAGCATGCGCCGGGCCTCGTCGCGGGGTATGCCACGGCTCTGCATATAGAAGAGTGCCCTCTCGTCGAGCTGGCCCGTGGTGGCGCCGTGGCTGGCCTTTACCTCGTCGCAGTAGATTTCGAGCTGTGGCGAGGCGTCCATGCGCGCGTCGGGCGAGGCGAGTATGTTGCGGTTGGTCTGTGCTGCGTCGGTGTGGCAGGCCTCTTCTTCTACGATGACACGTCCGCCAAAGGCCCCGTGCGCCTGGTCGAAGACGGCGTTTTTGAATAGCTGCCGGCTGGTGCAGTGCTGACCGTGGTGGCGCAGGGTCACTTTGTTAGATACAACCTGTTGGCCGGTGCATATAGCCAGGCCGCTCAGGTTGGTGGTGCAGCCGTCGCCGTTGACGTCGATTATATATTCGTTGGCGCTGACTCCGCCGTGGAGGTATGCGCTGCTCACCGTCAGCTCGGAGTTCGATGCCTGCTCGGCAATGAGCTGCCAGCGGCGGCGTGTGGCAGGGGCGGCTTCCTCGATATCGTAGATTTCGACATGCGCGCCCTCGGCTGCGTTGACGTTTACCACTTGTGAGGCAAGGTGCGGTGTGTCAGGGCTTTGCGAGTGGTCGCAGAGCAAGACCTTGACAGCCGACATCGGCCTGGCGTCCACTATCACGCGGCGCGGCGTGAGCATGGGCGTGCTGCCGTTGAATATGTTGACTATTTGTATTGGTTTGTCGATTTCGTAGCCCTCGGCAACGCGGATATATATGCCGTCGGAGAGCAGCAGGGCATTGAGGCTGTCGCCGCGACGGCCGATATACGCCGCCATGTCGAGATATTTCTCGGGCACATTGCGCAGGCTGTACACTTCGAGGCCCTCGGGGGCTTTGAGCATCGAGTCGGTGAAATGCACCACGTCGCCCACAACGACCGCCAGGTAGCAGTTCAGGTTGGGCACGCCGCAGCGGAAGGCCGATGCCACGTCGGCCGTCATCTCGAGGTGCTGAAGGTTGATGCCGTAGTCGGGGGCATACATCGTGTCGGGCCGGCATTCGGCAGGGATGGTCTTGTCGGCCCTGTACGACTCAATCTCCCCTGGCAGCCTGCCCAGGGCCTCCTGGCGCAGGCGTGCCAACAGCGGCGGGTCGTCCCTGAAGAGGCCGGGGTTACTTTGTACCAGCACCAGGTACTGTCCTAAGGCTTCGATGGCGTTCATAGCTGGTCGGCTTCTTGTTTAATCCAGTCATAGCCGCGCTCTTCGAGCTCGAGGGCGAGCTCGGGGCCGCCGGTATGCACTATGCGGCCCTTGTAGAGTATGTGCACCACGTCGGGCTTGATATAGTCGAGCAGGCGCTGGTAGTGCGTTATGACTATGGTGGCATTCTTGTCGGTTCGCAGTTTGTTGACGCCGCCGGCCACGATGCGCAGAGCGTCGATGTCGAGGCCCGAGTCGGTCTCGTCGAGAATTGACAGGCGTGGCTCGAGGACGGCCATCTGGAAGATTTCGTTGCGTTTCTTCTCGCCGCCCGAGAAACCCTCGTTGACCGAGCGCGACGCAAGTTTGTTGTCGAGTTCGACCACGGCGCGTTTCTGACGCATCATCTTCAGGAAGTCGGCTGCGCTCATGGGCTCTTCGCCGAGGTATTTGCGCTTGGCGTTGACGGCGGCGCGCATAAAGTTGACCATCGTCACGCCCGGTATTTCAACCGGGTACTGGAACGACAGGAACAGCCCCTCGTGCGAACGGTCTTCGGGCGACAGGGCCAGCAGGTCTACGCCGTGAAATATGGCCGAACCCGACGTCACGGTATATCGAGGGTCACCGGCAAGCACGCCCGACAGGGTGCTCTTGCCCGACCCGTTGGGGCCCATTATGGCGTGTACTTCGCCCGGGCGTATGGTAAGGTCGACACCGCGTAGTATTTCCTTGCCATCGATGCCGGCATGTAGATTGCGTACTTTTAATAATTCTTCAGCCATGGGTGCGTTATATCAACTAATATCTATTGTCTAATATCTAAAATCTAATCTCTACTAACTATCCTACACTTCCTTCGAGCGTGATTTCGAGCAGTTTCTGGGCCTCGACGGCAAACTCCATCGGCAGCTTGTTCATCACCTCTTTGGCGTAGCCGTTCACTATCAGCCCCACGGCCTCCTCGGTCGGTATGCCGCGCTGGTTGCAGTAAAATATCTGGTCTTCTGAAATTTTCGACGTCGTGGCCTCGTGCTCTACCACTGCCGAGCTGTTGGCTACCTCGATTACGGGGAAGGTGTGCGCGCCGCACGTCGGGCTCAGCAGCAGCGAGTCGCACTGCGTGTAGTTGCGCACGCCCTCGGCCTGGGGAGCCACCTTCACAAGGCCACGGTAGCTGTTCTGGCTGTGCCCGGCCGATATGCCCTTGCTCACTATGGTGCTGCGCGTGTTCGAGCCGATATGTATCATCTTGGTGCCCGTGTCGGCCTGCTGCATCTTGTTAGTCACGGCCACGCTGTAGAACTCGCCCACCGCACCCTCGCCGGCAAGTATGCACGACGGGTATTTCCACGTGATTGCCGAGCCGGTCTCTACCTGCGTCCACGACAGCTTCGAATAGTCGCCACGGCATAGACCGCGCTTGGTCACGAAGTTATATACGCCGCCACGCCCCTCGGCATCGCCGGCATACCAGTTCTGCACCGTCGAGTATTTCACCTCGGCGCGGTCTTCGACTATGATTTCCACTATGGCGGCATGCAGCTGGTTCTCGTCGCGCATCGGTGCCGTGCAGCCCTCGAGGTAGCTCACGTAGGCATCGTCGTCGGCGACAATGAGCGTGCGCTCGAACTGGCCCGTGCCCGAGGCGTTGATGCGGAAGTAGGTCGACAGCTCCATCGGGCAGCGTACGCCCTTAGGGATGTAGACAAACGACCCGTCGGAGAAAACTGCCGAGTTGAGGGCCGCATAGAAGTTGTCGCGGTAGCTCACCACCTTGCCAAGATATTTCCGCACAAGGTCGGGATACTCGCGCACGGCCTCGGAGAACGAGCAGAAGATGATGCCCATCTCGGCAAGGCGTTCGCGGTGCGTGGTGCGGACCGACACCGAGTCCATGACCGCGTCGACGGCCATGCCCGACAGTTGCTTCTGCTCCTCCAGGGGTATGCCCAGGCGGTTAAAGGTGTCGATTAGCGCCGGGTCTACCTCGTCGAGGCTCTTGGGCCGCTCGCTGTCCTTCGGTGCCGCATAGTAGCTTATGGCCTGGTAGTCGATAGCCGGTATTTTTAGATGGGCCCATGTAGGCGGCTCAAGGGTCAGCCAGTAGCGGTAGGCCTGCAGGCGGAAGTCGAGGAGCCATTCCGGCTCGCCTTTTTTCTTCGAAATAAGGCGTATCACATCTTCCGACAGGCCCGCAGGGATGATGTCGGTATCGATGTCGGAGGTAAATCCGTATTTATATTCGCCCGAGGTGGCCTGCGACAGTACGTCGGCCTCGCACGGCGGTTGGGGAGTTTGGTTCATTGCTTGTCAGTTATGCAATAGTGATAACAAATAAGGCAGCTTGTCAGTTGGCGAGATAGCCCAAAAGTTTTGGTGCCAACTGCACGGTCAGGTTGCGCCACGGCTTGTCGGCCCGCTCGAAGCGCGGCCGGTCCGACGGGCAGATGCCCAGGTATATGTTGATGGCCAGCGAGGTAAACAGCAACCACAGGAAGGTGCGCATCACCGCACCTCCCAGCCGGTCGAGAAAGCCCAGCTTCACTGCCTTGAGCAGCGAGCTGATGAGCCTCGCCAAGAGGTTGCACCCAAGGTAGACAGCCACGAACAGCACCGCATACACGCACGCGCGCGCAACCGAGGCATGTTCGCTGCCACGGCTCACGAAATAGTCGGCGATGCCGCTGCCGAACACGCGGCATATCACGATGCCCAAGATGATGCCCGCAACCGTGCCCACCTGTCGCGCAAGGCCGCGAAGCCAGCCCGTCACAAGCGCTATGCCGATTATGGCCAATAATATAAGGTCGATGGTAGTCATGTTTCAACATGCAAATTTACAAATTTCCCACGGTATAAGAAAATCATACCACAAGTTTTGCCCCAAACATTGTCGGCACGATATTTGTTATAGTAGTGATTGAAAATATCACCTTCGAGGTATAAGTAAAGGCCACAAGCATGCCAAGGCCCTTAAACTATAAACCCTAAACTATAAACTTTAAACCATAAAAAGTTATGAGCGACTTCAACCAACTCATCAATGATGACAAGCCCACGCTTGTCGATTTCTTCGCCACCTGGTGCGGACCCTGCCGTATGCAGGCCCCCATCCTCGAGGAAGTAAAACAACGTATCGGCGACAAGGCCAACATCCTCAAGGTCGACATCGACCAGAACAACCCCCTGGCCCTGCAGTATAACGTCCGTTCTGTGCCCACCCTCATACTCTTCAAGGGCGGCGAGGCCGTATGGCGCACCGTAGGCCTCCAGCAGGCCGACCTTCTCGAGGCAAAGCTCCGCGAACACATGTCATAAACTGACATCTTGTCATACTCCCCGGCGACAACCCCCCGTTTGCCGCCGGGTTTCATTTTATCCCCCGATAAATCTCGCTCCCCCCATAGAGACCCCCCTTTATGTCCCTTATGCCCTTGTGTCCTTTTGTTTCCTTCGCTCCATTCCGCCATAGCGATGTCGCTAACTTAACGGTTAAAACCATTTTATCAAACCACCCTCCAGTAGGGTCGCGGCACGCCGCGACCGGGTGTCCGGAACATTTATTATTGGTTACCAAGGAGATAGCTTTGCCTGCCCGGTCGCGGCATGGGGCTATATTGGGATAAAACAAAGACAAAAAGGCTTTTTTTGTACTTTTTGCCTTTTTGTCTTTATGTTTCTAACTTAAGTTTCGCAAGTCTAAGACTTGCTCACTGTTTATCGTTTAGCGGTTAGCCTTAGACAGCTAATTGTGAGCACTAACAATATTGTTATTTGCATTTATCAAACCATAACCTATAACCAAAAGACTACTAACAGTGAGCAAGTTGCATACTTGCGAAACTAAGTTACTGACATTTTGAAAAAACATTACATTCAATGACAATATGAACACCACTGAAAAGATTGCCTAAAGTCGGTATCGCCATAATTTGATATATTCCTTTGTTATAGACTGCAAAGTTACGAAAACAAGTGAATTTTGCTAACTTTTAGGGTGCCTATTTATTCAATTTAAAGGGGTAATAATTATGAAAAAATGATTGCAGCGGTAGGAGCTTGGCTCTCCGAGACAAGCCAGTGTCGAGGCGGGGCACTATATAGCTCGATATAGGAATAATGACATCGCCTACACTATGGTGGGTGTATCAAAATGAAAAGAGGGTGTTGCAGAACTTCCATAATTGGAGCGTTTTCACGTTTGTTAACGC
>ERZ778517.1529-NODE-1529-length-16801-cov-4.220411_pt1 | contig 16801 bp, 16 predicted proteins | sample MGYA00510341_ERZ778517 | MGnify/ENA primary metagenome ERZ778517 (study PRJEB29527, sample SAMN07138964) | mouse gut metagenome | material: feces | host: mouse | place: China:Nanjing | collected 2016-01-25 ... | reverse complement strand
AAGTTGGCGATTATAAAGTGCTGTTTAAGTCTACCAGAAAGTGTCGCTCGACATTCAGACAGCCAGCTTTATAAACAAGCTGGAAATGGAGTGACTGTCAACGTGATCGAAGCCATTGGAACGCTTCTTCGGCAAGTGGATGCAGAAGTTTTTCATTGAGAGAGAAGGTGGGAGTAAAACAAATTATGTTATATCCTGTAGTTTTGGAAAAGATAGTCTGGCACAGGTAATCCTTGCCCATCAGCATGGAGAGCCTGTGGAATATATTTTGTATGTGGAAGTTATGTACGATATTGAAAGAAATATCAGTGCGGAAATTCCAGAACATCGGGATTTTATTTACAACATAGCAATTCCGAAGCTTCAGGAATGGGGATATCGTGTAATTATCCTGCGTTCTGAAAAGGATTTTAAACACTGTTTTTTACGGGAAATTAAAAAAAGCCGGGTACCAGGACGGAATGGAAAAAGGAGTGGTTTTCCGTTATCGGGGAAATGTGCGATTAATCGGGATTGCAAACAGAGAGTTATTGACCGCTACAAGAAATTAAATTTTTCGAAGGATACGACGTTTTATGTGGGAATTGCGGTGGATGAAAAGAAACGGTTGGCACGTTTGGATGGAGTGACAAAACAGTCTTTGCTTGAGAAGTATGGTTATACGGAAAAAAAGGCAAAAGATTTGTGTGCGGAACATGGATTATTAAGTCCGATTTACTCTTTCACAAAGCGAAATGGCTGTTTTTTCTGTCCGAATGCCAGCAGGCAAGAACTACGTCATTTATATGACCATCATCCAGAGCTATGGAATGATCTGTTGAGGCTGTCGTATTCAGAAAATCTTGTTTCACCCTATTTTAATGGGTGGAGAAAAGAAACTTTTGCAGATGTTCATAGAGAATTTCAAGATATGACAGGAGGTAAAAACATGCGAGGGGAGGGATAGCCTATTGATTTAAAGGATCAATATTTCGGTACAGAGATTGAGATGACAGGGATCACCAGGCAGAGGGCTGCGGAGAAAGTGGCAGAGCTGTTTGGGACAAGGGCAGTTTGCGATGGGGGATATTATGGGGTCTGGTCTGTGACAGATCAGGAAGGAAAGAAATGGAAGTTCATGTATGATGGAAGCATCTATACGGAACGCAGAGAGCGTGGACGTATGGTTCGTGCCGGAAGTGAATACAGCACCGAAATGGTCAGTCCGAAACTGTCCTATGGAGAAATGGGAAAGCTGCAGGAAGTGGTGCGGTGTCTCAGACATCATGGGGCAAAGGTAAATGCATCCTGCGGGCAGCATGTGCATGTGGACGCTTCCAATCACACACCAAGAAGCCTCAAAAATGCTATGACCATTATGTATTCCAAAGAGGACATCCTGTTCAAGGCATTGAGGGTACAGACATCAAGGGAACAGGAGTATTGCCAGAAGGTGCGCCCCATTGTGTTGGAGAAGATCCGCCGGATGCCAAACAGCACCATTTCCATGGAAAAGTTGAAACGGGTATGGTATGGGGGCAGGGATGGAAGTCAGAATCATTATGACAGCACCCGGTACTATGCGTTGAACCTTCATGCAGTGTTTTCCAAAGGAACTTTGGAGTGGAGATGTTTTGAGAGTACCCTCCATGCAGGAAAAGTGCGGGCAAATATCACTTTGGCTCTTGCCATCTCTGCCCAGGCCATCAATCAGAAATGTACCCAGATGCGGAAAACGGAGATCACAGAGAATCCGGCATTTACCTTCCGTACCTTTTTATTGCGGCTGGGGCTCATTGGACCGGAATATAAGAATGTCCGGGAACATCTGCTTGCCAATCTGGAGGGTGACAGAGCATGGAGATATGACCGCAGTACCTATGAATGTTTGAATCGAAATCATCGGGCAGAGGATGCCCGTTAGGAGGTAAGAGATGAAAGAAACCTATTATTTTGCCTATGGCAGCAATATGAACTTAGACCAGATGGCGTACCGCTGTCCGGCAGCTTCCGTAGTGGAGAATGTCAAGCTGGAGGGATACCGCCTGACCTTTTGTGGCAGGGGGAAAGGAAGCGGTGTTGCCACTATTTTGCCGGAAGAGGGCAGCCAGGTGGAAGGGGTGCTTTGGAAGATCACACCGGAGTGTGAAAAAAGCCTGGACTTTTATGAAGGGTATCCCCACCTGTATGGGAAGGAGCCTGTTCTTGTTCAGGGAAAGGATGGGGTGAAACGGGAAGTCATGGCATATACCATGAATGCACCCTATAAGGATCAGCCGGCCATCCCCTCGGATCTTTATTTTATGGGGATCGTGGAAGGCTGCCATCAGAATGGGATTTCCAGCCGATCTGTGACCGATGCGCTAAAGCGTACAAGACAGGAAGTGGGAAAGCAAAAAGCCAGTCATAAGAAAACAGAAGTCAGCAGATAACAAAGCCGCAGGGGAAAGCCTCTGCGGTATTTTTAACGAAAAAAGGAGAATGCAATGAAGAGCAGAAATATCAAAACAAGACTTGCAGCCTTTGGGCTCGCACTGCTTATGGGGCTTAGTCCGCTTGGGAACTTAGCGGATGTCCATGCGGCAGAAACAAAAAATCCGTCAGAGCCAGTGACGGAGAGCGCAGAAATATCTGAAACGGAACAGACAGAGAAAGTTTCAGAAGCTGCGAAACATTTGGTAACAGCAGAAGATATCACGAAAGATATTTCCGACAAGGATTTTATGGCGGAGACTTGTATGGAGGGCATCCATTACAATTCAGAACAAGAGGATGTTACCTTGGAACGTATCGAAGCGGAAGATGGAGGGAGCTACCACCCCGACCAGGCAGGAACCTATATTGCAACCTACTGGGTTGTGCCAAAGGATGCGCGTGACAGCTATTCTGTGAGCAGAAAGATCATCCTGACGGATACGGAAGGGCAGGCTCATACAGAAGAAAATGGCGGTCAGAAACAGAAGGAGGATACGAATTCTGAAGAAGATTCGGAGACGCCTGTGCAGGAGATCCCGGATGTGGAAGTGACGGTATCCGGGGAAGATGCAGATGCACAGGCAGCAAGGGAACTGGAAGAAAAGATTGAGGATGGGGAAGTGATGATGCTTTCCGGTGCGGAAAACACTTTCCGAGCAAAGGAAACCGTACATCTGGAAAAAGGGGAGACCATCTACTATCCAAGTTATATTGGAAATTACTTAACCTGCTGGTTTACGGTCAATGGAAAGATCGCTTACTGTCTGGAATCCCATCGTTCCTCACCGCCGAGTGGTGACTATGTGGCACAGGTACTGGACAGCAATAAGAACTTGCAGAAGGTGCTGTATTATGGTTATGGTGGCGCCGGGGATATTACAGGCAGTTATCTGTCCGGGAAAAGTGCAGAAGAGAAATATGTATATACCCACATCGCAGCCAGCTATGCCTATGCAGGTGAGGCAGGATTTACAGGATGTAAGTATGAAGATCTGGTAAACGCAGGCGTGATCGCCTATATTGACCACCTGTTTGCTATGGAAGAGCCGCCGAAGGGGGAAATTTCTCTTTCCAAGACTTCTGTAAAAGCAGTCCGAAATGGAAATGTACAGAAAACACCGGATATCACATTGTCCGGGGATCACCGAAACTACATTTCAGTCCAGGTACCAAAAGACATCACCATTTATAACAAGACAAAGGGAACTTCCGCAGAGAATGGTGCGCTGAAGATCTATGGCGGGGATACCTTTTATTTGACTGCCCCAATGCTTCATACCGGAAAATATTCCTCCGGGGAGCTGCATGGTTCTGTAGGGGAAACCTGGAGAACACTGGTATTATCCACAGGAAACAGCAATCAGGACATTGGAGTCTTTGAATCGGAGAAAGCCAATCCGGTAAGTTTTACGGTAGACTGGCTGGAGATGACAAGGATCGAGCTTTTAAAACAGGATGCGGATACCAAGAATCCTTTAGACGGTGCAGTGTATGGCATTTATACAGACAGCAAGTGTGAGCATCTTTTGATGGAAATGCCAGTCACCGGGGAAGCGGGAAAAGCAGTCAGTGATTATTTTGAGGCAGCCATCAAAACAGTATATGTGAAGGAGATCAAGGCTCCGGACAAGTATGCACAGAGTGATGTGATCCATAAGGTGGATGTGGAAGCCGGAAAGACGGTCACCATCTCAGCAACTGATGAGAGGGTGAAAGGGGCTGTCCATATCCAAAAGATCGATAAGGAGACACAGGCTTTTCTTCCCCAGGGGGATAGTTCCCTTGCCGGGGCTGTGTATGGTCTGTATGCCAGAGAGGATATCGTCCACCCGGATGGAAAGACGGGGGTTCTGTTCAAAAAAGACAGCCTCATCGCACAGGGCGTGATCAAGGAGGATGGTACCTTAGATTTTTCTGAATTGTATCTGGGAAAAATGTATGTGAAAGAGATCACTCCGCCGGAAGGTTATACGGTAGATCCAACAGAGTATGAGGTGGACCTTGCTTACGAAGGACAGGAAGTGGCAGAGGTAACCAGGGACCTGACGGTACAGGAACAGGTGAAAAAGCAGGCGTTCCAGCTGATCAAGATCAGCGAAGATGGAGACCAGACAGAAACAGACCTTGTGGAAGGAGCAGGTTTTAAGGTGTATCTGGTCAGCAGCCTTTCCAAAGTAGAGAGTGGGGAATTACAGCCATCCAATGGGGATCAGTTTACTGCGGAAGATTTCCGAGGTTATGATTTCAGTAAGGAAGAGGTGGCAGTGACCTATGTGGATGGCAAGGCTGTCCCGGTACCGGAGCTTATTACAGATAAAAAAGGATATGCTCTCAGTCCGGAGCTTCCGTATGGTCTTTATGTGGTAGAGGAAAGCACCGTACCGGAGAACTTGAAAGCCATCGATCCGTTTTTGGTGAAGGTTGATGAGGACAGCAGAGAACCGATGGTATGGCGTGTGTTCGATGACCGTCCGTTTGAGTTTTTGTTAAAAATCGTGAAAAAGGATGCACAGACAGGCAATCCGGTTTTAAAAGCAGGAGCTTCCTATAAAATCTTTGACATGGAAAAAGAGGAATATGTAGAGCAGACGGTATTCTATCCGAAGAAAGAGACCATCAGCGTTTTTAAGACCAATGAGGAAGGCTATCTGGTAACACCGGAAGAATTGAAATGTTCTACTTACCGGATCGAAGAAGTGAAAGCACCGGAAGGGTTTGTAAGACAGGGATATGAGAGTTCCTTGTATGAAGGGGAAAAAATAATTTCTCCATTGGAGGTGACCGGAAAAGGCAGTTACAAAGAGAACCCGAAAGAGGGAATCGTGATCACTGTTTCTTCCGATACCGCCCATCAGATCGATCCGGATACCGGGGCAGTCATCGTGGAAGTCGAGCAGCCAAACGATGAGCAGGTGGGAAGCCTGACACTGACCAAAACCGGGGAACAGCCAGTGGAAGTGAAGGGGGATTCCCTGCTTGCAAAGGCAAAGAGACTGGCAGGAAAGATCAAAGATGCAGTGACCGGAGAGGATACCGATACCGGAGTGTTCCATGATTTTGTCTATGAAGAATCCGGTGTGGAAGGGGCAACTTTTGAATTGTACGCAAAGGATACGATTTATTCTCCAGACGGAGCAAAGGATGAGCAGGGCAATCCGGTCATTCGTTATGAAAAGGATGATCTGGTAGCAACACTGGTCACAGATAAAGAAGGAAAAGCAGTGGTGAACAATCTTCCATTGGGTTCTTATTATTTGAAAGAAACGGTGGCAGGTGACCATTTCGTATTGAACCCGGAACAGAAAGAATTTACCCTGACCGCAGAGGATGATACTCAGGCAGTTGTTTATGAAGGGGTTGCTTATAAAAATGAGCGACAGAAGATTTCCATTTCTGTAGAAAAGAAGGATGCAGTCACAGAAGAGAAGCTGGAAGGCGTGATCTTTGGATTGTATGCCAAAGAAGATATCCTCTCCCAGCAGGGTGAGGTTCTTGTGGAAAAGGACACTCTGCTGGAGAAGAAAGCAACGGATGAGAAGGGACAGCTTACCTTTGACAGCGACCTCTATCATGGGAAATATTATGTGAAAGAGGAAGTGAGAAAGCCGGGGTATCTTCCGAATGAGGAAATCTGGGAGATCGATGCCTCTTACACAGACCAGAACCTTACAGAAATCAAGCTGACAAAAGAAGTGGAAAATCAGCCAACGAAAAGCCAGTTTACAAAAACCGATGCCACAACCGGGGAAGAACTGGAAGGAGCGAAGCTTCAGATCATTGACCAGGATGGCAACATCGTGGAAGAGTGGATCAGCACAAAAGAACCGCACGTAGTCTATGGACTGCCGGAGGGAACGTATACGCTCCATGAAGAGCTGCCGCCTTATGCAGAAGGGTATGTGTCTGTGGAAGATATTGAGTTTGAAGTAAAGGAAGATGGCAGTGTGACCAAAGTGGAGATGAAGGATACCTATTCCAAAGTGGAAATCTCCAAAACAGACCTCACCACCGGAAAGGAACTGGAAGGAGCAAAGCTTCAGATCTTAAATAAAGATGGTGAAGTTTTGGAAGAGTGGGTAACAGATGGCAAACCGCATCTGGTAGAGAAACTTCCGGTAGGGGAAGAATTGATCCTTCGTGAGATCACAGCGCCGGAAGGCTATGAGATCGCAGAAGATGTGAAGTTTACACTGGAAGATACCATGGAAGTCCAGAAGGTGGAAATGAAGGATGCAAGGACACCGGAAACTCCGAGTGTACCGCAGACAGGAGATGACCACTGGAAACCAATCCTTCTGTTTGCACTTTTAGGTGTATCAGCAGCCGGACTCATGGCAACCATGCTCTATAAGAAGAGACATAAAAAAGCAGATGAAGCGAAAAAAGAAGAATAAGCTATGGATGCTGCAGGCAGTCTTGTGTGCTGTCTGTATCCTCAGTGCGGCACTAATTTATCATGATTATGTGGTCATTCCCAGTCAGAACCGAGAACTGGTGGAGGAGTTAAAAACCTGCTTCCCGGAGGACATCCCTCCGGGCGAGGATTCTCCAAGAGAGAAAGAGGAACAGGCTGGAAGAGAACCGGAAGTGTCTGCCGTTGACCTTCGATCCCTCCAGCGCCAGTATCCGGATGTTCGGGGCTGGCTTACGATCCCGGAGGTTGGGATCGATTATCCGGTCATGCAGAGCAGCCGGGAGAATCCGGAGTATTATCTGCGGAGGGATTACCGGGGAAATTACGACATCAATGGAAGTTTGTTCCTCCAGGCAGACTGTATTTTGGGAGAATCAAAGAATCTGACCATTTACGGTCACAACATGAACAGCGGGGCGATGTTCGGGAATCTGGACCGGTACGCCTCCTATGATTACTGGAAAGCACATCCCAGGGTGTTCTTTCAGACGCCGGAAGGCATGGAAGAGTACCAGATAGCGGCAATATTGAAAGCTGATGTGTCCATGTTCGACTTCCAGCAGGCATCTTTTCACAGTCCGCAGGAATTGGAGGCTTATGCAGCACAGGCGAAAGCACTGTCGCTGTTTGAAACAGGGGTAGCTGGTGCAGGTTGTGAGACAACCCTGACGCTGGTAACCTGTTCTTATGAGTGGAAGGAGGCCCGGAACATCCTTGTGGCAGTAAAAGCAGAACCTGAAAGGTGAAAAGTGTTCAAAGGTGGGTACTTTCTTCAGTTCTCTGGATGTATCCTGGGGTGCTCTGAATCACTCTCCTGCCGGAAGTGTCCAAAAGTACCCCAAAAGTGCAGAATGTGAGACAAGGTGCAACGGGAAGTGGCGATGCGGAACAAAAAGTGTTCGAAGTTAAGGGATGTGCAACGGAATGTGGACAGGTGTAGTATTGAGGAAGTGTTCAAAGATGGGTACTTTCTTCAGCTCTCTGGATGTATCCTGCGTTGCTCTGGATCGTTCTCCAGCCAAAAGTGTTCAAAAGTACCCCAAAAGTGCAGTATGTGAGACAAGGTGGAAGCTGGGAAGTGGCGATACGAAACAAAAAGTGTTCGAAGTTAAGGGATGTGCAACAGGTCGTGGCATCTTGTAATATTGGGAAGTGTTCAAAGGCAGGTGCTTTTCCAGCTCTTTGGTGGCTTTCTCGAACCGTATATTCCGGGGAGTGTTTGAAAGTACCCGAAAAGTGCAGGATGTGAGACGAAATACAGACCGGAGAAAATTATAAAACCATAAAAAGGAGGATTTGTGTAGATTTTATATGATAAAAAAGACATTCTATATACCATAGTTTTCTGGAAAAATCAATAGTAATTTAGAAAAAAGTGTGGTAGAATGAAGCAAGCAACAAATGAGGAGAGTGAAAGAGCATGATGAACAAAGAGGTTTATTTGAAAAATGTGGCTGAGAGTTTGGCCTTATTAAGTCGGGAAGTGTCTATCTTGAATGCGGTAAATCTCTATGATATTAACATCGTTGCAGAAGATTTCTTTCCCGGATTATTGAATCTTATCTATGGATATGAATTGAAAAATGCAAACTATTTGGAGAAAAATGCCCCGGCGATTGATTTGGTAGATCCAAAGAATAGGATAGCAGTTCAAGTCACATCAGACAATAGTAGTACAAAGATTAAGCATACGATAGAAGAATTTAATAAAAACAAAGCGTATCAGAGCTATGATAGATTGATTGTGCTGATTTTGACACAGAAGAAAAAATATTCTTCCAATTTTGATACACAGGGAATGTTTTCATTTGAAAAAGAAAGAGACATTTGGGATGTAGAAAAACTGATGCAAGATGTTCGAGAGTTGGAAACAGAACAAATAAAAGCAATCAGTAATTACCTGTCAGCAGAATTGTGTAATAAATATTATTCAGTGAAAGAAACGCAGGCCAGTGAAGTGGACACAATCATAGATTTGATAGAGTATATTTCACAACACAGAAAAGTAAAGAAGCCTTGTGAGACAACGGTAGATCCGGAGTATAAGATTTATAAAAGGTTTCGGGATTTTGCAGATAGATTGATTGCAGAATATACGACACTTTACACCATTTATGGGGAAGCACTGAAGATTGTAAATGAAACGCTGGGGATCGATGAGGCACAAGACATTATTATTATGTTCTATCTGCAGGATATCAGCGTACAATTTTTGGAAGAAGAGCAGGATAATCCGATTGCTGCATTGAATAAACTGGTTACATATTTTGAAACAAAATTAAGCGCGAATGGTAAAAAGTATGACCGTTCTGCAATTAAATTCTATCTTGTCAACGAAATGATTAAATGTAGGGTATTCCCAAACGAAAGGAGTGAGTATGATGCTGGCAAGTAGCAATGCACTAAAATCTTCCGCAATGTATATTGGCTATCTCATACTCAAAGAGATAAAAAAGCAGGAAGCTGGGAAGATTTCTATTTATGATGTATCTAAAGCATTGAAAAAGGCGGGGATCACAAGCAGCAGACAGTTGATTTTGGGGCTTTCCTTTTTATATTCTGTTAATATTGTCGAATTTGAGGAGGCGAATATATGGGTAAAGAAATAAGTCGTATTCGTCTCAATCGGCTCTATTCAGAAAGTAATATTTTTGAAGAGATTTCTTTTCATGACGGAGTCAATATTATATTAGGCGAGAAATACGATGATAGTTCTGTAAAAGGTCGGAAAACAAATGGTGTTGGAAAGTCTATGAGTATTGAGTTCTTAGATTTTGGTTTCTTGAATGATTATGAAAAATCAAGAATCGCAAAAATACCGAAAGAAGTATTTCCGTTAGAAGAAAACGTAATATTGGATTTGGACATAGGAGACGAAGCAATCACTATAAAAAGAAACCGGAAACAAGCGGATCAACCTGTAATCATAAGAGAAGGGAGAACCGTATCTTTTGATAAACTTCAGGATGCAAGAGAATATCTGACCGGAATTATTTTCCCGAAGTTAAATGGGAAGAAAGTACCTAGTTTCAGAAATTTGTTTTCAATTTTGATGCGAGATGAACGTTCGGAATTCACAGATATCATCAAATGTCATGATTTGACAAAAAAGATTCCAGATGATTTGAGCGCACATTTGTTTTTGTTAGGATTTTCCTTAGAGGCATATAAAAACACTTTAGAAACCATTAGGGAGATAGAGGCTGTTAATACTGTCCTTGCAAAAGATAAAAAGGAATTGACGCAAGAAGGAAAAAAGAAAATCTCAGATGTTAAGGCAGAATTAAATGCATTGGAAGATGAATTACAAAAATTGGAAGATGCGATTGAAAGTTTTAAAACGAATGAAACTTTTGATTCTATGGAGGCAGACCTTATTGAGTTGGAGGACTTGCTGGATCAGCTGCGTAAACGTCAAAAGGCTTTGCGGTATGACTATGAAAAAATCAGAAAAATGCCAAAGCCGGAGCAGATTGATGACAGAGAAATTGAATTGGTCTATAATCAATTTAAGAGCGAGTTGGGAAATGCAGTAGTAAAATCTCTAAATGAAGTCGTAGGGTTTAAGAACAAAATAGAAGAATTCCAAAGAACATTGGTAAACCAAAAGGCAAAGGAATTGGAGAGCCAATTGAAAAGTATTGCGGAACAAATTCGGGTACTGGATGATGAATATTCAGAGAAACTGAAAGTCATCGATAAAAAAGGAGTGCTAAAGAATCTAAAAGTAAGTTTAAAGATTTATGAGGCGAAGAAGGATTCCATTTCTCATACGAAGTTTTTGTTTGATCAATACGAAAAGAATGAGAAAAAGAAAAGAATGCTGAATTTACAAAAAACCCAGCAACTCATGGAAATTGATAGTGAGATTGAGCAAAACAAAGAAATCATGGATGACTTTATTGATACCATTTTGGAAATCCATGAATCTATTATGGGAAATAAGGAATGTTCATTTAGCATCCAGACTGTTGATAAGGCACGAAAGAAAACACCAGTTGAATTGACGCTTCGTATTTACGATGATGGAAGCCATAGTGTAGACAGAACAAAGGTATTCATTTATGATATGGCGTTATTATTTAATCAATACACCAGAGACAGGCATCCGTTGTTTTTAGTACATGACAACATTTTCGATGTGGATCAAGATACGCTAGTTCAATGTTTGAATTATATTTACAAGCAGGAAGAGCAGTATCAGGATTTTCAATACATTCTCACGTTGAATCGGGATAAAATCGAAAATGAGGAACAGCGGAAATTAATTCAGATGAATATTGATGAACATCAGGTAGCTGTGTTTACGAAAGAAAAGAAATTTTTAGGACGAAACTATCAGGAAAAATAGTAGCGTATGTAGAAGGGATGTTTTGTTCTAAGTTTGGAGGTATTTCATGGATTTAAGAAAAGCAGCAAAAGATGTTTCAGTTTTGAAAATGCGATGTTCTATTAATGCAGATACTATGACGAAAGCAGAACTTCACCAAAAGCTGGAAACAGGATACCGAGATATAGGGAAAGGAAGAGTGAGAAACGCTTCGGAGGCTTTTGAAGAATGGCAGAAGAAATGTGAAGCCAGTGAATAGTGAAAGGATGAAAATATGCAGATTGAGATTGAAATACCGAAAGCTGTTTTATTTGATGTCAAGTATACGGTAGAACAAGCAACCGATTTTGCAAAGAAAGAAGTTGCACTTGGATTCCATATGCAAAAAGGGGTGTCAGTTGCACTGTGTTCACAGATTGCAGGTATGTCAGAGAAAGAATTTCTAGTAGAAGTAAAAGATAGGAAATAGTTTTTGACAAATCTGTTAAAAAAAGGTATGATAAAAGTGATCGCACTACAGAAACTTGCGAAGCCTGTAGTCCGGAAGGTTTCTTCGGGAACCTTTCGTTATATATGGTAAAGTCATGATTAAATTTCACAGTGAAGTAATTAAGAACTGTGAGATGTGATAAAAAACGAAGCCGTAGAACCGCAAGGTATAGCTTCTGGAGGCTCCCCAGTTTATCTGGGGAGTTTTTCTTTATCATATTTATGATAAAACAGAAAATGAAAACAAAATAATAAAGAGACCAGGCAGGATATGTTCCCGTAAAAAGGAAGGTATCCTGCCTTTTTTGCATGAAAGAGAGGAAATTCATATGAGAAAATTTTATACAGCAGAAGCAGTAACAGAAGGACACCCAGACAAAGTGTGCGATCAGATTGCAGATGCAATCCTAGATGTGTGTCTGAAAAATGATGCGGATTCCAAGGTGGCTTGTGAAGTGCTTGCTACGAAGGGAACTGTCATTGTGGCAGGTGAAATCACCAGCGCCTATGAACCGGATGTGTTTGGTGTAATCAAAAAAGTATTGTCTGAGGTGGGATATTCCAGCGAAGGGGTTGCCATGGATACGTTTGTCCATCAGCAGAGTCCGGACATTGCCAATGCGGTCAGGGAATCCAAAGAAAAAAGGGAAGGGGTGTCTGACAATCAAATGGATTGGTTTCAAGGTGCCGGGGATCAGGGCGTCATGATCGGATATGCCTGTGATGAGACGCCGCAGCTTATGCCCATGCCTGTGGTGCTTGCAAACAGGATTGTCCGGGAACTGTCTGCCTGTAGAAGAAGCAGCTATATTGAAGGGATCTGCCCGGATGGGAAAGCACAGGTGACGGTAGAGTATGAGGATGGGAAGCCTGTCCGTCTGGATAGTGTGGTTGTATCCTGTCAGCATACGGAGGATAAGAATCTGAAGAAACTGGAAGCAGAGATCCGAAAAAAGGTGCTTCTTCCGGCACTTCGTCTTCTTCCACCGGATGAAGATACAAAAATCCTGATCAATCCATCCGGACGTTTTGTCTGCGGAGGCATGGAGGCAGATACGGGACTGACTGGGAGAAAATTGATGGTAGACAGTTATGGCAGCATGGTTCCCCATGGAGGTGGGGCATTCTCCGGGAAGGATTGTTCAAAGGTGGATCGCTCTGGAGCTTATATGGCCAGATATATTGCCAAGAATATCGTAGCTGCAGGTCTTGCCAGCAAGTGTCAGGTTTCCCTTGCCTACGCCATAGGTGTTGCCCAGCCTGTTATGGTGCAGGTGGACACGTTTGGCACAGGGAAAGTGTGTGCGGATGACTGTTTGGAAATGGCGATCCCCTTGGTGTTTGGACTGACGCCAAAGCAGATCGTAGATACGCTTCGCCTTACCCGTCCGATTTTCCGGCAGACAGCAGCTTTTGGGCATTTTGGAAGAAAGGAACTGCCATGGGAGCGCACCGATAAGGCAGAAGAGCTCCGTAATGCGGTGATCTGATGGCTTGGGTCACAGAAGAAGAGTATCAGGCAGCCAAGCAGGTGCGGGCATATGAGTATTTGCAGACATACCAACCGGGAAGGCTGAAAAAGACAAGGACAAGAAACGAATGGCAGCTTCAGGACCATGATAGTTTTAAGATCAATGAGATCACCAGTAAATGGCATTGGAAATCCAGGGATATCGGTGGAATGTCTGCCCTCCGGTTTTTGATGCAAGTAGACGGCATGGGATATACGGAAGCCGTAAAGATCTTGTGTGAGCAGACGCCTGTGTATGTTCCCAGAGCAAAACCAGCGCCTAAAAAGAAGCCCTTTGCCCTGCCCATGCCCAATGACAGTTTTTACCGGGTGCGGAGATATTTGAACCAAAGGGGAATCCGGGATGAGGTACTGGATTACTGTGTGCAGCTCGGAATCCTGTATGAGAGCGCCCCCTACCATAACGCTGTTTTTGTTGGCATGGATGAACAGGGACATGCAAGGTATGCGTTCCTGCGGGGAATCTATGACAACCGGGGAAAGAGTTTCCGGATGGAACAGGAAGGCAGTGAAAAGCAGTACAGCTTTTGTGTTCCGCCCCTTGGGAAAAGCTGCCGGGTGGCAGTATATGAAGCCTGTATTGACGCCCTGGCTCATATGACACTGGAAGGGAATGCGGATAAATACCGCCTGTCTTTGGGCGGTGTCGCTGCACCGAAGGAAGGAACCGGGCAGAACGTCAGAAAGATGAAAATACCGGATGCATTGGAACATTTTCTAAAAGAGCATCCGGAGGTGACGGAGATAGAGATCTGCACCGATCATGATTTTGCCGGACAATGGGCGTGTGAACAGCTAAAAGAGCATTATGAAAAAGAATATGCTGTTTTCTGCAACCTGCCCCCAATAGAGGGTGCTGATTATGGGGACCTGGCAAAGCAGGCGTGGGAAAAACAGCAGAAACAGCGAAGAGAACGTGGGAGGTGAAGCGAATGGAAGATACCATCAAAATAGAATTGTTGACACCACTGACAGGGAATTTCACGTCCAGAGAATTGGAAAGGCAGTGGGAAGAGGGGGAATACGAGTACGATGTTTATGAGGGACTGCCATTGGACGGGGCAGACTTGTCACAGTACGAATCGGAGATCAAAGAAGCAATCGAAAAATATAATGCCATTGGAAATGAGGAAGGAAAGCCCTGCAATTTAATGGATTATTTTCATGGCAGTGCAGCCATCAAAGAGAAAGTGATTAGTGCAGTCCCTTCAGTGAAACAAAAAGAGGGTGTTTTGTATGGATGTACCACTTTGGAATTAACTACATTTTTAGAACAGCCGGAAACAGAAGAACTGTATGAATATGTTACCGGGCAGTATAGTGACGGATGGGGAGAAGGGTTTGAACAGCAGGAAATCCAAGTCGGAGATGGAGAAATCTATGTTCATTTTTGGCAGGGCGATGACTATGAAATCCAGATCAGTGAACCCGATTATCAACAGAAGGAAACGGAAATGAGACGTCCGAAGATGCAGCTTGTGGGACAGGATGGAAATGTGTTTTCTATTCTGGCAAGGGCAAATAAACTGCTTCAGGCAAATGGACAGGGACAAGAGGCAAAAGAAATGATTGCACGTGTCCAGAAATCAGATAATTATTATCAGGCTCTTCATATCATCAGCGAATATGTAGAGACAGAACTGAGCGAAGATTTTCAGAAAGCCACCAAGCCGCCGAAAAAACGAGGGAAGGAAGAATGCCGATGAAGTACAGCCAATGAAAAGGGAGGATGCATGGAGAAAAGACTGCAATTATGGAGTCCTGTAAATGGATGGTTTGTTACAGAAGAAGGGGACTTAATAGACTTGAAAAAATCCGACCTTCTCCTTTATGAAACAATGGTACAGGAGGCATTGGAACAGGAAAAATTGTATTACAGAAAAAATGCGGCACCGTTTAATTTGATGGAACGCTATGCTGCGGATGATTCTGTAAAAGAAAAGGTAAAGGACCTCGATGTCCAGATAAAAAAAGAGCAGGATGGTTTGTATGTTTGTGCCAACCTTGCATTAAAAGAACCTCTGACACCGAAGGAGTTGGAAGCAGTCCAGAACTTTCTCAGCATGCAGTACGAAGTGGGAATCTTTGACACCCCTCGTCTTCGCAGCCATTCCGTAGAGGAAGGAGAAGTCGTTCTTGATTTTTCAGTAGATACGAAAGAAAAGCTCTCTCAAAAAGAAGTCCAATGCGAAACGCAGAAGAAATATGAAATCACATCCCTGGCCCATCCGCAATTCCCATGGCTTCATAGAATCCGGGCGTTGGTAAATATCAATGAAGAGGTTCCTAAAGGAGCCTGGGGTGGATTTGTGGAATGTTGGAACGGATGGAGAAAAAAACCGGTATCCATACGACACCCCATATGCTGCGGAGATATTTCGGGAATATGAGACGGGATGCCGGATGGCCGCTGGAAATGATCAGTGAGGCGTATGGACATAAACACACCGACACGACCATCAAATATCTGAACATTGTAGATGACCAGCTTATGGAAGCCAGCGACCAATATTATGCAAAACATTCCGTACTTTATGATGTGGAGAAACTCCTGTAGGAGGTGAAGGACATGCCCGCTTATCAATTATATGTATATGAAGATCAGGAAAAGCGGGAAGCACTGGAACAAAAAATCTGTGAGCAGGTGGATGCCTGTACCGAGGTAAATGGGAAAATACGAAACCGGGTAAAGAAGTTCCTGATAGAAGAGGGAATTACTGATATTTCGGAGATGAATGCAGCCCTAAGAGTCCGGTATGAAGGGTATCTGGAAAGAAACGAAACCGTTCATGTACCGATTACTTGCCTTCGGGGATTCGACAGAATTTTCCTCCATCGGATGAAGGAAGAACTAAAAACGCTGGCAGGACAGAGGAAATATACTACAGAGTATCGTGATCAGTGGATGTGCCTTACCCATTATCCGGAGATTGAGATAGCGGAATCCTTTCTGGCAAGCAAAGACGGAAAGGAACTGTTGTGGGATTTTACACTGGGGTGTCCGAGAAATTTGAAGATGCAGATTTTTACGGTGTTGAAAGCGGTGATACATACCTACGAAGGAGAGATGCGAAAAGAGAAGCTGCTGGCACTGCGAAGGTTTTATCAATTTTGTGTGAAACATCAAGTGACGGATATTGAAACCATGACACTGTCTGAAGAACAGCAATTTGAACAGGAACTTGCGGAAGAGTTTAAAGGGAGAAAGAAACGTGCTGTATTTGGCATCCTGCGAACGAGCAGAAAGATATTGTTTATACAGGCACCAGAAATTCATTGGCAAGCAAACGTGTGGTTTTTGGAACGTTTCCATTTTTCTAAAGAACGGATGAATCCCAGCAAACCTATAGATCTGGTGTCTTTTAAAGAAGTGACAAATTTGGAGAATCAAAAGATTTTGCAAAAATATTTGCGGTATCTGTTTGGAATCACAGATTTATGCATCAGCACCATCCGAATCAAGTTACTGGAACTTCGCACATTTCTGGTATATTTTAATGGAGAAGAAAAGCCAATCTATGAAGTGGAGTGTTGGACGGCGAATTGAGGGAGACATAAACGGCAAATTATTTTTCCAACCTTT